>UMKA01007137.1_pt1 | contig 136314 bp, 146 predicted proteins | sample 1966211 | NCBI WGS metagenome assembly UMKA01 (sample SAMEA4836165, study PRJEB28245) | human gut metagenome | biome: gut microbiome; material: fecal sample | place: Denmark | collected 2008
GCATCCAGCATTCATGCACATCAATACTTCAGAATCGTTCTCTTTTACGACAGACACTGGTTCTCCACAGATTGGACATATTTTAGGAATTATAAACTTTTCACCGGTATTATAACCTCTTGTTATGTTTTGAGAAATCTGCGGAATTATCTGGTTTGCCTTATACACAGATACGGTATCATATTTATGGAGATAAAATCCTTTGAATATACTCACATTGTGTAGACTCGCTCTGCTTACAGATGTTCCATCAATATCGACCGGTTCAAAAACTGCTGTAGGCGTTAATTGTCCAGATTTACCCATAGTCCATTCAATATCAGTCAAAACTGTCTCAAATTCATCATCATAGAACTTGTATGCCAGAGAATGACGTGGATACTTATCTGTGACTCCAAGTGATAATCCATAAGCGATATCATTATATGCAGCAACAAGCCCATCAATTGGATAAGATAAGTATGCTGCCTTTTCCTTTAACAGATTAATAAGCTCTTCAAGATTCTGATTTTCTTTATATACACGAATATAAGGTACAATATCAAATCCAAGTTCTCTTGCTTTTTCAAATCTTGCTGACATTAAAGGTAGTTCATCCATACCGGCAGGTACCTTCCATACTATAAAACGAACATGACGTTTGGCTGCTATCTTACTATCTAGCTGTCTGACTGATCCTGAAGCAAGATTTCGCGGGTTCTTATATCTATCTTCTTCGTGTTTAATTAAATTATTAATTTTCTCAAAATCTGTATATGTAATAATAGCTTCTCCTTCAATTTCAACGTGGCCTTTCTGATTAATATGCATAGGAATATTTTCGAACGCCTTTGCATTGTGAGTAATAATTTCTCCTGTGACGCCGTTTCCGCGAGTTTCAGCCTGGATCAGCTCTCCATCTTCATACGTCAAAAGAATTGTCAATCCATCCATCTTACACATTAGCAAAGAATCTTTATCACCAATAAATTTTCGAAGTATATTCACATCTTTAGTTTTATCAAGAGACATCATTAAATGTGAATGCTCAATTTTCTCTAATTTACTTTTTACTTCATATCCAACACTATGGACTGGAGAATTACTTAAAATAACTCCTGTTTCTTTTTCCATTTTTTCCAACTGATCACACAGATCATCATACTGATGATCCGTAACAATACTTTCTGCATTATTATAATAAGCATCTCGGTACTGATTAAGTTTTTCAACCAATGCTTTCATTTCTTCAATCTTGTTCATTTTTTCCTCCTGTATTATGTATAATTAAATCGTCAAAATATCAAAATGTACTGACCAATGATCACACATCATATCAATTGTTGCATCCGCGATATCGTTAACGCACTCGTCATCACATTTGACTGAATCAAACTGAGAAATATCAATATAATGCTCTGCTGTTCCCTCTTCAAAAGTAATAATATTATCATTTACTGTAATATTAACTGGATTCAACTGCATATGAGATATTATTGCAGATTCTTTTTCTCCTACAGAGAAATGTACCGCAACAGTTTTATTGTCATATGCTGCTTTTTCAAACATAATATCGATTTTCTGAGCTACTTTACTTGCATTCTTTACAAATTCTCTAACCATTTTTTTGTTCCTCGTAATAAATTTGATTTTAATGAAAGTTAATTTAACTTGTTACTTTATTTAAACATGGCGACTATATTAAATAGTCACCATATTTTTTAAGAAAATATGAAGGTCTATTAATCTTAATTCCATATTGGTGTTCAATCATAGACCGAGTTTCAACATCATATAAAATCTTGTTTTTATTTGAATTATACTTCCGGATTAATTCATTTGTCATATGAATTTGTCCGGAAATGTTAATTTTTTCAGCAGTCATATATGATACATCTATAGACTTCAATGCTGCTGCTAATGAATTATACATTTGCCTTCCAAGACAATGCGGATCATCTTTTACAATATGAGATCTTTTTATAATGGTTCCATCATCCATGAGTTTGGATTTAGTTCCATATGGATATGTTAATTCCATTGTCATATTACTCTTTTGTGCAGTTAAAATTAATGCTTCACTTACATTTACAACTCTTCCGGAATACAATTTCATTGTATGATTTTCTACGTCGATATCATCAAGTTTTGCTCTAATCGTGTCTTCAAAATCTTTAGACTTGCCATATTCAAAAATGCTCAGAATCATGAATCGATCTCTAGGATTCTTTAATGCTTCGATCCATGTTAAAATCGTGTCTCTTGATACAATCTGATGATTTAACAATGTCTTATTTAATAGTGCTGCCAGCATATCAGGTGTGATAGTTGCATAGATATTTTGTCCATTTAACACTAAATTCTCATTAACACACCAGTCCGTATATTGTGTAAGAGTATTATTTACTACAATAATGGACTCTAATGTTGTAAATTTGAACAACTTATACATTTCTGTAATCTCATTTAAATTAAAGTCACATAAATCCTTTTGATACATATGTTCAAACGGCGCAACTCTCTTAAATCTAGGCACAAGAGGAGTAACGCTTGCAACAGTTTTTAACTTAAATTCGTAAAACCTTTGTTTTCTATCTTCGTTATACATTTACATTCTCTCCTCTAAAAAAGGAATTAATCTTTTCCTTATCCTATTAAAGTTTCTCGAAAAATCATATATTATTTTTTCCTCACGTTCCGCATCATCAATAAGAAAACGCTTATAGTTCTCTATCATTGATATTTTATTTTTTCCATCATAATAATGAAACAAGATCGTAAGAATTATAATTTCTTTCTTTGAATATTCTTTTTCAAGATACTTGTCATCTTCTTCTGTAAGCATATTAAGATCTTCGATAAATTCCTTTGATACTCTAATGATTTCTTTTCGTTGCTCAGGAGAATCACTTTGCCTTTTACTGAAATATAATCTCTTAATACATTCTGCCAGGGTTGTTGAATCAATAAGTCCACCTATTTTTATTTTCCCTTGCAAATTACACATACTGCTTTCATTAATACGCTGGACCACTTTATTTTGAGCTGCATATGAGTTATATGTGTCGCTTAACTGTTTGCTCATTTTAGTTTTCTGGTCATACTGATATATCATACGGCGAGATTTATCAATGTCAAAGTTTGTAATTCTCAGCTCCATTGGATAGTTAAAATTTGGATTTTTACTTCTGGCCTGGAACATTGATACATATCTATGATATCCATCGTTTATATCAAATGCCTCTAAAGAATGAATAATAAGCTGACGTGATTGCTCATCATAATGAAAATCTGCGTATATATCATCTTTCGGGATATTCAAAGTGATTGTATCCGGAACATAAATATGTTCCAACATATCTGCCGTAATTTCTTTTACTGCACTCTTATTCAATGTAATACGATATAGCTCATTATTATCTCGTGTTACTTTAGTCATAGCACGTTGTGTGACAGGATTATAGTTAATTAATCCTGATTCTTGCAGAGCGCAAAATGCATCTACATTTAAAGATCCTATCCATTGATCATCGCTTACCTGAATCATATTGAATACTAACGGGAATTCAATTTTATTTGGTTCTTCGTATCGCATCCCACTATATTTACTTATTTCTCTGTCTGTAAAAAAGTCAGATAACTTTTTGCGATAATCTTTCTTAGTGGCATTTAAAATACTATCTGCAATTACAAAAAGTGTATAATCATTTGCTTCTTCAATACTCTTTCTACTAGATAGAAAATCTGAAAAAATGCCTTTTGGATAATTATATTTCTCATATGCATAATTGTAAATTTCTAGTTCTTCACTCTTATTAATTAAGATATTAAAAAACTTTTTGGATAAATAATCTTCTAAAATACTTCTATCGACATTCATTTTTCTCACCTCTTTTCTCAGATTATATCACGCAAAGTTAATTTTGTCTATATTTTTGATGATAAATTTTTCGACATAAACTCCGTTGCTTCCTTTCTTGAGTTATTTTCTTCAACTGTATAAATACTGGTTGTCTGTATATCCGCATGTCCTACGGCATTTTTCGTAGCAACGATATCTTTTGTTTCCTTATAATATAATGAAGCAAAAGCAGCTCTTAACTTATGCGGAGACACATGTTTACCAATTCCTTTCTCGGCATATTTGACTACCATACAATAGATCGTTTGTGGATCCATACGTTTTCCATTTTTTGATATAAAAAGAGCATCCTCTTTAATCCCCATATTATATAGTATTTTATCTCGATCAAGGATCCAATCTCTTAATACACGTATGGAATCATCATTTAATTGATATACCTGTTCTTTATCTCGCTTGTCGATAATAGTCAAATTGTGAGTCTCAAAATTTAAATCACTTAAGTTAATTTCGCTTAATGCAGTTTTTCTCATGCCGGTAACCATAAATAAATATAATATAGCATAATCTCTTGAATGCCATTCTTTTGGCATGTAAGAATATTTTACGGCACCCAATATTCCATTTAAATCATCCATTGATAAAAACACTCTTTTAATCGAGTCTTTTCTAATAGGCCGGTTTACATTGTCCATCGGATTCCTTTCAATATCTCCTCTCCGATACAAAAAATCAAAAAACCTATTTAATGTGCAACATACCAATTTAGTATATGCCACAGACGACTTTTTAATTTCACCATTACTATCTTTTACGTATTTAATATGCTCCAGATACCTTGCGATATCATCTGCGTCAATTTCGCTTATATCTTCTACATCTATATAATCTAAGAAATGATGAAGTTTTCTAACATAATTTAAACAAGTATTCGGGCTGCGAACAGCCTGAATACTCATATAAAAATCACTCACGCATTGTGGCATATCATTAAGAATTTTCTTAACATTCTTATTTAATTTTAATTCATGCTCCAACCTTCCATTCATAATTTCATTCTCCTCTCTAACATAATTCCAGCTTGTTGATACCATGGCAGTATCACACTACAATATTCCTTGACTTTCCATGAATACCACTCTCCAATCCCCATAAACAAAAGTAATCCAATTGCTGAAATAAGTCCTTTGTTCACCACAATACATAATAATAAACATGGCGCTACCCATAACCAATTCGTAGAAAAGTTACACCATCTTACTAGCCATTTTTCGCTCATACGATCAAAACTCGCAATTTCATCTGGAGTCAAAGAGGTCTGTGGTGGATTTGCTTTCGCTCTCCTTTTAACAAGTTCTGCTCCTCCGACATTTTTTTCTCCTGGTTTTATATACTTATTATATTCTTCTGTTATTTTTGATGCTGCTCTTTCTTGTGGTGTCTTTCTTACTTCCGGTATACTCCAAAAAATCATTTCTATTACTTCGATTGGATATTCAGGATATAATATGGCTAAAGAAAATCCATTGTCCATTAAATAATATATAAAACTTACCATTTTTTCTGATTCTGTAAAATCATCCATCTTATATCTTGGATCATATGGTGCTACAGCTGAAGAATTGTAAATACGTTCCCTATTTTTAAATTCTTCATATCTTTTTTCAATGTCATTAACACAACGCATATAAAATTCTCCAGTAGTAAGCCTTTCTACCTCTACTTTTTCAAATTTTATATTATTTCCATAGACAATGTATTCCTCATCTCTTTCTTCGGGTGTTAAATCATCATAAAATTTCTTTGCTTTCTCAATGAGTTGCTTAGGAGTTAGAGCATATCCCTTATATGCTCTGGCTTCTTCTTTTGTTAACCTCATTTTAAAATCACCTTACCCCTTTCTAAACAAGTATATCTAATATAATAAGTTTTACCATTTTTAGTAACTATTCCCCAATTACGAATTGGAACCCCTGTATCTATCATCTTCTTCAATTTTTCAATTCGCCTTCTGTCAAAACACCATTCAATCATGTAAGAATTAAAGTTCTCAATAAATTCTTCTTTATCAAAAACAAGAACTCCATTTTTTAAATATGATATGGTCTCTTCTTTTGAGTGACCATCCTCCATAATTATTTTAAAATCAGTTAATGGTTTTTCCTCTATTATTTCACCTTCTAATGTTTTATAAGACTGCTTATATGTATATTCTGTAAATTTTTGTATTTTATTACAAATCGGACAATACAAATCTTTAATATGCCCCTTTTCTCTCTGTTGTCCAATTTTTCTTGGGATAGGAAACTCAAGTCCACATTCCGGGCATATAAAATTTGATATAGTGCTTCGTTTCTTTTTAGACATTTTAATACTTCCTCCTTATGCTGCAAATCCAAATTCTGATAAATTAATTGTTTCTTTTCGAGGTAAATAATCTGATCCACATGAATCACATATTTTTTTGACTTCCTGATCACTTAATATCTTGATTACTTTCATTTCTCCGGCAATGATCCATTCTCCAGTCATTACAGGAGACGTTTTATACCGGTAAAATCCATGTTTTGGAATATAATCTAAGTCAGCTTTTATATAATTAAATTTTCCAGATTCAGAAATCCCATTTGCTTCTGCTTCTTCACAGTAATCATGATCAATACAATATTCAACCATAGCCCATACAGTATCCGGCCGCATATAAGTAATCTTGCCATTTACCTTTTGCCCTATATGTGAAACATACGGGGCTACATCATTAATATGGAAACCAGGACGATATCTTAATGGCCCAAGTTTGCTTTTTACCTTTCCATTTTCTAATCTTTCTCCTGGTTCTGCACTAATCCATTCTCCAATTGGAATATTCGTATTTGCATTTACATACAGAGGAAATAGTTTCCCCGGATATTTTTTAGACACCCTAAAAAGCTTATAACCAATTGCTGTTTTCATTATACCACTCCTCTTTTACGTTTTCAATATTTTATTAATCATGTATAATTAAATTTTATTTCAGTTTTTCATTGATATATTTTATTTTACTTTTTACATAACATTTATGGCATGTAAGACAACTCTTTGCTCCGCAATTAATGCTTACATCATGTGTACTGATATAATCTTTATCATATACTATAAAGATTTTATCAATAAAATCATATCCAGGATCTGCTTGATCATTAATACAAGGGCTACTATATATAATCTGTAAGTTACTTGGCTTTTTTTCGCTGGTCTCTAACGCTTCTTCGATAATCCAAGGATTTTTTGTCCATAAAGCAAAGTGTACATGCTTGTTTCTCTTACAAATATTAAAGTAATTAATAACTTGTGTAACATTAATTAAATCACCAAAACTCTCGAATCTAAAAAAGGAAGCATTGATCATTGGAATCTCTGCTTCCTTTAATATTCTGCTAGTTAAAATCTCTGTATTTCGCTCCAGGCATGCATTCAAATTTTTATACCTTTTCATTTGTCTTTGTGCATAACAATGTGAACACACCAGTTCAGAATTGCTTGATCGATTCTTGCAATATTCATTACACAAGCAGCTAGTTGATAAACTCTGCATTCCTTCCATTTTCCCTGAATGATTTACAGTATAATGAACTCCAGTTACCTTTTCAGCCTCTACTACTGTTAAAAATTTTTCTCTTACTGCTTTCATTTCATCAGCTCCTATGTTATTATATTGTTATCGTATTATATTTTTGCAATAAAAAGAGGCAGCTCTTAGCTACCTCTTTTTAGTCCCTCTATAAATCAAAAATCTTATTTCCGTGTAATTTCTCTGCTACATTTCATCAAATACTGATCAAATTCCATACCAGTAAATTCAAAGAACATTTCTTTTACCGCTTGTTTGTCACTACTTTTATGATAAATATTGAATATGTCTTGAGCCATACCAGATATTTCAAAATCCTGCTCGTCCATTATATCTTTTAAAATAGTGTCAGCATCAACAATTTGACCATCCGGAGTGTTTGTATTCAATTCTTCTACATATTTAAGCAATTGTTCCATAACATACACCTCATTCTTTCTTAATCCGAAACAATCTCGATATCATAATAAAAATCTTCCCACTGCCATCCGTATTCATCACAAATAGCATCCATAAGGTCTACTGGTGATTCAAACTCCACATTGTTTGTTTTCTGATAATTTTTAATTACTTCTGTAACATGTTCTTTACTATCGTCAGATATAATAATCATGTTCCATGATTCAAATTCCTCATTAAATTTCCATTTAATACTTAAAGAATACTTGTTCATACTTTTACCTCCTTAAAAGCAATTCAATCTCATAACACTACCCATAGATTTCTACCATAATATTCTTTTCTTATATGATGAATATCATTGTCAATTTTCGATAACTCAATCTTTTCAAAAGTTACATTTTTACAGCCATCCATAGTTCTGTTTCCAAATCTATTTTTAGTACATTCAATTCCATTTGATGATTCCTCAACCATAACAGAAGTCACTTTTCGTAAATGTTTGATTTTTTGTGTTTCTTCATACGTCATATTATTTACATCCTTTACAATGAAAGCAATTTTTTTATCGTGTCATAAATACTACATTTCCGACTAATTTTTCATTTTCCATTTCTTTTATATAATTTTCAATGACGGTAATCTTAACCAAATCATCTAAATTTGTATAAATCACAATCATTGGAATAGGTAATCCTTCGTTATCTCTTACTTTTTCTTCTAAATTTTCCATCACAAACTTACAGAAACTTATAGGATCGCACTCTGTATCATACGTCATATAAGTATCCAGATAACTTGGACAGAAGTCACCATAAGAATAAATAGTAGATTTGTTATATTTTTGAATTGCATAAGCAATTTCAGATTTCTGTTTTTCTCCTGTTACTCTAATCATCTTTTCACATCCAATCAAAAATTTATAATTTACCGTTCATAAAATTCATCATAATAAATGAAAAATTTTCTTCATATTTCTTTTTGCTCACAATACATAAAGTCATCTAATGAATCAATATGTTGTTTATTCATCTATTCCAAACGCATTGTATAAATCCGACTTTAATTCTTCTATAACTTTTGCTTTTTCATCATATTCCTGCTTGTCAAATAATGTATATTTTTTCAGAAACACAATTTCGTCAATTATTTCTTTGATTTCGTTACGATCATACATAAAATTTCTCCTCACAACAAATCATTGACAGTTATTCCAAATTCACACACCTTGCTTTAATTTTTCCATATTAATCTCCCACACCTTCTAATTTTGCTCCGCAATTAGGACAATACTTTTCAACATCTTTAATTAAAACCTGCTCTTTACAACCTGAACATTCCATAAAACTATAAATATCATCATTAACAAACATCCATCTTCCACCATGATTTTCTATAATCATTCTATACCCTGTGTCTTTTACTTTTGCCATTTGTAACACCATCTTTCTCACAAAATGAAAGTCGAAATTTATTTATTTTCTTCGTACCACAAATCAGAAATTGCATGAGTTAATTCTATTTGCAACATCCATGTCGTATTTGCTCCAAAATCACAGCTGTAAATTTCTCTGATTCCACCCAAATCTGTCTCAGGATCAAAAAATCCAGTTTCTTCTACTTTAAGAAATTCACCATACAATTTTACTAATTCTTCTTTTGATTTTGTTTTAAAAATATTAACGTGTCCCATATATCATACCTCCATTTTAATAAATTCAGTCTTTCAATTCCATTATATATACTCCAAAACATCCAGTTTTCCACATCTAATCATCCTCCTCGTTATAATCCCATCCGAATATTTCCGCAACTTCTTCTCTTATATCTTCATCAGCCCTCATAGCACTGCAGCAATTACAAACTCGAATTGTTTTCTGTACTCTTTTCCCTAATATCTTGCCATAATAAGTATATTTTGAATTAGGTGACTTAATTTCACTTGCTCCGCATAACCAACAATGTGTCATATTATCACTCCATTTTTGATACTGAATTACAAATTTTCTGATTAAGTTTCTGATATATTTTCACTGATTCATCCAATGCTTTAATTATAGATGTTTCACATGTTAATTTTTCTGCTTTGTAAGCATTATCAATTAAGCAAATCAATCCATTTGATAAAATACTTATTTCTTCTTGTGTGAGTTCCAATTTAATTTTTTTCGCCTCTGTTCTTTTTACATAAAACTTATGATCAAATCCCCATTGTGAATATAATACTTTTAATGTCTGATCATAAGTTCCACCAATAACACATCCATCTTCGTAACAAAATCCTTTACTATCATCAAAATAAATATATTCATCTTCTTCTAATCCATCAGAAAATAATTTATCTGTATTTCCTAATTGGACAGAATTAAGACCTACTTGTAAAGTAATTTCTCTATATTCATTTGTTGGATAAAATTCCATATATTTCACCTTTCTCAATCTGAAATCATCATTTCATCAAAGTCCTAAAATCATCAATGTGAATGCTATTATCAGCATTATAAATGATAAGCAGAATAGACATCCTCTAGTCATACGCTGTTTTCTTTCATCTTTTGGTAAACAAAGCCCTATATAAAAAATTACAAAACTGATTATCGCACTTGAAATACTTCTCATAATTTCCTCCAATTCTTCTTTTATATTATAATTTGTTAATTTCTTCTGCAATTTTCTTCAATACATTACCGCCTTCTATTTTCTCAATGCTATCTCCATTTTCCCAGATTGTTAAAATTGGGTAATCATTATATTGTGGATCAAAATAAGTTTTGTCACACATTTTCTTTCTTATCATGTTAATATCTTCTGATATGCAAGCAACGCGCCCTGTGTTGTATTCTTCTAATACATATATTTTCATTTAATTTCCACCTCTCAATCACACAGATGATTAATTCTCTCGTTATAACATTCATCTTTGATATGTAATGCATAATATAAACAGGTCTGAATATTTCCTATTTCTTCCATTGTCAAATCATATTTTTTCGCATATTGTTTTTCTTTAGTAAAAATTCCACCACATAAAAATTCTTCATCATTTAATATTGCTTTAATAACAGGCATTAATGTATTCGTCTTCATAATATTTTTCCTCACTTTCTGTCAGTAAATCATCGTTTCATTTACTTTAATATAATTAACTCTGCTTCTTCGACATATTTCTTTGCAGCATTATATCCATTTCTATTAAGTTCACCTTCAATACTAAACCAAAGTGAATCTAAAAAATTTGGAATAGATGCAAAATCTTTGTTTGGATATTTTTCTCTATATCGTTTATACGCCGTTTTATATAATTCATCTACTAAATCACGCTTCATTATATTTCCTCCATTTTCAACCTGAAACTTTTGTTTCAAATACAATTCTTTAGCATTTCTATCGCTTCATTTAACGCTGCCTGTTTTTCATTCAATTCTTTTTGTAACCTCTTTATCGTCTCATCTCTGTCCTTCACCATAAGCTTTAACTGTTCTTTTGTAGCATTATGTATATTCAAATGCTCTCCATTTTCATACTGTTTATTTGTCATAATTTTCTACTCCCATATTCTCCGTCAATAAATCAACTTTGTTCCACATTCCGGACAATGTTTAGGCCGTAACTCTTCTTTCTCATCATTTCTAGCTAATGAATAACCACATTCCGGACATAAAATTTCATCATCAGCATCATCTCCCTGGCGTTTTACCTTAATTCCGTCTTTATATTGACACCGCATTTCTGCAAGAATAAGAGCCACTATCTGAAATAAAATTGCAGACTCATGAATTTTCTTTTCTAATTTCAATAGTTTATATGATTCATAACAATCTTTAATTAAATTATTTTCGTTTTTTCTTTTTGCAAATCGTGGAACAAATCTCCCAAAATCATTTTGGCTAGCAGAATGTTTTAAAGAAATTGCATCACGATCAATGTTTCTATAGATTCCTACATAGTCATGCATAAAATCAGTATCAGCAGAATCCAACCAAGCCTCTAAATCAATATTAAATACCTGTGTGGCATAATCAATATCCATAGTATGATTGAGCCGGGAACTATACATAATTCCCAGCTCCGCTGCTCTATCAATTATTTGATTAATCAAAACTACTCTTGTTTTTGCTTCTTTTGTATCTTTTACGTTTTCCATTCCACTTACCTGCCTTTCGCTTATAATATCTGCTATTACAGCAGACCCACATTTTTACTCCGAATACACCAGCAGATACTTGAGCATACTTAAAACTTCTGGATATAAATGAATGCTCATAATCATAAAACGGTGCTTTTCGAATTTCATCTACGTATCGCTGTTTCATATATTCTGTTGCATCACTAATATTTAAACACTCAATCACCTCTGCCCTTTTATTGCTATGTATAATAATTACGCTTATCTTCTTCATGTTATCCTAGCCTCCCAGTATATGCGAACGTTCGTTCTGTTTTTTGATATTATTGTTATACCATACTGAGAGGCTGAGGTCAATATTTAATCGAACATATTTTCGATTTATACAGATTTTTTAGGATACAGCTCTTTCATCGGTCTTTCATCCTCTTATTGAAATCAAAATTATTTGCTTCAATAACGCGTTTCATATAAGCGAATAATTTATAGTACAAACCTCTATACTGCTCTACTGCACTTTCTACATCTGCAAGAGAATCATTCAAAGACATCATATTGCCTTTAACACCAGGAACTCTGCATCCATGAAACTTAATTAAATTCATAAGTGTATAATAAGAACCTTCTCCCTTGAATGCATCTTTCCATTCTCTACATTTAGGAGTTTCATTAGGCAGTCTATACATATTGGCACAGAACTTTCTTAATACTCTATATAAATCTTTATATGAAAATGTCATTGAGTGATTTCTGATGTTAATAACTACTCGTTTTACATCTGCAAAGTTGCTTTTCTGTGGATAATATACATATTTGTTAAGATCTTCAACAAATATATTTCTACCAAAAACCTTCTTATAAGGAACACCTTTACATTTATGCATCGGAAGTTTATTAACATAAATCTCAAGTTTATTTATATAATCATTACATGTAGCAGAAACAACATCCGGAATAAAGAATCTTGACCTTTCAGCAAAAGCTTCTGGATCCCTATCCTGTAGTTCAGCTAATACTCGAATTTCTTCTAACATCATTTCAAACTGATACTGATATCCATAGTGATCGTTTAAATATGCGTCATATCCAGATTTACCTGTATAATAACTCTTGTAATTCAGCATTCTAAACATTTGTGCCATAACCCATCTTCTATGAAGACGAGTATTTCTTACATATCCATCTTCATAAATCTGAGATAAGAAAGACTCCTCTTCTGAATTAATTCTTTTCTTCTCCGGATTTACAATGACAGGACTTCCATCTTCGCTGATTGTTACATTAATTGTACTGCCAGGTTTTAAACCTTCCGGTAATGTTACGCTGAAGTATTTTCCTGTTTCAATGTTTGCTGCCTTTAATGCTTCCATTCTGTTCTCTCTTGATTTTTTCATAGTTTTATTCTCCTTTGTATTTGTTTTATTTTCTGTAATTTCTCTCCAACCAAGTACAGCGCTATCTGTATAATTACGCCATTCATAATTGTCATATTTACCTTTGATCATCATGTCTTTTTTGGTAGTTCCATTTTTTAAAAGAATTTCTACTTCCTTATATAATTCTGGGGTATTACCATAATTCCAATTCATAATCTACATTCTCCTTTTAATTTAATTTCAAAATTCTATTTGCTGTAATTAATTACCTCATTATTCTAATTTCAACCCAAGCATCTCTTTCGCTATTTCCTTCACGGCTCTTCTCGCTGTCCAGTCAGTATACTCTTCCGCACAGGCCACGCAGTGGTCATACATAAACCTCACCAGGTCACCGGCATCTTTGATACTATCCTTGATTTCGGCAATCTTTTTTCTTTCTTCTTTTTTTAATTTGTTTTGAAGTTCTTCTCGCGAAGCATACAAATCTTTCAGCAGACAGCTGCTGTCTCCGCCGTCATCCCAATGTATATCTGCGTATGGATACTTCTCCGGGTTTCTGGCAGAAACCTCTGTTTCGCCAAGCGCCGTGATTTTTGCACTATGGATGTCCTCTGCCCACGGTTCGAAAAACCATACTTCCTGCCCAATTTTTGGATTTTTAATCATTTTTCGTTCCTCCTAACATTTGATCCACTTCTTCAGTATAATTAAATCTTTATCCTTTCCCTGATAGAACCAATGACTGCCCATCTGCTCTTCGTCCCAAGTCAAATATCCTGCCAAAGAGGCACAAAGAATGAATGCTTCAAGCGCAGCTCTTGCATAATTTCGGTCTTCACCAGTAACTAACTGTTCATCCGTCATTTCGTCTGGCTTTAATGCACGAAAATATTCTCTTTGTCTGTATTTTTCGCTTCTTTCACTTGGAATGGAATATTTGTATTTGTGATACAGATTTTCAATGATCTCAAAACATATTTCATTACATTTCTTTCTTGATGTATCAGAGTTAATTCCGTCAATCACGATTAAATCGTGACGAATATCATACATAGAAGATTCTATATATTTTTTATCTTCACAAATTAATGTTTTATTCTTTAAATCTGCTTTCCATCTTTTGTTTTCACTGCTAAAATTGGATAAGAAATCTCCATAAATACTCATTCTATCTACTTCCTTTCATTTTATTTTATATTAACTCTGTATTTCTGAGACATTCCTTTAATGGTTTCATATATGAAGGTTATCCGGAGGATATCCAGCTCCGTTAGGGGCTGGATTTCCTCCAGTTCATCACCTTCTTATTAAATATTAAATACCTTGTTAATATTCACTGCCTTGTGGTTTTATATCAATTCAACATTTCTGAGGTATCACTATAATCATTTCATATCTCCAGAGCAAGTCGTGAGGCAATTTATTGCCTCAGGTAGTTGTTTCTGAAATTAAATTAAATGTCTTATTGATACTCGTTACCTTACGATTTTTTTATATTAACTCAACATTTTTAAGACATTTCTATAATTGTTTCATATTATGGAAGCAAGGGAGGTAGCAGCCGGAATGATAAGTCCGGCAGCTTCCTCCAATATTTGCTTCCATGATTAAAATTAAAATGCTTTGTTAATATTTCACTGTCTTGTGATTTTTTTGTATAAGCTCTACATATGTGGCATATTTCTTTAATGGATCAATATTAGGCGGAATGCGATGACGCATTTCTTCAGAGATATCTGACAGAATTGGGTCATCGTCATGTGCCGCTTCATTAAATAGAATATATCTTGCTTATACTTGGTATGCTCCTAAATTAATTTATTATGCAAACTCAATACTTACGGTATATTTCTATAATTGTTTCATATAATGCAGGTTACTGGAGATGTAATCTTCAGGAAGTGCTGGGGATACCCAGAGGTTCCTGAAGAAGACATCTATCTTAGCCTGCATTATTAAATCTTAAATATCTTATTTGCATTCCGTTATACTCCGGACTGAATATACTCAATTAATCTGGCACATTTCTTTAACAGAGTCATATTGAGCTGCGATTCTCCTGGTGGAGGATCTTAAAGCCGGTTCGGTAGACCGGATTTCAGATCCGTAACCAGGAATAATGGCAGCACCATTAAATCGTATTAACCTTGTATATTCCGAGTGTGCTCTCGTTTAATTAAATTACTTATTCAATTACTTTCCAACTTCGTAGAAGTGACTCTAATGAATCTGAAATAGAATCATAATCAGTGCCATAAATATTAGCATTAGTGTTACCATCTAATTCCATTTCATAGCTTTTTTTAGGAGGCTCCAAAGTCACACCCTTTTTATCTAAAAAATCTTCAAAGATATCAATAATACCTCCAATAAGTTCTGTTTTGTCATTCTGGCCAGTCATGTTTTTTGTATCTCGTATTACGAGTTCTGTTTCAATTGGCATCACAGCATCGTCTGATAATGTTGCAAATTTGCATGTATTAAGATTGTATGCATTATTATCCTCACCAGAAGTATCTAACTTTAAATAAATATCTCCTGAATATTCGAACACATTTCCGCACACTAAATCTTTAAATGTATATTCTTTTTTCTCAGTTCTTTTATCTATAATTTTCATATTATTAATCCCTTTCCTAATAAACTATTTCCATTACATCAGGATAATCTTCTCTATAATCTTCATCATTTCTTGGTTGCCATACAACCAGATCATCCAGATTATATTCATCAGTACCGAAATCATTATACATTCGCCAAACCTTATGTTCGGCTTCTGTATCCGTATTAGCTATAACAAAACCAACTGTCTTCAGACCGTTGAATCCATCAAACCCATACAACCAAATATTATCCGGCATACCTTTATCCCTCCCTAATCATCGAAAATAATTGTATCATCTGTGTTTCCCCAATATGGTTCTTTTTGAAAAAGCTGAATTAATGTTGAGAAATCTGCAGGTTCAATTATGTATAATGATTTTAATGTTAAATCAACATCTTCTATTTCACCAACGGTTTCATTAGCCTTCACAGCAGATTTCAAAGCTTCTTCTTCTGATGATTGATTAACAAGAAATTTTGTTCCGCATGGCAAAAATGTTATTAAGTACATTCTTTATCCCTCCAATTCCTCAACCAAACTCCAATAACTTTCGTTCTCATCAAGACCAGCCTCTTTATTCTCTTCGACAATTTCATCAGCCTTCTCTTCTGTTGCACAAACAGCTATTGTTTCTGTCTCATGAAATCCAAATTCATCGTCATATTCATGGACTACTCTATAAACTTCTTCCCCCCGCTAAGAATCCTGGAATCTTTGTTATAAATCCGGACCATTCCTGCACCGAATTCCCAGATTCATCTTCTGAAAATATATCAAGCTGTCCTTCCATACTTAAAACCACACACATTCCATTATATTTCTTTAAATAATCAATGCAGAATTCTACTCCGTAGAACTGTAAGGTTCCTGTATCTACCTCATCCCAGCTTTCCCATTTAAAGAGATCTTTTCCGCAAAATGTTTGAATGTTATTTTCTTCTATCTTCATGTTTTTTATCCTCCATCTCGTAATATATTAAATGCTAATTAAATCTGGCGTTAAATATATTTTATTATCTTTCTTGTGGTAAAATCCATAACATTTAGTAGGAATTAAGTTCTTATTCTCTTTATCATAAACTGAATTAATCATAATTTCAGTAGTATCAGGAAGATTTTCCCGTTCTATAATCATTTTTAATTCTGCTATAGTAACAGTGTTTGAAGAACATATTATTTCGAAATTCATTTCTAATTTGGATTGTAAGAAATCTTCATAAGTTCTTTGAATCCCATTTATTTTTTCATTATTCCATAATTCAATCATGTCGTTTTCTGACCAATATGTTTCACTATAAATGTTTTTATATATTTTCAAATTATTTTCCCTCCGCTAATATAATATTTACAGCTTTCTGAAATTTCTTAAGTAACTCCGGATTCTTTTCAATAATTTTAATTTTTCTAACTGCTGTTTTTCCATATTTAGAAATATATCTTTTTTCAAGGCTCTTCCAATTAATATTAGGATCAAGTTCGTTCATTTTTGCATATACTCTTCTACATGTATGCATATATCCATTACTTGAATCATTATATCTTTCAGCTAATGGTTGAATAATCAACATTGTCTGATCTTTACAATAATTCTTATGCTTATCATATAAATCTGCAAGAGTACAATCGAAAATTGAACGCAATTGTTCATCTTCATAAATAACATCAAATGTAGAAACTTTAGAAATATTGGAATGTCTTCTTCTGTACTCTCTCTTCTCCTGGTCCCATACAATTCCATATGTTTTATTTATATAATCATATAAATATTTTAAAACACTATTTCGATCAGTAAATTTAGAACTTTCTGAAAGCTTATCGACAAATTCATTCGTTCTTCTCTTCCAATCGTAATATTCCTGTTCTGCTGAAGATAAAATTTTCTTTCCACCTTCTTTCTTAACAGGTGTTGTATTGTTTAATTTAACTGGATCAGCATTCGTATTTATCATTGCTGTTGCAAACTTTCCCATTTCAGCATATAGTTTATCGATTTTGTTATTAATTTCGTCGAGTCGGTTTGAATAATCCGGAATTGTAGGCATCTGAATATCCGGAAACTGCAGCTGAATCATATTCCCTTGTGGTTTATATACCGGGATAATATCTTCTGTTGTTTTCTTGTTTCCTAAGAATGCAGCTGCAAGAACATCTTTTGCCTTTAACTGATAATCGATCAGTTTATTTACTAATTCCGGATTTTCTCTCTGCATTGTCGGTGTAATGGCAATTTTTGCTAGCCATAAAGGGACATAGTCAAGATCAAGGCATAAAACTTGCGTGTCAGAATTGCCAGATCCCAAGGGGTAAAATTTTACCCCTTCATTTAATACAATATCTCTTTGAATTTTCTTTCGCTCATTCTTCATGCGCTCATTATCAAATCCCATCCCCTGGCACACCTAACGAACACCGACCCAAACTTTTCCGTCCGAATCCTGCGCTGCTCTTAATATATCTCCATGAAATTCTACATCTTTTACTATTAATTCGCTATTCATATTCGCTTTCCTCGCTTTTATCTATTTGATTAATTAATCCCAACCTACAATTGTTCTACCGTACTCATCAGCAGCTGCAAAATCCCATTCAATATCACCATGCTCCATCTCCTCGTCACTAAATTCACTTTCAAAAGGATTCTCTCCTCGTCTGAGAAATTCAATTTCTTCTTCTGTGGCCTCAATCTCTTTGCATACTCTAAGTCGTTTTTCTACGGTAACTTCAATTAATTTTTTCTCTGGCTCTGGCATAATCTCAGGCTCCTTTCTTTATTATTTCAAATTCTTCTGGAATATATTTTGAAGGATAATATGTATTATTATCCGCGCGATACCACCAAGGACGATTGAATTGATATGACGGTCTCATTTTTTCTAATACAATTTCTTCGTTATCCCATCTTGTGAATTTAATAATAGATCCAACCGGTAATGTTCCTTTAGTTAGTTTCATTCTTTTCTTTTCTAAATGTTTTTTACATTCTTTACGCCACTCTAATTCATGTTCATTATCAGTATCCGTCAGAAGGTCAAGAATCCCTTTTGGACAATCATAATAATATAATCCGATTTCTTTATAAGCAAAATTAAAATAATCCTTCATATTAACTGAGGTTAATACAACCATAGGGATTACTTGTTCTACAATTTCATTTCTTTTTACTTCAATCGCAGCATAATACACACTTCCAACTATACTAGATTTTAAAACATTCAACTCTGGATATTTTTCACTTTCTTTCTGAGTCCAAAGTTTATCCATTTCTCTTTTACGATCAACAGTTCTATTTTTATAGAATTCTGCATGATATGAAGTCCATCCCATTACATCACAACTCCCTTTAAATCAATTAACAACTCTTCAAGCTGTTTTAACTTCCATTTTGCATCCTCAAGCAATACTTCAATACTATTCGGAACTCCATTCTGTCCTCGCCCAGGGATCCAGATCTCAACTTCTTCATTAACATCAAAATCATTTACAACTTCCTCTAACGAGTCAATAAATCCTGCGTTCGTTCCATCAAACCAAATAGTAGTCCACCAATCTTCTCCGGCGGGAGTACCATTATTCATTTCTATGTAATACTCATTATCCTGTTCTTCTATGCTATCAAATGAAAAGCCGTGAGAATCAAGGATCTCTATTATTTCTTTATTTAATTCCATATAATCACCTCATTTAATACTTCCAGAAGTAAGAATTGTTGCAAGTCGTTCTTTCGCTTCTTCTTCAGTTCCCCCTCATAATTCCTAATGTCATATGGCACTCTTCATTTTCCCTAGATGTTAAACATAATTTCCATCGACATGTACCATCTTGAAAATACTTAATTGCTAAAATATACGCATAAAACAGCTTAGGATTTATTACCGCTGGATAAAACGAATAATATGCAGTTCCGGGATTCTCACCTCTTGGTATATCTTCTAACAACGTTTTCTTTTCTTCGAAATACTGATTCATGTCTGAATCCATTGTTGTAGCGAAATCTGCAATGTCTTCCGCTTCCCTTACTTCAATTTTCGGTACAATATACATATTTACATCTCCCTTACAATCGTATCATATACCGGCCTGCAGATATTCAAAGCTTTCTGCATACACCGGATGCTATAGTATCCTTCAATTTCTTTTTCTGTGTTCTTTCTATTGGCAGATACATTTTTTCCGGTTCCTCTAAGAATCGTGCAATCTTTTCGATTAGTTACAGTCCCTAATCCACCAATATTTCTTTTACCTGTCTGGCAGGCTCGGATACAATCCATAACAAATTCATTCAATGTATCAATATCTTTCTCCACATTGATAATCGGAAGCACCTGCGTTGCCCAAGAATAAGTTCCATCTCCTTTGTATAGATATCGGTTAATAGATTTCAAAGCAATTTTACCGCCGATATGATAATTTAAGTTACCAATGCTTCGTTTTCCAATTTCTTTCTGAAATTGCTTTACACGATTTGGTGATAATGTAATTTGACTTCCCTTTATCATAAATCCCAGGAACTTAAACCATTTATCACTTGTAAGATACTCTACTTTCTTTGGATTTAATTTCATCGACATCTTATTTAATTCTTCTTCAAGAATACTCATGGCATTTTCATATTGAGATCCAATATATAAAATATCGTCCGAATATCTTACATACATACTAACCATATTAATGTGTGCCTTTTCATAAAGCTTAAGATCAACATGATGTAGCATTACATCAGCCAGAAATGAAGCAACTGCACATCCCTGTTTTAAGCTCTGGTAATGTTTAATTAAATTTCCATCTGGATCAAAACAAAGGTCTGTATGATAATATTTTCGTAAAATTGTAATTACCTTTGATTTTCCAGTTCTTCTTTCCACACAGTCAAATGCGTCATCAATAAATTCAATCGGAACAGAATCAAAGTACTTACTTAAATCTGCTTTAAATCCTAAAATATCATTTGAATGCTGATATAAAAGTTTACGAGATATCTCCTGTACGACTTTGCCGCAGCCGATTCCCTTCTGATAACTTTTGCAAGCTGGATGAATCATATCTGAACACAATTCAAACAGTAAATCATTTACAATAGATAAAAAGATCCTATCAATATTTTCGTTTACATATACTGTTCGAAACTCTCCATTGTCCTTTGGAATTAATGCCTGGTGTGGCGGAGCGATTTCATAATTATCTTCCAGAATTGCCATTGCCAATCTTATTCTTGTCTCTGGACCACAAAGTTGACGCAGCTCTCCTTTATCAATTCCCTTGAAAAACCCTTTATTAATTGCTGCTTCCCATCTTTCTGCTTCAAACACTTTCTCTAGCAAAATATCCTTCATCTCATCACCTCATTTCTCTTGAATACATTTTCCATCCTTAATGACTAACACATCTACTCCATCATCACAATTAATGAAAAGGTCTGATCCATCTTCTAACACTGGTGCAAGTTCTTCAAACATTTCCATCATGACAGATTCCCATCCATAAGTGGCGTCAAATCCATTAGAGTAAGTAGTCCAGCCATCATCATTGTTAGCAACATCGAACATTTTTCCGACACCAATAAACACAGCAATCAGATCATCAACATCATTAATATCTAAATTCTCTGATTTTCTATATGTATCCAACCCATAATCAGTGTGTTCCTCTTCTCCTCTGCTGATTTTTTCTTGCAGTATTTTAATTGCTTTGTTCTTATCTTTGAATTTCATCTGTGAATGTATAGAATATACTGATCCCATAATTTAATTCCTTTCAACAAAAGCTCCATTCAGCAACTTCAACAACATAATCTGGATCAGCATCATCCTCAAGTTCAAGTTCCAACGTCCCTTCATTAAGAATATCCTGAAATCCATCATCGCTTGAGAGATAAGCGGTATTATCAAATAATAAAATATCGTTAATCATATGTAGATAACACATATCCCAAGTCATTGATAAATACCCGGTTACTGTATCAATAGTGTATTCAGTACAATCCCTGTCAATCGTATACACATCTCCAGATGGTAATGTTACTTTCGCTGTATTTACCATTACGTCATCTCTATTTGTTTTACCTTCAATAATTAGTCTCATCTATGTCATCCGCCTTTCCCCAAACTACTATCGCAGTATCATAACTATCCATAAAACCTCCATATTTACTGGTATTAAAACACCAATCATGATCGCATCCGTTTTTAATGGCCCTTCTAATATCTCTAGCAATTTCATCTATAATATCCTTATTATTCGCAGCCATTTCATATTTAGGATCATCATTTTCCTTACTTAATTTCAATAGTGTCTGCTTTACTTCTTCTTTGTAAGCATCCAACTGCTCCTCTCTCAATTCTGCATCCCAGGTAGCCCAAGCTGCCTTAATTTCATCCACTGTGAGCTGAATCTGCTTTCCATTTCTGGTAATATACACGTTTTGCATAATTATTCATCATCACTTTCTCTTTATTCTTCTACCTCTCCAAATAATGCTTCGTACTCATCGCATTCCAGATGTTCCATAGCCCAATTCTTTGCCCCTTCTTCAGTCATAGGAATAATTCGAGATCCACCAGTGCTTCCGCCACATACACTTCTTGCATATTCAGTTAAAGCACCACCTTCTCCGTACAGAAAATATTCTCCTGTTTTCTTAAGATATAAGGTTTCCTCGCAATGATTGAAGTCAGAACATGGATATCCATTGCTCCAACAACCAATTTCTTTTGCCGTTTCTGTATCATATTTTCTTCCGTTAATGATTTTTTTCATGACCTAATCCTCCTTTTAATCAAAAACTTCTTGTATCGCAGTCCAATTTGAAATAGCATGATCAATATCCTCATACCATTGTTCATCATTTGAGTCGCAAGTACTTTCATACTCATATACTGGAACGCCAATTGTGTCATCAGATATATTTAAAACTTTACCTATTGGGATAGGTTTTTCGTCTTTATGGAAATACACAATACCTGTAAGAAAATCTATCATTTCATCTTTATAATGTGGATCGCACCAAACATATACTTTATTTGATCGATCATTTTCTATTTTCCAAATACGTTTTAATTCTCTTGCAACATTACACAGCTTCAGCCACGCCATAGCATATCCCACAATCTCCGGCGCTGTAAAATCTACTGTGATCAATGTAGCTGCTTTTCTTTTAATAACTAATTTTTCTTTTAACATTCTTCAACCACCTCATATCCTTTCAATTCAAACAATCCTATCAATCCTTTCAATTTTACAAACGCTGGAGTGTATTCTTTTGTCCGATCACAATAACCAAACCATTTACCATTTGTATCTTGCTGAATACGGTAAATATTTCCATTAGTTTTATTTACTGCTTTCATTACATTACTCCCTTCCGTAATGCCGAGGTATTACACCTCAGCATCACAAATTGCATAAGCCTTATCGATAAGTTCATCTCCGTCTACTACTTTCATGAACATGTTTTCCTGATAATATTCACTTCCTCTGGAAGGTTTTCGATGCGTAGAAAAGTCAGAAACAGCATTCACAAATCTATAAGCAGATGGCTCAAGCACCTGCAGATCCGGAGCATTAAGATATCTCATCATAAGTTCGTTTCGCATTTCCTGAATGTTTGCTACCTTACGATCCCCATCTTTTTCGTTGATAGGAAGTAACATCTTAACAAACTTATGTACCTTATCAACATCAAGCTTTTTCATCTTCATCTTTCCGAATTCTGTTTCTAAAGCTTCAAGATAATGTTCGGTGTTCATGAGCGTGTATTTCGCCTCCACAAGCTTCTCATCAATGCGTCCGGTATGTTTGCATACCCACTGTCTTTCAGCTTCTTTAAGGGCCAGATTGAGTGTATTTTGGCACCATACACGTACCGGTGTAATAGCTACTCTGACTGATCCTTTTCCATCATGGCTGTTCGTAAACACTAAGAACGGATCAATCTTTTCATCAGTAATCATTCTGCCTTCCAGTCTTGCAAGCATCCACACTTTCTTGCCGCTCTGAAGAGCACCTGCAGTCTCATATGTCACTCCTTCGCCAAGAAGCTCATCTGTAAAGGCAAATGCTTCTTCGTTTTGTACAATCTTATAACGCTCGGTAACAATACCTAGCGTTTTATTATCAATATCTCTTACATTTGCCTTATAACCAGGAATCTTTAATCCTGTGGCCTCAGAAATAATATCTGTCGGAACTACATTCCAGTCCAGACCTGCTAATCTAATTGCGTCTCTTGATGTAACTGCTCCGGCAATTCCCTTGCCAAGTCCGTCCCATGGAGTTCTTCTTGCATCAAACATCGTTTCTACATGTGTAAGGTTATTTGTTCTTCTCTCGATTGTATTGTTCATCATAATATACATCTCCTTTTGTTTAATTAAATTTTTATTCTGTTTTATTTACTTTACTCACCGGCCACTCTTTTAGTAATATCAAAATCTCTTCCGTCCTTCTTACCGGCTTCATAATCTGATTTTGATACTTTTGCTGCTTGCTTAGACTGAAATGTAGTTGTCCTTGCTCCAAGCTCAGACATTCTTTGTTTTACTTCTGGAGGCGTAGATAACACTAAGCCCCAATTTGCCTCTGACTGTGCAGCTGCTCTTTTTTGTTCTTCAAACGCTTCATCAAGTCCTTTAATGAAACCATAAGCATATCCATTGCACATGGATGTAATCAGTTCGTTTGGATAATTAAATAATTTCCCTTTGGATTTTCTCTTTTTAATCTCTGACCGAATACAATCAACCGCATATTTAAATGCGATCATACAAATTTCTACATCTTCATTTAACCCGCAAAAATATAATTTATACGTTTGTTTACCTCGCTCTCTGTAAGAAAAACTTTCACAACAATAATTCTTGCAGAGAACCTGAGATAATCTTAAAATCCAAGTATCCCTTCTGGCAGAGTAAGTAACTCCAGTTGAATGCTCATGTGCTTTTCTTTGTTCTTTATCTTCGACCTTTGCCATAGAGATTTTGTGTTCTACCATAAGCTGCTGTGCTTTTGCAAGAGCTGACTGAGCCTCATGTTCATTCGGACTTTTACTTAATGCTAAAAGTTTTTTGATTTTCTCTTTGTAATCTACCATTTTACACTTCTCCTCTCTCATTCAGATACAGGATCTGCTGTAACTCTTCATTCGTAATTCCATACTGTTGTTCCAGAAGCTCTTTCCAGTCTTCAAAAGTATCAACTCGTGAATCCTTGCAGTATTTATATCCGGCATTAATCACGTCTTCTGCGATTTTCTTAAGGCGCTTCGGTTCAATTCCCTCAGTCCAAAGTGGGCACTCAAGCTTTACATATGTAAGGATTTCGATTGGCTGTGCGATATTGCTAATCATTAAAGCTGCATTTGCAACTTTTTTATTTACATTCTCTTCCGGCTCGGTATTATATTTATTGCATAAGGAGATAACATCTCTCTTATTACTCCATCCGATCTGCATTAAGAATGTGACGGCAGTATTAAATTCCAAGTCTCCCGTAATCATCCTCACTTCATCAAGTTTCTGTTTTACTTCCTTATAATTATTTAATGCTGACATTTCTTATCCCTCACTTTTCTTTATTTTCTTCTCGCTTCACAGATTGACAAAGCATCTTCATATGTTTTGATATCATAATTACCACCATTCAGTGATTGTGTGGATTCGTTCCAAGTAGTCCATACAACCCATGGTCCACCACCTATAGATGCCTTAATTGCTGAATAATTCTTATGTTTTGCAATTACCATATACAGGTATGAGTCCATTGGATCTTTATAACGGATCACATCCTGAAGATCATATCTGTCATCCAGATGTTCTTTGAAATATTCTTTTACATTATTCCATACAGAAATAGGTACTGTTGCACTCATATTATTCTCCTTTCTTATTCTATATAACATCCTTTCGTTTTCTCTTTTGGTCGTCCGTACACTGATTCATATAAATATTCTACCAGCCCAGGTGTTACTCCATGGTATTCACATAACTCTTTAAATACTTCATGTGATTCCATTTTATCGACTTCTTTGATGAAATCGTCTGTTATTTTTTCTGTTTTTGTATGAACAGGGTTGGGATATATAGGACTACATATTTCTTCCATGTCACGATATACGTTTTCATCATATTTCTGTTTATCTTGCTCGTCCTGAATATCATTTAAATTAAATTGAACAACATTACACATGTGCCATTCTTCACCGGTATCTACACATGAATCACCTTCATTTACTTCAAACACATCATCATTTGTTATATCTATATCAAAATCATTTGCCGTCTGAGCTGCTGAATCTAACATTTGGTTTCTACATTCTTCAAATGTTCCAATTTTCTCAATGCAAAAACCAACGCCATCATAAGCATGATGAAAAATGCATAGAAAATCTCCATCAGATACTTGAATTTCGAAGACTTCAAATACTAAGAAATGTTCATTTCCATAAGAATAATCTATACGCATTCTGCGATTTTTGGGAAAACTTATATCCATAACATATTTAATTTCTCTATCCGCACCATATTTATCATCTTTAATATCATTCGCAATATAATCTATGACAGATTGGTGAGCTTCAGAAAGACTCTTAAAGAATTCAAAGCATGGACGTCTGTAATCTTCATCATTAAGACTACATAATAAAAATACTTTCATATCTTCCTCCTGTTTGTTTAATTAAATTTTATAGTGTTCCATCAAGAACTCTGCATAAGCAGTTACTTTATCCTTATCACCACAATAGAATCCGGTAGTAAACTTCTCGATAAGCTTATCTCTAATATCCTCGTGAGTCTCCCAACCATCATCTAAATACTCACGATAATCACGATCCATAACCTCTAACATAGATTTGTCATCTATTTTCGCTTCAAACTTTATATTGCGAATATCTTCTGGCAGATCATCCGGCAAGCGTAAGCGCGCAGCGTCAGCGGAGTTAGGAGCGGAAGCGACGACATCTGGAGCGCCAGCGACCTCTACGAGCGATCCGGCTACCAGACCATCCAAGCGGTCACGCTGGTGGTCACGGTACCGGTCGGTACTATTATTATTATTATTATTATTATTAGTATTATAATTAGTACCAGTACCGGAACCAGATGGCCATATCACCTGCCCCGTAGGATCATATTCAATTTCATTTATGAGCAAGTTAAAGTCAACAAAACCTGCATACCCGCCATCTCTGTATTTTGTAAGTACTTTATTGACTTTGCCTTTGCTCGTCTTCAGCTCTTGCGCAATCTGATTCTGAGAATATTCTGGATGATCACGCTTCAATTCCAAGATGGATAAAGTGACAGTCATGTTCTCACCGAATGCTCGTGACCGCTTTTCTTGGGACGAGTCGATTGTCTCAAGTAAGGTGTCTCCTACATATAATAGAAGTTCTTTGTCTATTGGTTTGGCATACAGTCCATAATCTATGACCGCCTCATAATATTCCAGAGCTTTCTCCGGCCCAAGAATTTCTTTTATTCTTTCGCCCTGTTTCCTATACGAAGCAAAGAAGGTAAAACATTTCCCTCTGTCAAATTCTTTTTCACTCATGATTTTCCCTCCGATTTACTTTCGTTAGTTATCCCTTCTGTTGTCTTTATTTTGGATATGTGTATCAAGAGCTGTGCATAACTCCGGTGTTGCTTCAAATATATAAACATCCAGATTTGGACGTCTTCTATTTGGCGTGATGCCAAGAATTTTAAATCCCTCTTTCCTCAACAGCCATGCGATTCTCTGGCTGCGGACTGCTTTTGTTTTCATTATATTACTTCTCCTTATGCGCAGTTAATTTAACTTGTTTTAAATATATCATATTTTTGTATTGATGTAAAGTTAATTATACTTGTTTCGATGCCTTGATAATGCTGTATTTACCCAATCTTTCCCATTGAGGACGTATTCAAGTAAATCCCAACCGGTGTTTCCCAGCTGGTTCCATACATGGTCAAGACCGTGACCGCGTGTCCTGTCCATCGGATACAGAACTGTTGCAATAATGTTGAATAATTCATTTGCTTTGGCCCAATCAGTGATGTGATAAAAGTAATCGTACCGTTTATTACCATTTTTATCTGGTAGGATATCATTATCTGTATAATTCAAATACTCTTCTCCTATATATGGAAGGACATCTGAATTTACCGCGTCTTCGAAGAACCAATCTGCGCTGTTATCTTCCGAAAGATCCTTTAATACTTCTGGCTTCCAATACTGTGGTAACGGACATATGTATAAACGGATACAAATTGTTTTCTGATCTGATCCAAACGCCTGCAGATCCATTGCTTTAATAATATAGCGATATTCGAAAGCCGGCATATCTTCATCTGCTTCTGCCTGATAGATTTCTTTTGACAGTAATGTTAACTGGCCTCCGTCGCTATATTCTTCATCGAATTTCTCTTTCCACGGGATGATTTGATCCGGATTGCCTGGTCTCCATCCTGCGAATGACAGTGTTTCATTCATCTTCACCCACCTCTTCCTCAATGACCGTGAACGGATGACCGATAATTTTTTCAATTTCTTTTACAGTCATTGTAGCTGGTTCTTCCCAATCAGGATCCATGTATGTTGGAGCATTGTTTTTTGTATAGAATTCATCAATTAAAGCACATTGCCTTTCAAAATTTGATTTCCATACTTTGATAATGTCAATGTTGCGATCATTATTATGTCTGTTTGACTCATAATTACTTAAATATTCTTCACAAGATACACATGTAGTATTGTTAGTATAAATGGCAAGATGGTTATTAGAATTCTTATTTCCTAACACAATCCCAATTTTTCCATTTCTTAACTTTACAATATCTGTAGCTGCCAGCTCCGGCATTTTATTACTTGTTATCATGCGATTTCCCTCTTTTCTCTTTTTCCTGTAAACAGATTGATTAATTTAATTTTTTCTCTACGTCGTTCACGCTTACGTTCTTCTTCCTGGCGCTTACAGTCTGCCATGATTTTATCGAATTTTGTTTCTTCGTATGAGGCAGAAATTACAATGTCAACCAGCACTCCATTGTGGGCAACGATTATTTCCACATGGAATTTTTCGTAATTTTTATGATTATCTACTGCTTCTTTAATCTTTGTCATTACAGTTCACCTCTCTCTTTCATTTTTGTTTTCAACTGTTCCACATAATCTCTGGCTTCTACCAATGTACATTTCTGCGACTCTGTGTTGTGCATGTGATAATACAATCTGATTGCTTTCACTTTTTCGTGATGTTTCAAGAAATTCTGTACAGTAATTTCTGTAGGAGACATTTCCCTTACAATGTTTCCAAAGAATGTACAGATATAGAATTCAAGATCCGGATCCCATTCATTAATTTTCTCATTACCTGTCATGAGATAGATCGCATTGATTAGGTCTGTGACCGGAATAATACTTCCGTTTTTATGAAGAAAGTATCTTCCCTTCATTGGAATTGTTACTACTGCTTTTGCTTCTGCTTTATTCATTTGCTTTCTCTCCTATTCTTATGCTCAATAGCATAATTCAGCTACGATTTAGAAGGAGAGCGGCTCTAAATTTCACGCCGCATATGCCGAAGCTGAATTATGATATCGAACATTCGTTTGTCTTTGAGCAGAGTATAGCACTTACGGTACTAAAATGCAAGTGCTATATTCTGTATAATTTAATTTGTTTTATTTGTTTTCTGTTCCAGTTGCTTTATAGTGACGCTGACTATTAATTGCAGAAGTAACTTTTCTTAAGTCACCGCCGGTATACATAGGCTGGATTCCTAATCTCTTGGCGACCTCTTCTTCCAGATACATAGTGAGACGTTCTTTTTCTTTGCGACCAGGATATTTTGCATGTGCTTTGGCAAAAAACGTATCTGGTTCAATTGGACGGAATAAAGATACAATTGCCTTGACAACCTGTGGATCATTGTCATGCAGGTTTAAAACACTTTTAACCGGCCAGATAACATTGGCTCCATATCCATTAGTAGCTGTATGCCAACCTGCATCTTCAATGATATTAAATACATTATTAAGAATTTCTTCTCCATTAACAAGTGATGCAGCCTGCAATGCTGCTGAATATCCACTTAATACTCTATAATCAGCTGCTTTTAAGGAATCCTGCTTTTCCTTTGAAAGATTCTTTAATTCATGGATATTTAATAATAGTCTCCTTTCCTTAATACAGTTATCCAATACACAGTATTTCTTAATCCCTCTAGTTACATAAGCTCTGTGTTTATGGGAAGGACTCAGATGATCAACATCTTCTCCCTGTTCTGAGAATAATTCTGCCTCTTCAATTTTCCTTTCAGCAGGATCTTCTGACAATCCTTCAGTAAGTACCGCAAGAAGATATTTTTCTTTCCTGATTCCGGCAGCAAGCATACGGTGTGATCCATCGATCACTGCAAATGTTGCAGTTTCTGGATGTGGTGATACCAATACTGGCTCACATTTATTGAAATTCCATTTACGTACCAAAGAATATACTTTTTCTATGTTGATACAGTATACTCTCTGATAATCTTCGTCGATTTCTAACAATTCAAGCGGAATACAGCAAAATCTTTTTCCGCCAATTCGCTGACAGTTACTCATCACCGTGTTGTATGCTGTCTGGTCTTTGAAAAGTTTAGTAATTACTTTGCTTTCTGTTGCTCCGTTTGTAAGTGCTCTTTCAATTTCGTTATAGTTTAACATTGTTTTCTACCTCTTTCTTTTGTTTAATTTAATTTTTATTTAGTTTTTTTAACCGATCAATGTCCAGAATTTTCTCCAGGCATGATCGTACTTCGTGTCTGCATTTTCATGTGGACATTCGATTTCCGTTGTTCGAATAACAGATTCTATTATATCTTTTGGAAAACTAAAATCTCTCATTAAGGTTCTAATTTCCATCTTCCAATTAATTCGAGATTTGTATGTTGTATTAATTTTTCTACATGGGTTTACACATCCATATAAAGGAAGATTTCCCATAGTTGTAATGGAACCAATGCTTCCGTTTCCTTTTGTCATTGTATACGCCTCATTTCTGTTTAATTAAATTGCGTAGAGCTTTCTCCCATTGATATTTGCACAACACTCAATGAGATTTGCTTCCTTCATGCCAATAAGTCCAGGCAGGCTGCAGATTGCAATGATCTTATCTTCATAGATAGCATCTGCCTTGGAGTAATAAAGCTTAATCTTCTGGTAATTTGCCTCTGCCAGATTTTTAGCCATCGCTTTTTCATTGCTCCACATCTGCTCTGCTGTCTCATAATCATTTGCTTCAATGGCGGCCTTTCTTTTTGCCTTGAAGTCTTTGATTGCTTTCACCATTCCTCTGATGTCGGCATTAAGTGCATCTAATTTCTTTTGTTTTGGTATCATATTTTTCTCCATTCTTATGCGGCCGACATGTTGAACATTCTCAGCCATTCTTCATTTACTTTTTTCCATGCTGTAGGATTTAAAGCATATTCTCTTGGCTTAAACAATTCTCTGTATCTTTTGTTCATGGCATCAAGGGAATCAAAGAACTCTTCCCTTTTCAAGTTCCCTTTCTGCGCACCGGATTTAAAATAGATCCGGAGTTTGTATCTGTGTTCCATATGATTCACCTCATTTCTAAAGAATTGATTGCTTTTTAGCGGAAAAGTAGCTGATATCTCCGCATATAATAAAATCCATTAAGGGAAGTGATAACAATTCTCCTACGGATTTAATTCTTTCCATAGCGTTCATGTCTACTTGAGATGGAGAGACATCGCCACTAGGATGGTTATGGACCATAACTATATTGGCAGCACCACATAATAGAGCTTTCATATATATTTCTCTTGGGGATAATACTGCCGAATTCACAGTTCCATGGCTGATTTCAAATAAACCTAATGGATGTGATTTTGTATCAAAACATATTAGGTATACATATTCCTCAGTCCGTTTCCCTAGCCGAAGATATTTATTTAAGAAATTAAATATTAGTTCTGGATTATTGAGTGTTACTTTCTCTTCGCATATCTTTGCTTTCTCAATAACCGGAAGTCTATCATCATCGAGATAAGTTTCCATTGAATATATCATATAACTCACCTCACCTTTCTTGCATATGTGATAAAGTTTCTAGCTACAAGCGTATCTACAAGACATACCGGAACATATGTCCAGTTATTGTTATCCAATGATTCTACGAATGACTTTACCGCTGAAGGCTCTCCGTCGAACCATGATATAGATACGATTGCTATCCCTTCCTGGTCCGAATTGACAGCTTTCTGTTTGATTTCGATAGTCTGCTTTGCCATGCTGATATTGAATGTGTGACAGATTTCTTCGAATAAGCACACCTCATCATCAGAGAATCTTCCGTCCGGCAATTGTTTTGCCTTGATGAGGTTCAGGATATCTTTAATCTGTCCGAAATAATAACGGGCTTCTTTATCTGGTTCTCTTGAAGCAATGTATTCTGCTTCTCTTTCGATTTTCTTCATGACTGTTCTCCTTATTCTTATTTACTTACAACAGACAGGATATTTCCCTGTTTATCAAGTTTTACTGTTACTTCGGATCCGCTCTGGAATCCGGATACATCATATGCTTTTCCATTCTCATCAAGGATGTAGTTTCCTGATGCGGAAACAGTTCCTTTGACGGAATGGATTCCGGCATATACGTCAGAATCAATATGTCCGACAATACTTGCGAACATTAAAAAAGCAGCTATTCCTAAGCTGCCTTTAATAAGGATTGATCGTTTTTTGCGTGTAATCACACGCTGATTATATTCTGTTCTTGTCATTTATTTTCTCCTTTATGTGTTCAATTTAATTTGCATACTGTTCGAAGTGTTTTAATCCACCTGCATAATGGGCCAGCAACACTTCGTCATCAGTTACATATTTAGTTCCCTTGGAATCCATGATACAGGACGCAAGGTCATTGATTTCATAATCTCCGGCATCTGCATACCATGAGAACATATTTCCGTTGGAGCAGGTGATTGTTACAAGATCAACTTCCGGATTCTCTCCAGACTGAATATCTGTTACAATCCCAGTCAGAGGGTAAAGATTATCAAGAGTGCTGATTCCCTTAATATCTTCTGTATAATATCCGGTTCCGTCATTGAAACCATAAAGAGTTCCTTCTGTACGATTAACGGAAGTGATTTCTCTTGCTGATACTGGAGTACAGCTTGAGAATAATGTTGTTGTTGTTATTACGATTGCAACGATAGTTTTTGTTATTTTAGTCATGGCTATTTCCCTCCCTTACGCGAAAGTTGTGAACTTGTCACAACGCATTCTCTTGTCATCTGGTGCCACTCTTTCGTAACCTGGGACTGGAGTGAGTCCAAATACTTCTCCCGGATATGCCTGAGCAGCAATAATGCTACCAATGATTACTAAAGTCTCCCCGGCCACAGCGTTCTGGTTGAAAGACTCTTTGATGGAAGAAATGATTTCCCTTCCTTCATCAGTGCCTACAAACTCTGTTTTTACAAACAGAGGTGATACCTGTTTTTCAATTGCCTTAGCGTTAATCAACACGCTAGTCGGCACCGAAATAAGATTTCCGTTTACATCCTGTATTGTTACAGGATGTGGAGTGGTATTCACTACTGTTACGTTATTTGAGAATGTTATGAAGTTGAAATTATTAGTTGTTGTTGTCATGGCTATTCTCCATTCTCCCCGTATGCCGATAGGACAGCTGATTTATTTTTATTTCCCTGTATATTAGAATCAATTTCCCTGTACATGGGGGTATCCCGTCCAGAAAAATCAATTCTCAATTTGTTTCCGTTTTTCAAATCCGCCAGTCAAGGAAAATTATATAGACTGATAGATAATTTAATTAGTTTTTATTAGCTGCAATGATGAGCTTGAATTCATGCAGACTGATTACGCCCTTGAGATACAGGTCAAGTGCATCATTTGCAAGAACTGCAAGGCGCTCATATTCCTGAGTAGCTATACAGTACTCAATATAATCACGAGCATCAAGAGCACGAATTTCGAAGTTCGGATCACCAATAATGATACACGCTACATGACGTGCAATATCAATATCTTCTGGTGTGTCCTGGTTAATAAATGTATGCCAGATATTGACATACACCCATTGTGATGATACTTCTACCGGATATGAATGGCAGAGTTCCTGGTACAACGTGTGTGCACTGTATCCGAAGAAGTTACGAGATACGAATTCATTAAAAGCTTTGATTATTTCTGATTTTTTCATATGATTTCCTCCTGTGCTTTTAAGGCTGAAGCATAACCTTAAATTATTATTATTTAAACGCATCGTAAAGGATTGGGATTACTACCATGAGTACTGGTCCCAGTCCCATGGCTAAATCAAACATGGTTTCATAAATTTCATCGACTCTTTCTTCTGTGAAAAATTTCTTTAATTTCTTCATTATCTTACCTCCTCATAGATGTCTGTCCACTCACCGGTCATGAAGTTGATTTCATAACGTGGAGCTAAATCTTCGTAATTATCAGTATCCTGTATGAAGGATACTTCAAAATTGAACTTACCCCAGTTCTTCTCGAACTGTTTGTAGATTGGGATAAGTTCTTTATTCCTGGTAAACAGCACCGGAATAAGTGCGTCCTCATGTGTGTCAAACTCACACTGAGACAGTACTGCTGCCAGTGCAATTCTTGTACGGATTGACAATGAACCATGTCTATTAAGAACAAGGTTGCGTAGCTTGCGCACTGTGTACTGTGGACGATAGCAGATTGATTCTGCAAATGTCATCTGAACATTAAAGCGTCCGGATAACTCATTACCCTCTGTGTGATCATAGAAGATTTCTTCTGAGTTCATAAGTGCGTTGATAATTTCTTTTGCTGTGTTAAGGGATGCGTTAATTCTTGTGTTTGTCATGATAATTCTCCTTCTTGCCTTTTGGTTTAGGCATAACCTTATATTTTGTTTCCGTTGTTAAAATCTATACTCTTCATGGGCATTATAGAAGAGCATAGAAAAATCCCTTATCAAGGTTCGACCTTGCAATTTCCGATAGGAAAAAGTCTGCTCCTCACAGGAATAAGGGATAGCAAGTTTAATGGTTAATTAGTTACTTATTACTTATGTGCTGTTATGCACACATGTAATCTTTGATGTTACCGCGTTCGTCTGTCTCACGGTAGTGGCAGTCGTATTCAGACTGGATGAACGCGTCTGGATACGGCAGATTTTGTAATACTGCTGTCGCCTGCTCATGCGTGTAGTTATTCGCATGATTACGACTAAAATACGTCGCACCTGTACGTGGTGATGTGTATAAGTGACGTAATATTGTACCGGATCTGCCCGACTGTGTAATGAGACAAATCTGGTACCTGGGATGTGGTTGTGGGTTTGATATTATGTGTGATAACATTTATTTGCCTTTCTGATTTTTGTGTACTAAAAAAGAGAGCTTACGCTCTCCTTTTTAGAAGCTTTATTATTTTGTAAACGCTTTTGCTATGTCACTGGACCATGCATATTCATCTTTAGCAGTCATTGAGATGTAAAATGCCCAAAGAGCTTGTATAAATTTACTCTCATCTTCTGAATATTCTTTGTATTCAGAAGCTATTTGTTCTGGTTTTTTACCCTCACTGCCGACGGAATGCCAAGACCAATAATCATAGGTTGACGGTTGACAGTATTTTTTCACATGTTCATCCATAATATGCAACGCACGCTCGCGGCGTTTGGAATCCCACTCTGAAAAATTATATTGTTTAGTATCAATTATCATATTAGTTCACCTCCACGACATCATCTCCTCTCATTATAGGTGGAATTGTATGATTAATCAATGATTTTACCATTAATTTTTACTACAATTGTAGCACGTTTTTCAACTTTCTCAGGACGGCACTTAATCTGATTGATTTTCATGCCGTCTCTGCGACGTGCTTCATAGGTGTCAGTGTATCCTTCAAAAGGTCTGAAAGATATAGATTCAGGACAAATAATATCATTGTTATATGACACTTGTTCTTCATCATGTACTAATTCATCCCACGGAATACGCGCCTGCTGTGGCGTTACATAACTATCATATTCTGGTTTAATACGAACGCCATTACACGGAACCGGACGTAAACCATATTGACGTGAAACCTGTTTATAAGCTCTGTCAATGGCTTTTTCGGCGCGTTTTTCGGCTACTTTTGGGTCTTGAAATGTCTTGATTTTAGGTATTCCGCCTATTTCGTGACAAATATTTGCGACTGCGGTAAATGCCGGATGTTCACGTCCTATGAGCATTTCGCGCCATCTGTTGCTTACCCATGACGGTTTTAAAACATAAATTGGCATAGTATCCTTGCGAATATTTTTAGGTTGAGTACAGATAAAAAAAGATATACTCTGTGCCTTTTTCATATGGAATTAAAACACGTCCGTAAATCGCGCCAACTGGCACATTATATCCCTCGAATTTTGTCCCGTATTTTGACGCAATACGAGCATATTGTTTTATACCTTTTTTACCCATTTTATACCTCTTTCCGCCTAATACATTTTGTACTATGATATAGGCATTATTTTTATTGCACTAAAAAAGAGTCCTTGTTAGGACTCTTTTTCCTCTGTTTTCGGTGTTTCATCTGGTCTATTGACTGCGATTTTTCCACTGTCGAAGATAACCGCAAAAAGGTCTGTTAGTGAAGACAGTACTTTTTGTTTATCATTTTTCACTTGATAGGTGTAGTTATCCCATACGGTTGTATCGCCATCTTTATGGCTATTTCTAGAAGCTGTACCGCCAAAACTTGCAATGAAGTGACGGACACATTCCTCTGAAATATCAGATTTTTTAACATTAACACCGTAGAACATAATACCGGATTCTGCAAACATTCTATGGAAAATACTTGTAAGCATTTTCTTAAATGCTGTTACCCCTGTACCTTTTTTATAGTATGCTGTAATCAGGGTTGAGAAATCGCACATTTTATCATTGCCATTTTCATCTTTACTGTCAATCAGACATTTTTCATCAAGTTTAATTGATGAAATACAAGTATGTGCCTGAAGCATCAAGAATGTTCTGTCAATTTCTGATAAAGCGTTAAAAGTTTCAATATTAACGCCTTTGCCGTTAAGGGCGGCAAGTTCGCTACGTGCGTCAATTAAATTTGTACGTGCGTCGAGAAATTTGTTAATGTCGAATTTTTCATCATGCACGCTGTACAGTTCTTCACGTGTCACTGTCTCAAAGTCAGCGTCTTTCAATGTTGTTTCTTCGAGGATTTTTGTATATGTATCATAAGTCTTTTTTGCGCTGTCGCGTAAAGACTGATATACCAGAAAACGAACATGGTTGTAAACTTCTGTCGCTTTTGCCGGAATAACATTAACTGCTTTTACCTGAATACGTGTGCTATCGAATGTTTTTGCCATAATTATCTACCTCTTTTATTCTAAGATTTTAGTTGTCAGTTGTTCGCCATGCTTTATTTCAGCTATGGTTACTATACCATGACTAATATGTACTTGTATAAACGTGTTTTACCAACGTTCTACACACTGTTGCGTGTGCTACATCAAGAGACAAAACACGGTGAAAGTTGCACTTGTCGTAAACATGTACAATACTGCCATAGGCAGTAACTCTAAACAAAACGCCTGATTGAAATTGTAACGTTGTTTAGAAACATTCACCTATATGTGAGTTGTGTTCTATGAGCTTTTGTTATCGAGTTGCAAGTCCGTGTCAGCTACTGCCGACTATACCGCCCACCTACGGTACTTTAACGCTTTTCCGCGCCACCTTGTTAGGGTTATTGCCTACCATGCTTTTCAGCGACTTTCAAAACTTTTTTCTTGCCTATGTTAGCGCAAGCCGTTTGCCTGTCTGCCACTTAGATTGAACATACCACATTCACATAAAAATTTCCATGGGAACGCCTTTTCGACAAATGGTAACATTGATATAGGGTTGTTATTCCCTGTCGCATTTTCATTTCTTGACAGCGACTGTCACGAACCACACTTTAGCCCTGTATGATAAAGGGGGATGGACTGCTGAAAAATCAGCGTCATAATTGCGATACTACGGAATACTTTGAAAATGCTTTTACTTATGATATGCGCCCCACATGGGCATTGGACATATCACATGTATTTGCATGTTCGCGATATTCAATTGAACCGCTCAAGTGTTTACCGTCCCTTCGGACAACTATATAATACCAAAATCATTTGTCTAAAAATGAAAATGTATAAAAAAAGTTATAGAATATTTATTCATATAAATACATAATTCGTGCATAAAACATGTATATATGCATAAAATTAGCTATATTATGCATAAAATTAGCAGTAATTGGAATTACTCAAAAAGGGGGTACTTTTAACGCCAAAATGGGCTAAAATTACCCAGAAAGACCTAAGCCGGTTAACTTCCACACTGGCTTGAAAAATACGCCCTCTCTTCCTATTAAAATGTAACGCTCCCCACATCGCCAAACTCCTATAATCACCGCCCATATTGTTCCACACTCCTCAAATCTCACCTCACACTACCATCCAACCCCCATCTACCGTCCATATTTTCAAATGCATAATCTCAAATATTTCAGTTAATTTAACTTCTTTTCTTGACAAATCCATCTTCCTATGCTATTATCTCATTATCAAAACAAGCTAAATTAACTCAGTATGCAAAGAAAATCTACAAAATCCAAATATCCACAACTTGTTTTGATAATTCAATAACATTAAATAACAGGAGGACAAACCAAAATGTCACATCAAACAGAATACGATCTCAGAATGAGATCCTACAAATCAATTACAGATGCGCATCTAATCCCTCGCACCCCAGTGATCATACAAATCGATGGTCGTGCATTCCATACTTTTACCAGGGGGTTCAAAAAACCATTTGATCAGGTACTTATGGCTGCTATGCGCTATACTGCAGAATACCTCTGTAGAAATATCCAGGGCTGTGTTCTGGCTTATACTCAATCAGATGAAATTAATCTTCTTCTTATTGATTATGAGAAACTTGAAACTTCACCATGGTTTGATAACCGGGTCCAGAAACTTGCTTCTATAGCAGCATCTATGGCCACTAATTATTTCAATCAAAAATTTAAAGAATTAGTAAAAATTATCGGCAGAAGATATTATTCTCCAAACCACAGCTATGATCGTGCATTACTCAAAGGAGCAGAATTTGCTGCATGCGTATTCAATCTCCCACGAGAAGAAGTTACAAATTATTTTAACTGGAGACAGCAGGATGCAATTCGTAACTCTATTCAAATGGTTGGTCAAGCACATTTTTCTCAGACCGAACTAAATGGTAAATGTAATCAAGAAATCATAGAAATGCTTATTCAGCAAAAAGATATTGACTGGAACAAACTTAAAATTTACAAACAGCGCGGAACCTGTATCATCAGATCTGCTCATAGTTCTTTCTTATTAAATGGTAAACAAATTACAGCAGATACATGGTCTCATGACTTCAATATTCCACGATTCATAGGTGAAGGTCGCGATTATATAGAAAGATATCTGTATCCGGATGATCCAAACAACACTACTTCTCGAAAGGACGGAAATAATTAAATTATGCAGAGCAAAGAAAATAAAGATAAAAAATATGCTTGGCAGTTAGAACGTGACAGTGATTACACTGCTGCTACAGCATTTGACTCCATAGAAGAATGCATTGCAGATGCTCAAGACTACTTTGCAGAAGAAAATGTAAAAATCAAATCAATTACAATTCAGGAACTTAGACCATATGAAATCTCTGTTGATGCAGAAAGAGTTCTTGAAGTTGTCTGGGAGGAAGCAGAGGCAAACGTTGGTGATCTTGTAGATGACTGGTTAGATAGTAGAACAGCTTATACTACTGAACAACTCAATGATCTTTCTGAACGCCTAACGGGGGTAGTTAAAACCTGGCTGAAAGAAACACATAATGAACCGGATTTCTTCCATATTATAGGAGAAAAAGAAATTTCAATATGTAATATACCACAATAGGGGGATAAATCATGGTAATACTTATATGTATTCTTTTATTTGTATTAACCGGTATTGGATGTTGGGCTTTATGTGCTGCATCTGATACTGATGAATATGATGATGAAGAAATTAAATATGATCAAAATGATGATAACAAATTTAATTAAACAATAAAGGAGAAAAACAAAATGAGTACTTATACAACAAACACAAAACCAGAATCCAAATTTGAAGACGTACCAGAAGAAGTTCTTACAGACCCAACAATGAGAACAGCACTTGGAATGGATCCTATCCCCGGAATGAATACTCCGGTGGATGATAATAAGCAGATTTCACTCTTCGATTACATGCAGAATAAAAATAACTCTTCTACATCTTCTTCCACTTCCACTGCTTCTGCCCCAGAGGTAACAGTTTTCAAGAATCCGGTTCATCCAGAATTCGGTAATCTGAGAACTATTGAGATTGATGGAGAGCCGTGGTTTGTAGGTAAGGATGTAGCTGCTGCGTTAGGATATACAAAAGAAAGAAATGCACTTGATAAACATGTAGATAAAGATGACGCCCTGAAACGGGGCGTCACCGATTCAATGGGAAGAACACAGCAAATGACCATTATCAACGAATCCGGTCTCTACTCTCTCATCCTCAGCAGCAAGCTTCCATCAGCAAAAGAGTTCAAGCACTGGGTTACAGCAGAAGTACTCCCATCCATCCGTAAGAATGGTGCTTACATCCGTAATCAGGAAAATATGACTCCGGCTGAGATCGTGGCTCGTGGTCTTATCGCAGCTCAGAAGATTATTGAAGAGAGGGAAAAAGAAATTGTACATTTAAATAATCGTTGTGGCAGATTAACTCAGACAATAGCCGAAAAACAGGATGTTATTAATGCTATCTCCAGAAATGTACCGGCTCCAACAAAACGTATGATGCTGAACAGAGTAATGAGACGAAGATCCCCAGAGCTGGCCCAGAGTCGATGGTCTTACTTATATGCAAGATTTGATGAGATTTATCATAAAAATGTTAAAATCCGCATGAAAAATTACAATGCAGAACCAGGACATAGGAAATGCTCTTCTATTCTTGATTTTATTGATACGGTACTTAATATGCTTGATGAATTATATGACCTAGCAGTAAAACTTTTCGAATCAGATTTTACACAGCTTATGCAGGAAATGCACTTATTACGTATGACTGATGAAGAATATGAAGACGAAGAATATTGGAAACGTGTACTTTAAGATAAGGAGGGAATGGTAAGAGTGCCTGCCGGTGCTCTTACCTATTAAAAATATGAATTATTTACCAATCATAAGATTTAAAAATAGATGGCAAACATTCGATTTAAATTTACATTATCCATATTCAGTAAATGAGAAAATTATTACTTATACTCATTTAGAATATAGAGGTGATGCCTGTTATATTGTTGATAATGAATGTAATACATATTATCTTCCTCATGATTACGCTGAAATTATTAATGATGCATTAAAATTACATAGCAGTATCTATAATGAATGTAATACAGACTCATGTAGACGTCAAATAATAACAAAACTCGAAAATATTAATAGACATGAATATGGCCGGAATGATTTTGAATTACTTAATAGTGTATTGGCGGAACGAAGTAGAAACGGCAATTATTATCATAACAGAATCTTATACGATACTACTTGTAATAAAGCATGTGTATATAACTGTGATGGGATTATAATTGATGTTGTGTCTTTGCACCAAAGTTTTGTGCCATCATCTACGCAAAGAGGTCGTAGATCTGAAATAACTTCTACTTCTTTAACTGTAGATGAGGCCGCCAGATATAATAATAGCATTTCATTCCATAGTAGTGCTATCACATTTAATAATAGCGAATGGGATAGAGGATTTATTAATAATATTATCTCGAACAAAACAAAAACTTACATTCATCAATTTAATTACATTCCTAAATACATAAAACATTTTATGCCTGGAGAATCAGAAGATACTACTCTCCTGCTCGGAGCAGAGATTGAAGTAGGTGGAAATAATAATATCTCTTCTGATAATGATAAAAATTCCACAGTAAAAAAATGTATTCAGATTATGAATGGGTCTGATAGTGATGAAGAAAATCTTATTTACAGTACGCATGATAGCACTGTACAGATTGAATTTGACACTATGCCATGCAGTTTGGAATTTCATAAGAACAAAATGAACTACCATGAAATGTTCGAATATATTGATAAAGAAGGATATAAAGGTCATGATTGTGAAACTGCAGGCTTACATATTCATGCGAATCGTAATTATTTAGGAAAATCAAGGATATCGCAAGAGTTAGTTATATCTAAGATCCTTTATATTCTTGAAAAATTTAATGATGAAATTTGTGTGATTGCAAGGCGCGACAATGACTATAGTGAATTTGCTGGTGAAAAGCAAAATGAAGATTCAATAGTTGAACTGTATGGTAAGTATAAGGATAAAGGTAAACGTGCTGCATTGAATTTACAGCATAAGGATACCATTGAATTTCGTATGTTTAAAAGTACTTTAAAATATGAAACATTCATTCTTACATTAGAGTTTGTAAAGGATATTATTGATTATGCTAAGTCTGTTGATATTGAAGAGATCGAACTTGCAAAATGGTCTGATCTGATGAATTGTTTTTCTTCTGAATTACGTAAGTATTATGAATTTAGGTATCAGAAAAAAGTAAAAGATATAAACGGATCGACTGTGAAACAAATTCGTAAACGAATCTCTAAATTAAAGTCAGAATTAAAAAACAGTAAAAATTTCTTTGAGAAAAATAAATTGCAACAAGAATATTGTTATTTGAAGAAAGAATATAAAAAATTAAATAAAAAAGAGAAGAAAGTTACAAAAATGAAACTTAGAATTGCAGAGTCTGAAACAATTTTTTAAGTTCCTGTGCCTGCAACTTCTACTGATAGTTATGGAACAATCAGTAGAAATCTAAATCTTAGAATTTAAATAAAATACGAAAGGATTACTTACTATTATGCAGAAATATACAAAACCATATCCTACTATTGGAAATGTTATTGATGCAATACAACATAGAGGAAGGAGAAATATCATTTGTCTGAATTCGGATTAAAAATAAAAAATATAAAGGCCGGTACTCTCTTTGGATATAACCAGGGAGTCAGAAACCGGTATGATTATACTGAAGCAATGTTCAGTAACAGTCTATTCAGTGATTATATTATACAGAATGGACTTAATGTTTGGAATGATACCAGTACACGAGACATTATTTGTCTTGATTTTGATTTTGGAAGTCGTAGTTATGAAGAAGAAATGGATCACTTGCTAAAGCAGTTTGGACCATTTGAACATGATAAATCTTTATCTGAGGAATCCAAGGAACGTATTAGAGCAATATTTCGAAATGTAATTGATAATAAAGACAATTATATGAAATGTTCCAAAGATGAAATCCGGGAAATATTCTATGAAAACGGTGTAAATGTTGAATACATTTCTTCATATACAAAGAAAGAAGGTGAAAAAAAGACTGTCATTAATTATAAAATGCTATACCGCAACTCTTCTAAGGCAAAAGTCGGACAGGTTATGTTTATTAACTCAAAGCTTTATAAAAAAGCATATAACTGGCTGACGATGGGTCTTGGAAAGAAAATGCCGATGGAAAATGCTAAGATTGTAGAGATGTCGGCATATGCTCCTCTTACAACCAGTACAATAGTTGGAAAGTTCTATTGTCCTGTAGAAGCCATTCTTATTATTAAAGATACGGATAGTTTCTACAAGACAATAGCCAAGATCGTAAAAGCTGAGGATTATGTAGTTCAGGAAAAAGTTCTGGATGAAACTGCTACAGAAATTGCAAAGCAAAGAGCTATTGCTGAAGGAAAATTTTTAAAAGACGGTGTTACTCCGAAATATACTAAGAGATATAAACGAGTAAATGTTATAAAAAAGAAATGTGTCGTTCATGATGAAGAAACCGAGGTAAAAAATACTCTCTGGGATGGAGAAATGCTGATTGAATCTGATATTTTACCTGAATGGGTTAATGGTATGGCTCTTTTAAGGCAGCATTTCTTTAAGGCATGCGGAATTCGTACTCATATTCAGTTATTCTTTAAAGATTGGTGTGAAAAAACTGGACATGATTATGAAACTTATGCAATACAGGACATGTTCGGAGTTTGGCATAAACTCAAGGATATTCGCATGATCACAACTGATAATGCTATTAAATGGAAGAAATTCATGAATTTAATGGGTAATACTCCTGCTGAAGCTTATAAGTATTGGTGTGATCGCGTAAATGCCGATGGATCTTACTGGGGGATAGTAAAAACCGATCATCCAAGTAAATTAGGCGGTGTGCAGCAGATGAGTTATCAGATGGTTAATACTCTTCCCTCCTATAATATAGATGTTCCATCTCCTTGCTCTACTGATGATGTGCGTAAACTGGCAAAAACCAGTGTGGATTATGTAGAGGGGATGAAAGATGATAACAATCTTTATGTACAGTATCTTAGGAAGAATGCTACGATAATAAATCATTATGAGATGCTGGCAGATTTATATGATTGGAATAAGGATTTTGGAAATAGTACATGGTTCCGATTAGAGAAACGTAAAATTATCAATCAATATGTAACTAGGCTTAGAACAGGCAAAATTACAATTGATGGAGATAATCTTACAATATTTGGAAATCCATATGCTCTTCTACTCAAATCTGTAGGAATGGATCCTGAATCAGATCCTACTCTTAATATTGAGCCAGGAACTATTCAATGTTATACAAAACGTTTTCAAGATGGAGAATATCTTTGTGGTATTAGAAATCCACATAACAGCCCAAATAACATCTGTTACTTACATAACACATATAGCGATGAAATGCAACGATATTTTGTATTCAGTAATAATATCATGGCAGTAAATTGTATTCATACAGATATTCAGGATCGTGCCAACGGCTGCGACTTTGATTCAGATTTCTTTTTTGTGACAAATAATGAAGTAATGGTTAAAAGTGCTAAGGCTGCATATGAACAGTATCCTACTATTGTTAATAAACTCAAAGAAAGTGGCCTTACATATAAGAATACAATGAAAGAATACGCTCGTATGGATAATAAATTCGCCAAATCACGTATTGGTATTGGAGAATCAAGTAATCTCGCACAGCTTGCAATGACTTATTATTGGACTAACCCAAGTCGTGAATTATATGACAACTTTGTTATTCTTTCGGTACTAGCTCAGGTTATTATTGACGGATGTAAACGTGAATATGAAGTGGATGCTATAGAAGAAATAAAGCGTATTAAAAAACTTCCTTGTATGCAGCAGTTAGAGGAAGTTGAGGACGAATTTGGTAATAAGAAACAGGTGCGTCGAGATTTTCCAGAATTCATGAGATATACGCGTAAGATTCAATATACAAAGAACGGTAAAGAGGTGGAAAGAGAATTGGTTGATCAGCAGAAAGAAAAGTTATCTGGAAGAATTTCTTCCTATTATATATGTCCGATGAATAGTTTACAGATTGTTATGGATGATATCAAGCCGATACATTCTACTAATACTATTCCTACTGAAGATCTTGTAATAAAAGTAAAAGGCAAAGCAAACGCTAGGCAAATGGAAAAAATTTTAGGATATGCAAAAGAACTTGAGCTTTTAAGTAAAGATAATATGTCTGATGATGAAATTCTTGCATATACCGAGAGATTCGATCAGATTTTAGCGGAATTAAGAAAAATAAAAATAAAAAATCCAAAGACTATGAGCAGATTGATTGAAATTGCTCTTAATACAAGTAATATGGGAAGAAAAAAGGATTATTCACGTTATACAAGAAATCTTCTTAATCTATTATATAGAATGGACAGAGAAGCATTCTTACAAAATTTCTCGAAAAACTGCAGAATGTCTGAAAAAAAATCAGCCTAAAACCCTTTAAAAGTAACAAAAATCGTAAATACAAATTCGTCCGGTATATGAGGGGAATAACTTTTCGCTTCGTTGCATCTTCAGGCACATATTTTGCGCAGGATATGTGTACATGTATGCAGACAGCTGTTTGAAGAAAAGCGAAACTCTCCGCGCTGTCTCCAATGCGTGTTTAAATATGGGATTCGAATTTTTTTGTGTAGTAGCCTGCCGTGGGCGTTAAATACACGGCTAAAAAAAATCAAATATATTTGACTACAAGGAGAAAGATCATGAGTAATTATAGAATGTCCAAAGGGACAACAGAACACTTTACATCACTTGAAGAAATGAGAACTGCATGGGGAATGAAGCCCGTGACAAAGAAAACTTCTGATAAGAAGAAATTAAAAGAACAGCAGGAAAGATTTCTTAGTAAACATAAGTGTAAAGCATGTGGCACCCCAATGACATATATACATGGTAATGTTATGGCTTGTAAAAATCCTGAATGTAAAGGGATTGAAATCAAGCGCGAAGATAAAGACGGTAATGAAATGGTATCATATATCAATTCCTTCTGTACTTTAGACGATCTTGGAGCTGAAATTGCATCAAACATTTTCAGCGAATAATTGAAAATTAAATATTGATAATTCAAGGCAGTGTGCTGGTCGGTACACTGCTTTTGCTTTATATAACTATTATTTTTATGAGAAAAAGGAGAACTAACAATGAATAAAGTTGAATTAATTAAGGCTGTTGCAGAAGCAACAAATAATACACAGAAAGATATTAAAGTAATTATGGAAGCTGTGCAGGATGTAACATATGGTGCGCTGGTTGAAGGCGACGAGGTAAAACTGATGGATGGTGTTACTCTTTCTGTTGTACATAAGGATGCACGTATTGCACGTAACCCAAGAACAGGTGAATCTGTTGAGGTCGATGCAAAGAACGCAGTAAAATGCAAATTTGGTAAAGCAATTAAAGACGCTGTTAATGCGTAAATAATACTTTGAGCCTGTAGAAATACAGGCTCTATATTGGAATGTAGGATAGTTTGGCAATCCGCCTGGTTTGGGACCAGGACATCGCACGTTCAAATCGTGTCATTCCAACTGCGGGATAGAGGAGTGGATCCTTGCTAGGTTCATACCCTAGAGACGATGGTTCGAATCCATCTCCCGCTATTTGTCATATACAAATGTATATGCCAACCCTTTCTGTTTAATTAATTACATTATGGAGGCTTGGCTCCGATAGTGCGCTGTGAGGCGTATAAAGGCAGATTTACACACTGTCGCTGCGGTATAAGCAATTATATTGCAGTCAATCTAAGCAAAACTGACATGCCAGAGACTCAAAAGGTCTCGTTTCGTATAGGGTAAGTGAAAAGATTAAATCCTATGCGGAAATAGTATCATGAAACAGGGAACGATAAGGTGGTCCAAGGGCGACTGCTGAGGAACACTTTCTGGCCGCAAACTGGATAGTTCATGCAAACTGTGAAGATATGATGGTGAATCAGGAGGTTATTCAATCTGAGCATTTATTAAGCAAAGGTGATAGCCATTTGTATAAGTGAATTGGTATATACCAAATTAGCTTGTATGGACATTTAGTAGGGATAATAACCGAACGATATGAAGGTGTGATGTATTCTTATCCTCAAAAGGGATCGGAGCGTCTGGTGTAGCACATCTTCAGTAGAGAAGACTTTTCAGATAATAAATAATTACTTATACTTATTGAATTTTCAAAGGATTTAATAGAAACTACAAGTGTGATATTTGATATTATATTCTACAGCGAAAGTCTACACCTCTGCATAACGAAAGCAGCCTAATACCATAGTATATTTTATGCAATATGGTCATTGATGAGTCTCGCAAGACTCTGATATGTTTGTCCGATTCTGCACAGTGTTCTTAGCGGAACTTTGTGGCGCGGCAGCGTCAATGGAATGATGACAACAGAGTAGTTATGCGGCTAAAGAGAAGTGCCACTCTTAAACAAGGCGGTTGTTGAAGCTTACTATATGTGCGCGAAGCGGCGTATAGTGGATAAGAAAAGAAACCATAATGTTTCGAAAGAGCTTCTATATTTATGTGTAATCTCAGCATAAATAAAAAATATTGGAAAATAGTTTAACTGGCAAAACATGATCTCGCGAATCAAATGTAGGTTCAACTCCTGCTTTTCCAGCTTAAATATATGGGAAGTGCCAATACGAGGCTACTTATGATAGAAATGCGGCATTTTTTGAATAGGTCTGAAAGAACACGAGCCGCGGATAATTGTGTTTTAGTAAGTAATAAAATAAAAAGAGGGGCAGCACCTCTGCTTCCCTGATAAGTCCGGTTAGTCTAGCGGTATAGGACACTGCCCTTTCAAGGCGGTAACATGGGTTCAAATCCCGTACCGGACATTTTTTGCTACTTTGGCGTAATTGGCAGGCGCAGCAGACTTAAGATCTGCTTCCAATAATGGAGTCTGGGTTCGAGTCCCAGAAGTAGTATTTGAAAGTATTATACTTTCTTTTGATTTGTTTGGTTACGCATTTTGTTTATGAGAAGGATTGTATAGTCCTTCTCTCCCCTCCTATTTTGGCTCTATAGTTAAGCGGTTTATAACACCTGCCTGTCACGCAGGAGTCCGGAGTTCAACTCTCCGTGGAGCCGTCCATTTGCAAAGTAAATTCACTAGGTGTGGAACTGACCTGCTAAGTCATGTGATCCGACAGGATTGAGTTTCGATTACTCTGCTTTGCGTTACAAGATATGTAGATTACAGCCCACCTCCTGTGGGAATTCGTAGGTGAAAATCCTACCATGTAACTCTTGGTTATGTGATTGTAGCATATCATGAATATAAAGATAACCGGATTGATTCCGGTTGAAAGGCAGGATTACTCTCCTGCCTTTTATTTTGCTGCATGTCCGGGTTGGTGAGGAAGCGGTCTTGAAAACCGTTGGTCCGAAAGGGCTTGCAGGTTCGAATCCTGTGTGCAGCGTTGTGACTATGGCAGACTTGGCAATGCAGCGGATTGTGGTTCCGCCTTATATGGGTTCGAATCCCATTAGTCACCTTTATTTGCGCCTTTCGTATAATTGGTAGTACAACCGGCTCCAACCCGGTTAGTCAGAGTTCAAGTCTTTGGGGGCGTGTTAGGTAAGTTCCAGATACCTTGTAGCGAAAAAATCTGGCGGGATTTAGTCAGGACGAGACGCGGCTAAGTTTTTTAATAATTTTACCGAAAATTATATGGAAAGTTAAGGTTCCAACAGAATATATGACCTCCACTTATGGTTATATATTCGATAAGGGTAGCTGCCCATCTTAACACAAGGGAGAGTAGCCTAGCGGCGAAGGCAAGGGACTGTAAATCCCCCACAAAGAAACATCGAAGGTTCGAGTCCTTCTTCTCCCATGAGGTTGACAAATTAAATCAAAATTCCATAAAACAAGTAGATAAGTTTTACCATGGAAAGTGCTTGCACTTTGATTGGGTTTATTAAAGGTTTTTGTCTCTGATTGCAACAGATAATGAGCCTTTGAGTCTACAAATAAATAAAAGTGAGGAAACTTAATTGGTTAATATCAGTCAAAAAGAAGCAGAATACTTACGTAATCATGGAAGAGCTTTTGATGTGCGTGTACGTAATAAACACCATAAAAGTAAAGCAAAAAGCTATTTTCTTGTAGAGCATGTTCGTAGTGTCGAGATGTTAAACAGATACAGAGAATCAATCAATCAGACCGATTTTCTTACTGTAAAACCGAGAGATAAAGATTTTCGATTTTAAGCAGTAAAATAATTTGAAAGTTGGTGTTTGACATAGGCAGGAAGAAAAAAGAAGATGGCATTTACTTTATAGGTCAAAATGCTGACGATGTTACAGGTAGCTGCACTTATATAAAATATAATGGAAAAAAAATATTACTTGAATGCGGATTATTTCAAAACAATAATTATCTGGATTCATATAATATCAATTCTCATAAATTTCCATTTAAACCTTCAGAGATCGACTATGTTTTTGTAGGACATACACATGTTGATCATATTGGTTTACTTCCAAGGTTAATAAAAGAAGGTTTTAATGGAAAAATTATCGCTTCACATGCAACTGCTCAATTAATGAAACCATTATTATATAATTGTGCTTTTATATTGTTGAGTGAAGCAAATGCTTTATCATTTAAATATAAACGTAACTACTCTCCTATTTACACAGAAGAGGATGTAGCTACGACTTTAAATTATATATATGAATATGATAATGTACATGAATTATATGTTCTTGATGAAATAGTTTCTTTTAAATGGTTTGAAAATAGCCATTGTCTCGGAGCTAGACAGCTTCAATTAATTCTTAAAGATCAAAATGGTGTATCAAATTCTATATTGTACACTTCTGATATTGGGTCCCTGAATACAAAAAATCATTACGTTCCAAATACTGAAATTCCAAATGTTTTTAATAAAGTATCCATTATGGAATGTACATATGGAGAACCAGGCAGAATTAATAAAAAGACAAGAAAATTTGATTTAGAACATTTAAAAGCAGCAGTTGATACGGTTACAGAACGTGGAGGAACAGTAATCATGCCATGTTTTAGTTTCAGCCGTACACAAGAAATTCTTACCAATTTATATAACATTTTTCATGATGATATAAATTTCAAATATGACATTGTAGTTGATTCAATATTATCATGTGATATTTGTGATCTATATACGACTCTTCTATCTGAAGACGATTTGAAATTATGGAATAGTGTATGCAATTGGGAGAATGTGAAGTTTGTAAAAGAAAAAGAAGATTCCTTAGCATGTGTAAAAAATCATTCACCAAAAATTATATTAAGTAGTTCTGGATTCTGTACAAACGGCAGGATCCTTTCTTATTTACATGAATATTTGAATGATGAAAAAAGCATGGTGATTTTTAGTGGATATACGGGAGCAGACAATTCTTATTTATCATATCGAATTAAAAATTATAAGGAAAATAAATTTATAAAAATAAGTGGCGATAAGGTTGAAAATAAAGCTGACTGTATTTCTTTAGGTACATTTTCAAGTCATGCCAATAGAAATGAACTAATTGAATTTGGATCGAAGGTAAATACAGAAAAATTAGTTTTAGTTCACGGATCTGTTGTCGCGAAAAACAGTATAAAGGAAGACTTAAAAGAAGCCATATCTAAAGAAAACAAATCATTTAAAGTGATTGCTTCATCAAAAGATATGGTTATTTATTTATAGGAGAACAAGGAATATGGAATTTTTAGACATTTTAGAAGACGATAGTCTCTATCAGAGCACTATTAAGGAGCATTTAAAAGAAAGAAAAATTATTGTCAACGAAACTATTGATGACAATGTTATTGAAAATATATGTTTAATGATCATGAAATGGAATAAAGAGGATAAGGCACTTCCGGCATCATGTAGGAAACCAATTTATCTCTATCTCAATTCAGATGGTGGTGATGTTATTTCCGGGTACCAGGTATTAAGCTCTATTAAGACGTCTGTTACTCCAATTATTACAGTGGGATTTGCCAAATGTGCTTCTATGGCATGTTATATTCTGGCCGCAGGACATAAACGTTACTGCTTCCCAAATACAGTAGTTCTTTATCATGATGGACAGACTGGATATGTAAGTTCATCTAATAAAGGTAAAGATATTCAGAAATTTTATGATAAATTAGAGCAACATCTGAATGATTTTATGGTAGAACATACAAATATGACTGCAGAATATCTTGAGGAAATCAAGGATCGCGAATATTATATGTTCCCAGATGAAGCAAAAGAAAAAGGAATTGTAGATAAGATTATTGGTATTGATTGTGAGTTATCAGATATTCTTTAATACTGAATATTAATTTAAACTTTCACAAATATCATTTTACTATTATACGTTCAATATGTCAAGGAGAATAAGGAGAAAATAACATGGAATTAAAAAAAACTGTTAAATATGATGGTAAACTCAAAGGTCTTCATATGGTAGACGGACAACTTGTAGATATGGATGGTGAAATCATTGATGTTTTAGATATCTTTGAAAAGGCATATGGTGATAAACCTTTCGACATGTCTACTACCACTAAAACTGAAGAAATCATCAATCTCGATGAATTAGATTAAGGTGTTTTATATGGATAATAACGAATTTCTTAAAGAACAGCTTGATCTTATTAAGAAAAAACAGATAGATACATCTATTGAGTGGCAAGATGTTGCAGATTTTCGTTCTAGTCATGGTAAAGAACCAGAGCACCGCGATACAATTCGTAAAGGGTCTAAATTACTTTTAGAATATATAGATGCAGGATGGGATTTATTCCCATCCTCTTCTATTCAATTAGGACGATTTTCTGATGAGATAGCTTTAAAAAAAGAACGTATTAAATTACAAACTGAAAAACAAGAATTTAATAAATGGTTACGTGAGTATTCCAGAGATGAATTAATTGCAGAACACATTGTAAATGCTGTTAATCAACTAAAACCATTAATAGCGCCAGGATATATTCCTCCGATGCATATGAATAAGGAATATTTATTAACAATTTCAGACGCTCACTTTGGTGTTGAATTTGAAATTAAAGATTTATATGGAAATACTCTAAATGCATATAGTCCGGAAATATTTAAGAATCGTATGTGGGATTTATACAATAAAGTTATTGAGCAAATTCAAAAAGATCATATTCAAGTTTTAAATATTTTTGAACTAGGCGATGCCTTAGATGGAATTCTTCGTGCAAATTCTCAGCTTATGCAGTTGAGATATGGAATAATTGACTCTGCCATATTATATGCTGATTTTTTATCTACATGGCTTAATGAATTAAGTAATCATGTTCGAATTAAATTTCAAATGGTAAAACGTTCAAATCACAATCAGCTGAGATTAGTAGGACAGCCTAAAAATGCTTTTCCAGATGAAGATATGAGTAAATCCATATTGGTTTTTATGAAAGAACGTTTGAAGGATAATCGTAATGTTGAAATTATAGAAAATCCAACCGGTCTTGTATATGCACAACTTGCAACATATACAATTCTTGGAGGACATTTTGAGACAAAAAATTTAGGTGATTCTTTGAAAGATTTTTCAAAAACATATCAAGTGCCTTTGGATTATATTATTTCAGGCCATTGGCATAGTTTAGCTACTGGAGATGTTGGGATCAATTCAGAATATATTTCTGTACGTTCAATTATTGGCGTAAATCCGTATAGCTATTCAATTAATAAGGTGTCAAATGCAGGAGCCTCTATGTTTGTATTTGAACAGGGAAATGGTCTTGTAGATGAACATCATTATAAATTGTAAAGGAAAATATTTATGGAAACAAATAATGAAGAACAGTTTGTCGAGTTCGACGAAATATTAAATTTTATACATGAGAATACTGGATTTGATAAAGAAGTTATTGAAAAAGTGCTTGATGCAGAAACGAGATTTTTAATTAAATCTGGTATTGCTACTGAACTTAAAGAATAGTATGAGTGGCGTTGCTGCTTATATTATACATTTCAGGAGAGCGTTCTTGCTCTCCTATTTTCTGGGCGTATGGCGCAACTGGCAGACGCGCCTGACTTAGGATCAGGTTTTTGTAGGTTCGAATCCTACTACGCCCATTTTTTTTATTATGAGTACAAGGAGGAGTTGTTTATGGCAACAACTAAGAAAATTGAGCCGGTAAAAATGACTCCGACTCAAATGAAGAAAAAAATAGAGGCACTCGAAGAAGAAATTCGAGTATATAAAGAAGATACCGCATGGTGTTATATGTGCGGAAAACCCAAAAAGAAAAATAGAGAAAATTTTTATAAAAATACTGATCCTTTAGTTAAGTCTGGATATGCTGCTATTTGTTCTGAATGCGCCAGAAAGATTGCATTAAGAACAGATGAAAATGGAGAAGAACATAAACCGACAAAAGAGTCAATTATTCTTGCTCTGCAGTATCTGAATAAACCGTTTTTAGAAAATGTCTATAATAGTAGTGTTCAAGCAGCTGAAAGAAATGCTGGTATTCCAGGAGCAAAACAAAATGCATGGAGTACATATATAAGAACCATTGCAATGCAGCAATATTCTGGGAAACAATTCAAGGACTCTGATTTTTTTAAACAAAAAATTATATATGAAGATGAAAAGACTCCTGCAGATGTTATAAAAGGCAAGGAGTCCCAGGATAATTATGAAGGTTTTGAAAAGAATAAAGCTGATGTAATCAGGTTGATTGGATATGATCCATTTGAACAAGAAGCATTGTCTGATCAACCATTTCTATACTCTCAATTAATTGGGTTGCTTGATTCTAGTGAAGACGCAAATGATGATATGATGCGTACTGCTTCTGCTATTTCTATTGTAAGAGCATTTTTACAGCAATCGAAAATTGATAATGCTATTGCTACTTACATGTCTGATGTTCAAAAACTTAGAACAAATTCCGCTACAATAAAAACACTACAGGCGAGTAAAAAAGATCTTACTGCCATTATTAAGGATCTCGCTGCTGAAAGTTGTATTTCTTTAAAGAATAATAAAAATGCTAAAAAAGGTGAAAATACTTGGACTGGTAAAATACGTAAAATCAAAGAAATGAATTTGCGTGAAGGTGAAGTAAACGGATTCGATATCGGAACTTGTCGTGGCATGCGTCAGGTTATGGATATGAGTAATGCTTCTATATTGAAGCAGCTCCGACTGGATGAATCAGAATATTCTGATATGCTAGCAGAACAAAGAGAAATGATAACAAAGCTTCGTGATGATTTGGACAATTACAAAGAAATTTCTCGTATTTTATTACGTGAAAATATTGATCTTAAAGATTATATGGAAGAACATAATTTAATAGAGCCGGATAATTTAGTTGATTTGAATGAACTATTCTCCTGCTTCTCCTCTGATGAAGAGGAAGAAACGGAGGTGACTGGTGATGATGAATCCGGATCTGATTCAAGAGCTTCCGAAGTTTAATTATTGTGAACAAGGAAATAAGATTTTTGTAAAGCCTGGAGTTTACCCATTATCTTCACGCAAACTTGAAGGTTTTATGAAAATTGCAAATCTTCAGAAATATTATCAATGCAATCCTGTAAGATTTATAAATGATTTTTTTAATATAGAATTACTTGATGCACAGGCATGGGTAATTCAGAGAGCCTGGAACTGTCCGAATGTTTTGTTAGTGTGCACCCGTGGATTCGGTAAATCTACATTGATAGATATTATGATCATGGCGAAAGATATGCTATTTAATAACTATTGGACCTATATTGCTTCCGGTTCTGGATCGCAGGCTGAACAAACGTTCACAACACTTGAAAGGCTTGCGAATGATAATATAGATACTATGCTTGGTTCTACAGGTTATATTTTTAAGGCAGAAATTGAAATTAAAAATGCTGCTGGAGATGGCTTCAGTCATTCTTCTAATGGATTCTCATATTCTCTTTATAATGGCTCATTTACTCAAACACTTAACAGTAATGTAGATAAAAAAAGAGGTATGCGTGGTAGTGTTGTATTTGATGAATGTGGATTCCTTGATGAAGAAATGATGTCGGTATATGCAGCTTTTGCAATTGTAAATAAAAGCTTTAAGTCTGGTAAGGATCGTGATGGCAAATCAATCGATCGTAACCGTCTAAGATGTATTCCATCAAATATTCCGAACCAATTATTTTATATTTCTTCTGCTTCTTCTACAGATACAAAATTCTATAAGTTATATAGAGATTTTAGCAAAAGACAACTCATGGGAGATCCTGATTATTTTGTAGCTCATATTGATTGTGAAGTTGCATTTAAACCAACTATTCGTGGAGAAACAATGGAGCCTTTGTTAACACCCGGTACAGTAGCTGCAGAAATGCGTTCTAATCCAGAAAAAGCGCGTAGAGAGTATTATTGTGAATTTACTTCTGATGCAGGTGCCAATGCGATTATTCGTAGAGGTGTTATTGCGCGTAATGAAGTGATTCGTAAACCAGTGTTATATAACGATACTGGTAAAAGAAAAATTGTTATCGCATATGACCCGGCTCGAAGTCGAGATAATTCGGTAATTTTGGTTTGTGAAATTTACTCTGAAAAAAATCAAGATGGGGATCTTGAATATAAAATGAGACTTTTAAATTGTATAAATCTTATTGATATAAGCAATAAAAAGAAAAAGAAACCTATGCAAACACCAGCCCAGATTGAATATTTGAAACAAGTTATTCTCGATTATAACCAGGGTGGGGATGAAAACTACAGCAATATTCTCGGAGTTTATATTGATGCCGGTTCTGGTGGTGGTGGTGTTAATATTGCTGACTATTTAATGCCTGATTGGAAAGATAAATCCGGTAAAACTCATAGAGGACTGATTGACAAAGAATATTCAGAAGAATATGTTAAAAAATTCCCAAATGCAGTCAATAAGCTTCATTTAATGGAGCCAACTAAATACAAATCAGAAATGTATGAAGCCATGATTGAGATGATGAATCAGGATAAAATTGAGTTTACGGCTACATACGATAACAAAGGATATCTTACAATATTTGATATTGATAAAGATAAATACGAAAAAACTAAAAAAGATCTAATTGCCAAATATAAAAAACAGAAAATGACAGATGAAGAAATTGATTACAATGTTCAGAAAGAATTAGATAAACTTCAAAATGTTAAGAGCCATATTGAAAAATTAAATTGGCAAGAAGAAGCTTCTCTCTCAAGTATCGATGCATTAAAAGAGGAACTTGTAAATATGATCCGTATTCCACGACAATCAGGAAAAGATTCATTTGAATTGTGTCCTGAAAAAGCTAACCGTCTTCATGACGATAGAGCTTACGTTACATGTATGTGTTCTTATGCTCTTCAAACTGAACGCCGGAAAAATATTACTGCAAAACGTAAACCTAAAGTTGACAAATCGTTAGTTCAAAAACTTACGATTAGAAAAGGCGTTGTACATTCTATGTTCGAAACTTAATATAATTATATGATATTTCAAAGGAGGTGCTGTTACTTGGCTAGACAACAAGGAAATATTTCTGCAAAAAAAGTTTCTACTGCAAAAAAAATTGATCCAGCACCTTCTCAGCTGAATAATACGGCTGAAATGCGTGATTGGTATCAAAAAAATAAAAAAAATATTGAAAATTATGCTGCTGCTATGGAAGGAGCAAAATCTCTTCGTGATATCACTAAGACAAGCACTAAAGCAGTGACAGCTTATAGTAAGGACAGTCTTCGTACTTACCTGCAAAATATTGGAAGTAATGAAAAGAATTTAAGAAATTTATCAAGATATCTTTATTATCGATGTCATGCTTATTATAGATTAATTGCATATAATGCAAACATGTTTTGTTTAGATGCAAGATCTGTTATTCCGGAATATGATATGGTTGCAGGCGTAGATACGAATGCCATGCTTAGTTCTTATCAGGACACATTAAATGTGTTGGATAAGTTAAATCTTCAGTATGAGTTTTTAAAAGCTTATACTATTTGTTTTCGAGAAGATGTTTTTTATGGATGCGCTTATTATGATGAAATAGGAATGTTTATTCTTCCGCTTGATCCAGATTATTGTAAAATTTCTGGTATATACAATACCGGTGATTTCGCGTTTGTAATGGATATGAGTTATTTCAGATCCAGACAGACTATGTTGGAATTATGGGGTGAACCCTTCCAGTCAATGTATCGTGCCTATGAAAGTGATACTACAAATGGAAAGTGGCAGCCTATGCCAGATGAATATGCTATTTGCTTAAAAGCCAGAGCTGAAGATTGGGAAACTGTAGTTCCACCATTCTCTGGTTTATTATCTGGAATTATCAATCTTATTGATTTAGACGATCTACAGGCTATTGCTGACGCTCAGGATATTTATAAAATGATCTGGTTAGAACTTGAAACGATAACTGGTAGTGAGGATCCAGACGATTGGAAAGTTAATCCGGATATTGTTATTGAGTATTTTAACAGGATGATTAATGAATGCCTCCCTGACTATACTTCTGCTGCTATTGTGCCAGGAAAATTAGATCAGATTTCGTTTAATAATGATAAAGCAACAGATACGAACAAAATAGCAAAAGCTACAGAAACTCTTTTCAATTCTTCTGGTGGCGCTCAAATTCTTAATAGTGCTACCATCTCAGGTACAACAGCCTTTGGAGCAGCAATTCGTGCCGATACAGAATTAGCTATTTCTATGCTTCTACCACAGACTCAGGGATGGGTTAACCGCTTCCTTACATATTGGGTCTCTAACCCAGCCAAGGTAAAATTCTTTGAAGTTTCTGCTTATACAAAAGATGAATTCAAAAAAGAACTTTTGGAGGGGGCGCAAAATGGTCTTCCTACAGCTCTTGCATACAATACTCTTAATCAATTTTCTGAAAAAGAAACTCTGGCATTAAATGTATTAGAGCAACAGGTTCTTGGAATATCGAATTTATTTGTTCCATTGCAGACTTCATACACTCAAAGTGGTAGCTCAGATACTGGTGGTGCCCCAACAAAAGATTCTACAGAAATCACAGACGACGGAGAAGCATCAAAAGATAAGGCTGATAAAGCTAAATAAGAGGATAATAATTATGGATAATAAGAAATTTATAATTACAACAAACGATGAATCAGCTTCATTGCTTATTCAGACTGGTTTTCATCTTGTGAGCCAGAATGGTAAACAGTGGACTTTTTTAAATGACAACAAAATGCTGTTTAACAATTTAAGCGATGTTGTCTATTCAGATAAATTATTTATTTGATTACTCCTCTTCTATTTGAGGAGAATTACTCAAAGAAAGGAGGAAAATCTTGAAGAAATTCTTAACTATTGACGATTTGATTGAATTTTGTATGAAGAATAATTTTTCTAAATTCAGCAGCAAAGAATCTAATGCAGAAATCAGTGTCCAAATGCCAGCAGTCGCTACATTTGGAAAGTCTGACGATAATAAGCATACAGAAGGATTATGTCCTTTTAATGCTACCGCATATCATGATCATGTTAACTTAAACAAATCTAATATCAATGAAGATACATTTAAGGAAAATACACAATCTATACCATATCGCCCTATTCTGGCAAATATCGTTGAAAATTCTGATGGTAATAAAGATTTTGGATCACATGATTTTACAGTGGAAACTGATGAAAATGGAGAAGAAAAAATCATTTATCAGGAACGTCCAGTTGGTGTAATCAAAAAGGATTATACAATTGAATATGATAAAGAAGCCGGAGTTAACAGAGCTGTAATTCAGGGATATCTCTGGGAAGGATATTGTCAGGACGCAATTGATATTATGCAGCGTAGACAACAGGTTGATTGTAGTGTTGAATTGAGTATTAGAGAATTATCATTTAATGCTAAGGATAAAGTGTTAAATCTGGATGATTATTATGTTAGTGGATTGACTTTACTAAATGAAAATGTTGGTCCAGGTATGGCTGGAAGTAATGTTCAGCTTGCTGATTTTGAATCAAAAAATTCTGTATATTTTAATTTTGATGTAAATACTAAAATGCTTGAAATGTTAGAGAAGATTAATGCTACTCTCTCTAATTTCAATAAAAAAAATGCTGATGGAAAGGAGGACAATCAGGTGAACAAATTTGAAGAACTTTTAAAGAAATACGAAAAAACTGTAGATGATATTACTTTTACATATGAAGGTCTTTCAGATGAAGAACTGGAGGCTGCCTTTGCTAAGGCGTTTAATACTGATCCGGCAGGTGATCCTGCTCCTACAGAACCAGAAAAATTCGTAAAATCATTTGAACTTTCTCACAGTGATATTCGTTGTGCACTTTATAACTTATTAAACGCATATGAAGAAGCAGATAATGATTGGTATTTTATTAATTCTGTATATGATTCTCATTTTACATATGAGAATTGGGATGGAGATAAAATCTTTGGACAGGCATATAAAAAAGATGGCGACAATGTTTCATTTGATGGTGAAAGATATAATCTTCATCGTGAATTACTGACTGATTCTGAATATTCTGAACTTCAGAATATGAGATCAAATTATGCTGCAATTTCAGATAAACTTGCTTCTTATGAAAAGAAAGAGGCTGACGAAGCTAAAAATGCACTTTTTGAGTCAGATGATTATAAAGGAATTTATGAATCAGAAGAATTCAAGGGTTTAAAAGAAAATCATACAGAATTTTCAGTTGATGAATTAAAGTCTAAACTTGATACTATATTGCTGTCATATGCTAAGTCTGGCAAGTTAAATTTTGCTGTTGAAGATGGTGATATGCATGATAATAACGCCGGAAAAAAAACAGTAAGTAAAAAGACTTTTGGAAATCCATCACAGACTAAAAAGAAAAATAGATATGGATCTTTATTTGCATAATGCAAAATAACATATTTGTTTTATAAATCAGACCGTAAATACGGTCTTATTTTTTTGCCAAAATTTATGAAAGGAGAACAACATGATTAAGTACAGTATTGAAAAGCATGCTGTGGCCTTCCCTTCTAAGCTTGTTGCACAGAATGGCGGAGAACACATTTATAACATTACACTGACCTCTGATACAGATAATGGAAATCTTGTGGCAAGAGGCGATTTTGAAGATCTTGACCGTTACACAGAAGCTGCTGTTACTACATTTGAAGGTAAAATTCAGAAACAGGCTGCTAATGGTAATTGGTATGTAGAGGTTGTTGATCCAGGAGATGCTCTGTTTGTTTACATGCAGGCATTTATTGCAGAGGATTGGACAAATACATGGAAGAAGGAGTCTAACTTCTATAACGCAAAAGGAGACGTTGTAAGAGGTTATGCTCTTCATAAAGGTGATGTATTTGAGGTATCTGTTGAGGGATTCGATGGACAGCCAGCTGAAAAAGCGACAGTTACTTGCGAAAACAAGAAATTAAAAATTGGTTAATTTAAGGGAAAGGAGGAAAAAATATAATGAGACGTAAAATGACTTTTGCTGATTTAAGTGCACATGTTCAGGAAGTATTTGCTAGCATGTGTAAAGATGGTGTTACACCAGAGGAAAATTATGAAGGCTTCAAAAAGCTTACATATGATCTGAATCATAATCCAAACGAAATGTTTGATGAAAATGGAAATAAAAAGACCAAACGAGACGCAGAAGATGCGGTTCGTAAATTTGTATATGCAATTATGGGACTAAACGAGAATTCTACAAAACGTGACAGAAATCGTGCTATGAAGAAACATGGTATTGAACTGTTCGAAGTTATGGAAGAAGAAATTGATATTAAAGTCGAAACAGGCTTTAAAGAATCAGAATTCTTCAATAACTATGTAGAGACAAGAAACCTTTCCCGCGGAGATCGCCAGGAATTCTGGACAGATGATAAAGTTGTTTTATCTACAACAAAAATTGCGGGCGATCATCATGACTTTACATTGCAGAGACTTGGTTCTGGAGAAAGTTATACTGTAACCACAAGTGTATACGGTATTGCTGTTGGTGCTGATATTGATCTGTATTTGGCAGGAAGACTTGATTGGTCTAAATTCACAGATCAGTGTGCTGCTGCTTTCGTTAGACAGATTCAGAATGATATTTATGCTGAAATGATGAACGCAGGAAAGAAACTTCCAGCTCAGTTCCAGGGCACAGGTGCTCTTTCAAATGCTACTAAGGACAAGCTGGATGAACTGCTTGAGGATGTATCTCTTGCAAATGATGGTGCCCAGGTAGTTATTATGGGTACAAGAACTGGATTACAGCAGTTCCAGAAACTGATGGATGTTGATTGGATCACAGACGATCAGAAGAAAGATGTTGCTACAATGGGACGTCTTGGATACTATGGTCCATATACATTAGTTGAAATCCCACAGAGATTTGCTCTGAATGATACAACTAAGAAATTAATGGATCCTAAGACTCTGTTTATTATGCCACAGGTTGAAGATAAATTCATTAAATTCGTTGATGTTGGTGAAACAGAAATCTATGAAATCACTGATAAGGGTGATCGTATGGATGATACAATGAAATACGAAGTACAGAGATCAATGGGCGTAGGAACACAAATCGGACGTTATTTTGGCGTTTGGACTTTAGCCTAATTTTTTTTATTGTAAATTAATATTATAGTCGTGTGTCATATAGATGCACGACTATACGAATAAAAGGAGGAACTTTTCATGGCAACTACTGCAGTGAAAAAGACAAAGACTACTGAAACTGCTACTGAATCTGTTGCAGCATCTGTTACGGAACCTGTTGCATCTGAATCAGCAAAAACAGTAGAAGTAAAAAAAGAAAAGAAAACTTATGCCCCTACTGATGGGATTCCATGTAAATCTATTACTAATGGCGGACTTTATATGCCAGGGCTTAAGTCAAATATTTTATACACATGGATTGATGCCGGAGATGTAATTGAAGTTGAATATCAGGATCTGCAGGCAGCAATCAGATCAAATAATGGTTATGTTATGAATCCATTTTTTGTTATTGAGGATGAAGAACTTGTTGCACAGTTTCCACAGCTTAAGAAAATTTATAATACATTATATTCTGTAGGTGATCTTGAAGATGTAATTACAGAACTTTCTCCCGGAGATATGAAGGCTACTATTCTTTCACTTCCGAAAGGGGCACAGGACTCTATTAAACATCTTGCTTCAAAAATGGTAAGTGACGGTAGACTTGATAGTGTAAGAAAAATTAAAGTGCTTGACGAAATCTTTGATACAGAAATGAGTATTATGACAGGACTATTTAATTAAAAATAAGGAGGTATATTATGCCTTCTCTAAATTACGAAGAAATATACTCAAAATTTCGATTAAAAGCAGAAGCTTATGATATTTTACAATATCGTGAAGATGATGTAAGTGCGGTTTTTATGCCGGAATATTTACATGCATCAATAAATAAACCTTATATTCGAAGACTTTTTTCTGAATTGAAACTTGGAGATACAGTTCAGGAATTGACATATATAATGAAATATTCTGTTGATGATGATTTTGATGCAGAATTTATAACTGATATCTTAGGTATAGGCATGGTAATTGAATGGATTACACCCAAAATTAACAGCCTGAATAATACTCAGCAGGTATTTGGATCTTCTGAGGAAAAATTTTATTCTCAGACTAATCATTTAAATGGTTTAAAAGATTTAAAAAAATCATTAATCAAGGAACAGAAGAACTTGATTAAAGATAGAGGTTATATATGGAATAGTTATCTGGATGGAAGTAATACATAATGGATACAATTTACGGACATTTTGATGATTTACAAATTGAAGAATATAAGGAAAAATTACACAAAGAAATGTTTTGGCTTCTTTTATATAAGGATCCAAAAACAAAAGATGAATTTAAAAATGTTGACTTTGAAAAATATTTTATCAATTTAATGAAGAAAATCGATGGTTTGAATACTCTTCTCTTCTATCCTGTAGAAATTGTAGCAATTATGAGTTTATTACAGGCGGCTCTCAATGAGACAAGAAGTGATGATTTTAATTATCGTTCTTACCGAAAATTGATACTAGATGCGCATTCGTTAGTAGACAAAATTAATTCTAGGAGTTGATTCTATGGTTACTGCAGAAATGTACAAAAATTATTTGTCATCATATGGCAGTAATCTAGCTCAGGTAAAGAAAAATCAGTCTGATGCAATTATGAATAATTCTTTTACTGCCGATGCACAATATAAAAGAGTTTATATTTTAACAAAAGATGGATGGAAATGGGAAGATGCTAAATATCAACGTCATGCCAAGCTTTCCATTCTTAAAGATGCAGTGGATTATTATTTACAATTTCGGCCTAAAGTACATTATCCAATAGGAAGTTATGTGTTTGTTCCTGATGATACTGACTTCGATATTAACATATCTGGGCACGAACTTGATAATCCGCTCTCACTTCCAGACGAAAGAATTACACAACTGTGGTTTATTGTCGGTAGAGATGATGCGAATGCTTTTGTTAGATATAATATATTAAAATGTAATTGGAAATTTCAATGGATTTACGATAACAAATTATATAAATGTTGGGGTTCAAATAGATCAGCTAATAGCTACACAAGCGGTCGTTGGGATGATCAATATACATCTTCGCTTGATAATCTGACAGCTGCATGGCTTCCAGATATTTATTATGCGTATGGTAATAATTTATATGATTTAGGACTTAGTGACGATCGTACTATTATGCACGAACAACGTTTTATGCTTACGAATAACATTCTTGACCCAAAAGTCTATCAGGTCACAAAAATAATAGATCTTAATCCTTCTGGAGTAATTAAACTTTCCATAAAACAAGATGAATTGAATAAAAAAGTTGATAATGTTCAACTTAGAATTTGCAATTATTATAAAGGTTCTGGTGATCAAAAAACAGAGATTATTCAGAAACCTCAAACAATGAGTACAAGTTCACAAATTGAATGGATGTATCTAAATGACGATGGTGAAATCGAGCCATTATTGGACCGTTCAAAACAGTTTCTTTATATTGGAAAAAATTCATATTTTGAATATAAACTTCCTTATGCCGATCTTACTTCTGAATGGAATATTAGTCTTGTTGACAAAAATTCCGAATATACAGAAGAAGAAAAATCATATTATGAAGGATTAATAAAATTGACTGTAATGGATAATGTCACTATATCACTTAAGCCTGGAAAAGCTCATAGTTTAATAGGTAAAAGATTTAATTTATCAGCCACAGATAATAATGGAGACAATCATTCTTCTATTGAAGTGGAGGTGCAATTAGATGAATAGAGATATATCACATATTACACGAGATCTTGAAAATAAGAAAAATAATGACATTATTTATAAAAAAGATAAACTGTTAAAACTATTCAATGAGGATCCTGATCTTAATGAAATTTTAGGAAAAAAAGATAAACGCCCGTTGAATAAATATACAGATAAAAATAATCCCACAGCTCAAGAACTAAATGAGCGAAATTTAATTATTGAATATAATAAACGAGTTGATAAGAAGCAAATTCTTCCTATATTAAAACTGAATGGTATTAATAAAGAAGTATTAAATTTTATTATGTTTGATATAAATGATACTGATACATCATATTACAATAAGGCTATGAAAATACAAACACTTATAGTTATGTGTTTAGTTCATGAAGATGATCTTGATACAGAATATGGGATTGTACGAACAGACTTATTGAGTTATATCGTAAAAGATCTTTTATGTTGGACGAATTCTTTGGGAAATCAACTTAAATGTATAGATGATTATGGAGATATTATTGACTCTAGGTATTATTGTAGAACGTTGAAATTTGAAATTGAATGTCCTAATAATTTATATGCAGGAATGAATAACAAATATGACAATTTCCAAAGAATCTGAAATTGATGCACTGAAATTATATTTTGGTGAACCATTTGTTATCGAAAATGACACATATAATGACATTATAATTAATCAACCTACAATAGGAGACATTATAAAAAGTGGTGAGAAAAAGATTTATTCTACTATAAATATTTTTATTGCTAATCCTACTATGTATCGCATGCAATTATGGGATCTTGGTATTGATTGGAATAAAATGTCTGATTTTTCTTTATTTTGTATGCTTGTTCCAAGTATAGACTCAAAATCTACAAAATTACTATTCGGTGATTTGAATTTCCAATTGTTTCAATTGCAACAAACACAAACAGAAGACGGGGAACCGTTTTTTTATTTACTTAATGAAGAACAAAATGTTCAGATAGATGAAGCCGCATATCTACAGATGGCTTCGTATTTAAGAGCTATGTTCAACACTTACCCAAAAGTGGAAAAAGCTAGGGGAAAATCTACAAAAGAATGGATGATTGAAGAAGATCGCATGAGCTTCGAACAACACAAAAATGATGTTTACAAATCCACTCTTCTACCACTCATATCTACTTGTCTTAATCATCCCGGTTTCAAATATAAAAAAAATGAATTACGTGAAGTTGGCATTGTTGAATTTATGGACAGTGTTCAAAGATTACAAGTTTATGAATCTTCCACTGCTTTACTTAAGGGTATTTATAGCGGCTTTGTTGACGCTTCAAAGATTGATAAGAATGAACTTAATTTCATGAGAGAAATTTCTCTCAAAAATTAATTTCTATATACAAAAAATTTAAAGGAGGAAATCATAATGGGATTTACATTAGATGATATCGTAATTGATCGTGTTCAGTATGGTTTTGCTGAAGACCTTGACGGAAATCCATTATACACTTTAACACAGCTTCAGGATGCAACAATTAATATTAGTGCTGAGTCAACTGATGCAACAGATAACCAGGGAAACCTAATTAAACGTTTCTGGAAAGCTAAAACAGGTGAATTTACAGCTAACAATGCAATGATCAACCTGAATGTTATTGGAGCTGCTTCTGGAGAAGGTAAGAAAATTGCTTCTCAGGAGAATAAAATTGTTATGCCAAAGATTATCACCGTAAAGAAAGGTGAAAAAGCAACTCTGAAAGATGTTGTTGAAGGTTCTGTAAAAGTAAATGCTTTCAGCGCAAATGGTTCCATGGGTACTGCATATACGAAAAATACTGCTGCAGATGTAGACAAATACGCTCTTACAGAAGGTGGAGAATTTACACCTCCTACAGCTGAAGGTGTAGATACATACATCGTTAAGTATGATCGTAGTGTTGGAGCTGGTGTATCTATTACTAATAGAGCAGATAAGTTCCCTCAGACAGTTAAACTGACTCTGAAAGCTCTTGCTGTTGATCCTTGTCATTCTGACGTATTAAAGGGATTATATATCGTGCTTCCATCATTCCAGGTATCTCCAGAGGTCGAAATTTCATTAACAACTGACGGACAGCTTGCTTACTCTGGATCTCTTCAGGTAGATTACTGCTCTGCTGATAAAGCTCTTTATCACATTTATTGGGCTGATGAAGACGAAGAATAATCATTAGATAATATAATATTATTCTAATTACGGTCGGTATGTGTCATAGCATACCGGCTGTTTTACTATCCATATTCAAGGAGGAAAACATGGTTAAGAAAAATAACAAGAAATGCATTTTATGCGGAAAAATATATACATATTGTAGTCGCTGTGAAGAATTCGACCATCTTCCAAGATGGATGGAGATTTATTGCAGCGATAATTGCAGAACAATCTTTAATACATTAACAGAATATAATGCTGAAAACATTACAGCTAGAGAAGCTGCTGAAAGAATGAAAGATTGTGATATGTCTGATGTCAGTAAATTTCATGAAGTAAATCAGAAAATGATTGCAAAAATTCAGAAAGAAACTGCTGATATTAAATTACAGAAGATCTCAGAAAAAGATATTGTTGAGCCGGATTCTGTAGTTGACGAAGAAAACAGCGAGGAAATTGAAACTCGTAAACCAGTACGTACAAGAAAACGTAAATAGTATTTGAATAGTGATTTTTTAGGGGTATGTCTCACTATTCGAGACTACCCCTTTTTTCACTTTTAAGGAGTAAAAGGAATATGAGAATACAATCAAATTTGAAGCCGCGTGATTATACGGAGAAAGAAGTCTGCAGGATTATAAATCCGAAGCAGCGTGATTTATATATTAAACATAGAGTATTTCCGATAGATATGTATCCAAGTGTTACGGATGACGGAAAAGATATTATTGTTTACATCTTTTTAATTGAAGAAACCAAAGAGCTGTTTCAGCAATGGCTTAATCATACACTTGAATAAGGAGAACTCTACATGAAAGAAAAAATTTTAGATAAACAAGTTCTAAGATATGTTATTGCTACTACTGTTTCTGGCAAACCAACATATCTCAAAAAGAAATTGCAAAAAATTGAATACAGTTTTGTAACAGATATTGATGACGCTACTAAATGCTCATCTTATGCTATTGCAGAGGCTGTAAGAAAATACTACGAACATGATACTCATGATACTAATGCAGGATTAATTATTATTCCGGTTGTTATCAGTTATGAATTAGTAAAAGAGGTTTAAATATATGGATAAATCAATTATATTGACAATTGATCAAAAGACATTAGATTTGTATACAAAGTATTATTTTTTAGAACATCCAAGAGCCAAGAAAATTCCTATTGAAAAACCTTGGCATCCTTCGATTAATACTTGGATGATCTTACCACGTATACAGATGAATGCGTTAAAACAAAAGTGGAAGGAATTCGTAAAATTCTGGGTAAAAATAAATAAAATGGATAATAGGCAGTTAGATGATTTTGATCTCATTGTAACTGTCTTTTTTAATACAAAAAGACGACATGACGTAGATAATCAAATTCCTAAGTTTATTTTAGATGGGTTGACTGAGGCTGGGGCTATTGTAGATGATGATGAAAAGCATCTGCACTCTCTCACTTTAAAAACCGGATACGATAAGGAAAATCCAAGAACAGAATTTGAATTTATCATACATGAACATACAGAAAATAAGGAATAAAAGGAGATTCATTATGAGCGAAATAAATAAAGTTAATTCAGATACAATTGAAAGAAAAATTGATGTTCCAGAGTTTATCAGACGATATAATCTCTTGAAAACAGATGAACAGCGAGATGAATTTGTAAAAAGTACAGTTTGGAGAACTTATTGTCCCGTTTTAGAAAAGAAACTTGTTCTTCAGACCATACTCGAAAAGTCTATTACTACTGGAAAAAATGGGGTTCAGTATATTGATATGTTTTTATCTAAAATCAATATGACTACTACTATCCTTATTTTATATACAAAACTGAATATAGTAAAAACTGATGATAGTACTACAAATGCATTTCAAGATTATGATTTATTATTTGAAAATAATCTCATGAATAAAATTTGTGAAATTATCGGAGAAAGAGAATTGTCTGAACTTATGAGTATTAATAGTTTGCTTATGGGTAATTTCCATGAAGAAAATAAAAATATCGAAGCATATGTTGCGAAATATACAGAAGCATTTGCTACTACTGTTGGTATGTTTGCCAACGAAGGTATTTCTGAATTAATGAAATATGTAAAGGAAAATGGAATTAAACTTGATTTGAAATAAATTATAGGAAGGGGGGGGCATTTGATATGACAATAGAGGAATTTGCTCGAAGGATAAAAAAATTAATGGCTGATATCCCACAGCCATTTTCAAATTATTTGGCTGAAGCTATAGCTCCAGAAGTTAAAGCCAAAGTTAAAGAAATATTTGATAAATGGGTTAACAATTATTATGCGAGTTATTCCCCAATATATTACAGCAGAACATATGGATTAAGAGATGCATATGTTTGTGAAGTATACGGAAATCTTCTTGTATTTGAATCAGATGCCTCTTTACTAAATGGATCTCATAGAGTAAGCAATGAATATATTTATGACCGTATGTTTTTTGAAGGATGGCATGGAGGCGCTGATAAAGGAGAAGGTCATCCGGCGCCAGGATCATTATATTGGAGATCTCCATTTAAAGAGTATACACATTGGGGAGCTATGGCTGCCTCATCTGCTGCTCCTGGACCTAAAATTCAGTCAGACGTAAAAAACTATTTTAAAAGTGGAGAATGGCATAAAAAAGTAGAGGCTGTAGGGATAGATCTACTTATAAATCGTTATGGATTATAATATAAAGGTTGGTGAACAATACATATGGCAAAAATAAGAGAAGAACTTGAAATAGTAAGTAGTGACGATCTTAATTCATTGCTTAATAGATTAAATAAATTAAAAGATGAAATTAAGGATACTAACAATACAACAGTTAAGCCTAAGACAGATTCGTCAGAAATTGATAAAGCTAATATAAAATTAGACAATTTAAGAAAAAATGCTCAAAGTGGAATTGATGCAAAAGTAAATGTTCAACTTGATGCTTCTGATTTAAAGAGGCTCAATAATCTCCCAACTGCAAAAGCAAAAGTGGATTTTCTAGTAAATAAAGGCACTATCAGCAAAAGCATTGGTAAAGATTTACAGGCCGCTATTGGGAAAGCTTATTCAGATGTCAGTAGAAAATTCAAAGATTTTCCAGGGCTAGATAAAGAGCCTAATATATCTCTTGATAATTTCATGAAAAGAGTTCCTGAATTATCAGCTCGTCAAAGAAGTGGCATAATTCAGACACTTACGGATAAGGGCATAATATCAGATAAAAATATTCCTGAATCATACGAAACTGTATATAGATTAAAAAGCTACTTAGAAAATGCTAAAAAAGCAGTATCTAAAACTATTCCGTCCGAGGCGTTTACTGCCCCGGATCTTTCTTTATCTGCAACAGAATATGGTAATGCAATTAATGAACAAGTGAAGCTCGTACAAAATGTACTTAATGCTTCTAAGTTTTTTGCTGATTTAAGTTCTAAAATGAATGTTAAAGCTGCTGCAAAAGTTTCACCTGAAGAAATGTATAAATTAATGGGCGTTGGTTCTGAAAAGGCTGATACAGGTAACTATGTTGCTTATCTGGCAGATCAGATTGCTAAGAAAGCAAATGTATATGATATTATCGATCAGGTTGTAACGGGCGCTCTGGATCCGACGCAGATCAGTCAAAAAGATATTGCAAATAGCATTTCAAAAATTACTAAAAAGAAAGAATCTACACCTAAGGCTTCTTTTACTGGTAAAACTAAAAAAAAAGTAAAACCTGTTATTGATGATTCTGATGACTCAGATCGACCAGAAGGAAATATTGAAAAATTATATGATGAATTAAAAGATGCATATAAAAATTTTGTAGAAGCAAGAAAAGCAAGAAAAACAAATAGTATTCATCCATCTGATTATGCTTTAAAAAGTGCAGTATTTAGAGAAGCGTATGCAAAAGTAGCACCACATTTATTTGATGATGAGAAAGAAAAATTTGTTGGTCCAAAACCTATGAGTCAAGAAGTAGCACAATTAGCTGCTGATTCTACAAGAAAAACAGTAGAACAGATTTATTCGATAAAGAAGCCGCTTAAAGATCTGGGTTATTTAGGGAATAATCCCGATGTGTCTAAGATATTCGATAGAATTTCCAACAGAATTATTAAAATTAATGCCGATAAACTCAATAACCGCGATAATGAAAATGGCGATACTGATGAAATTATAAAAAATATTGGAGTAATGAATAAATTAGCAAGTCAGCTTGAAGATATGATTCATGCTGACGGGCATGTGGATTTTGCTATTAAAAATCTTCCTACTATTACGAAACCAGCTACTACTGCTTCATCGTTACTTGATAATTCTGATATTAAAAAACAGACAGAAGAAACTGCAGATGCTATTACTAGAACAGCAGATCAAGTTATTGATGCAAAATCCAAAGAAGCTGATGCTGTTGTTGCTGCAAATGATAAAATTGCTGAGTCCGAGAAGAAAGTAACAAATCGAGTTACAGATGCTGCAAAAGAACAGAACGATACAATCAAAACTGTGTTTGGTTTGAAAAATGTTAATTCTAATTTAACAGAAGAACCTGTTACTCCTCCAGAATTAGATGGTTTAAAACAGCTTTCTCAAAGGGAATTTGGCGACGCTCAGAAATATATTAAGGTGTATGAAGATACCAACAGAACTATATATACCCTCACTCAGACATATAAAAAACAGTTTGATGCTAATGGTAATCTCTTAGCTGAAGGATATGAAAATGCTATTGCATATTATGATAGTTATGAGAAACTTGAGGGAGAAGCTGTTAAATTAAGTAAAAAGATTAACTCTAATTATGCGAAGCTTGATACGGAGAAATATAAATCCACTGATAAACAGAATCCTAATCTTCTTAAGAAGTTGCAAGATGATATCAAATCTGATCAACAAGACTTATCTGAATTACATAGAATTGCAAGATTAAATGCATCTCTTCCTGATAACGATTATATGTATCAGAACTTTACTCAAGCACTTCGAAAAGGATCTGCTGAATCTGCCAGATCACTATCTGCAACTCGTAAAACAAATCGTGATAATTTCAATGTAAAAAAAGATACACTAAATACGGATATTTCTAAACAGATTTCAGATATAGAATCTCTTGGACAGGCTGGTACTATTGCTGCTGGAAAACTTCAGAGTATACAGAAAAGTTTATCTACTATTACTACTCCTGCTGGGTTAGAGAATGTTCAGAAGCAAATCACAGATATTAACGAGCAGTTTGATTCAAATAAGGCTCGTGAATCTGCTTTGAATTATGTACATAATCTGGAACAGGGATTGACCGGGAAGCAAAATGTTGTTATTGGCACTAAAAATGCTTCTGATAATTTTGCTGATAGTATTAATAAAGTAAATGGCACATGGATTGGACCGTTAGCTAATCTAGATAAAACATTTAAATTTAATCGTAATACTACTGCGACAGAAATTGACGGATATATTGCTGATGCAAAAAAACTTGGAGACATAGGTAAAGCATCAGCGGAAGCGTTTTCTAATTTAAAAACAAATCTCGAAAGCTGTTATACAGAATCTGGATTAAAACAAATCCAAACACAAATGCGCGGAATTTCTAAAGAAATGTCTACTGCAAAAAAACAGGCTGATGAGGCTGCAAAAAATTCAGAAACTGCAAAAATAAATGATCAGTATACTCAGATTATGTCAGATATGTCTAATCTTGAGAAGAAAAATAAAGAACTTCGTACTGCTTTAAAAAGTGATAAAAATTCTGATTATATCAAAAATATTACCGCAGAACGAGATGCATATAAACAGGCTGTAGCAGGTGCAGATGAATATATTGATAAGCATAGAGAGGTTCTCGGAGATAAAGCTGTAAAACAATACAATACAGCTAAAAGTCGTGCCGGTCAGGTAGAAACAGATATCGAAAATGATATTGCAGCACAAACAAAAGCAATTGATAAAGAAGCATATACAAATAAGTATACTGCTGCTATTGCCGATGTGAAGGCTTTAGGTGAGGCTTATAAAGAGCTTAATAATATTCAAAAAGAGGCATTCTCTAAAAAATCCGGACAATCTGCCACTACTTTAGATGATTATAATCAGAAAATTGTCGAAGCTCAGAACAAAATAAAATCTTTAACTACTAAAGTACAAGAGTTTCGTAACAAGTCATGGAGTTCTGATGCCACTCAAGCGGATAAATTAAATCAGAAAATATTTGACAATTATGAGAAACAATTTGATAATATGTCAAATACTAAAAACAATTATAATTCTGATTTAGTGGAAGCGATGAAAACTGCATATCAATTAAAAAGATCTACAGAAGCAAAACTTTTAAAATCTGCTACGAATACCTCATTAGATGTTGGTCAGATATCAGAATTAAAAGGTAAAAATGGATATGCGACGCAATTATATACTTCATTGCGAGATCAAGTCGTCGATCAGTTTGGTAAAGATTTCCAACAGCAAGCAATTTTGGGATTAAAAACAAATGCTAATAATCAGCGAAATGATATTTTGAATACAAATTTCAAAGCTCTTTCAAATGATATAGATCAGTATGTTTCTAGTGTTACAAAAGCAGGACGTGCTTCTAAAGGATTTCAACAAAACTTTTCTGGACTTTCAACAGATCTTGTAAACTTGCAAAATACTTTTTCAGATCCTTCTAAACTAAATTCACAAGGTATTACAGATTATTTTGATCAAATGAGTAATATAGCTCAACGTTTTGGAAATTTAAAATACACTTATTCAAATGGACAAGGAAAGGCAGAACTTGACTTTACTCAGGCTCTAGGTGAAATAAATGGAGAAAAGGCTGTAGGAAAAAACAGTAATTATTTTAGATTAGCCGGAGAATATGTTCAAAGCTATAATAATATATGGGATAAATACAATAAAGACATTGAACAGTTTGCTGAAGGAAGCGAAGAAAGAAAGAAACTGACCACACAAGCGGAAAAAGATTCTGAAGATGTTGTAAAAAGTATGCAGAATCTTGCTAAGAATGCTTCTAAGTATAATCGGGTAACTGATAAAGGTACGGAGCTTGATTTCACATCAAATAGGACTCGTAATACGAAAGATGCTTCCGCATTTTTAAGTCAGTATGCTGCTTCTATTGGATTAACTTCAGAAATTTCTACGAAAATTAATGAAGCGACTGGACAGGTAACAAAAACATTTACTGATATTTCTGGTAATACAATAACACTAACTGGAAATATTGATAAACTTAATAATTCTTTACGAGTAACCCAATCATTAACGTCTAAAAATGGATCTGGAATGTCTTCATTTGGAAACACACTTAAAGGTATGGTATCAGGAAACTTTAAAGGTGCTATTGCAGATATTGCAAGTTATGTTTCTTATTTCCAGGTAACCATGAAAGCAATTCAGCAGGCCAAACAAGGCTTCAATGATTTCTTAAATTTCCAAAAAGACTTAACAAATATTAGTTACACAATGAATTTATCGCCGGATCAATTACAGAATCTTGGTACCTCTGCAATTGATATGGCAAAAGATTTATCGATGTCCTTGGATAATACTATGGACATTTATAAAATCTATGCAAACATGAATACTACTGCTTCTGAAATTCAGCAAACAGCAAAACCAACTGCTATCTTAAGTAACTTAAGTGGCGTTGATGCCTCTACTGCTGCCGATCAGGTACAGGGTATTCTACAGCAGTTCCATATGTTAGAAGATGGATCTACTACTGCTGCTGATGCCTCTATGCATATTGTCGATGTTCTGGATAAAGTTTCCGGAAGTGTGGGAATTGATTACGCTAAAGGTATCAAAATTATTTCTGATGCTGTACAGGCTTCCGGTCAGGTTGCTTATGATGCAGGTATGTCATATGAACAGCTTGCAGCTATTACTGCTAAAGTATCAGAAAGAACTCGTGAAGATGGATCTTCAATTGGTAATGCTTTGAAGACAAACTATTGTCTTTATGTACAGAAATGTGCATAGTCGAACATATATCCTAAAACCAGTAAAACCTAAAGCTCTATCACTACAATACGGATGAAATAAGCTGGTATGAATGCAACGAAAGTAATACAACGATAGAGATTTCATATGGCCAAAAGCCTAAGTGGAAAATTTACTAATTTTATATAAATTAGGAATGGTAGCTTGGTCGCGAAGCCCCGAATAGGGGTGTGTCAAACGATCATCCCCATGTCGGGACTTAGAAATATTCTTTATAAGAATTATAAAATAAAGGTGAAAATCCTGAATATCTAAGTCATTAGGAGTACGGTACAATCGCAAATGGTATGGGTGAGAACCCCTTAAATGGAAACGGTATGACTGCTGTTCACAAGAACGTGGTTAAGAAATGATCTACTCTCATGCGAAAGTGTGAGTTTTATGTTGAATATAAAGGTAAATAATATGAAAAAATTTGATAAAGAATATTCTACTCAATATACACCTGAAAAGGAGTATTTATGGAGTATTGGTATAAAGCCTTCATTTGTAAAAACAATAAATGAAGTGACTACATATAAATACGAAAAAACGTCAATGCTGTTTAAAGCACTGGCGATTTTTTATGCAAAAAATTGATAATAAATGGAGTGATAATATATGAATAATTTTAAATCATTTTATGATTGGTGTGTTGAGGAAAAACATATGGATTATATAGAAAGATGGGATAATGAATTAAATAAAAAAAATCCACAAGAAGTTCCTCATCAAAGTAATGCAAAATTCTATTTTAAATGTTTAGACCATCCAGAACATCATCCTGAATTAAAAAGGTTAGATAATATAGTTCACCAGCCTAATTCTATTTTATGTAAGCAATGTTTATCATTCGGACAGTATTTAATAGATAATAAAATCTTTAATTTATGGGATAAAAATTTGAATTCTATTTCGCCATTTGAAATTCCAAAACAAAGTCATAAAAAAGTATGGATAAAATGTGATAAGACTGATTATCATGGTAGCTATCAGATTACTGCGGCACATTTTTATAATGGAAATAGATGCCCATATTGTTCTCATCATTCAGGTTTAGTACATAAAAAAGATTCATTAGGATATAATTATAGAATTGCTACTGAAATATGGTCAACTAAGAATTCAAAGACTGCATTTGAATATGCCCCTAATTCACAAAAGAAAGCATGGTGGAAATGCCCGGATGGTAAACATAAAGATTTTTATAAAGAAATTTTTGTAATGACCAGAGACGGATTTCATTGTCCGAAGTGTTCAGAAGAAATGAAAAATTCGTATCTTCAAGAAAAAGTATACAGATATTTTTCTGAAAAAGGATATACTGTGTTGACCGAACATAATTGTACTCTTCTGCCACGAAGTCCTAAAAATAATCGTCCTTTACCATACGATAATGAAGTAATTGATTTAAAATTGATATGTGAAGTTCATGGGTTACAGCATTATTGGAAAGAATGTAGTTGGTATAAACATTTAGCTAAAAGAAATAATGTCACACCTGAAGAAGAATTTAATATACGGCAAGAATATGATATATATAAAAAGAATTATGCTATCGCACATGGATATAATTATTTAGTTATACCCTATTGGAGTGAAAAAGATGAAAAATATAAGGAAATCATTGATTCTAAAATTGAAGAAATTGTAACTCGGAAATATGCTTAAATAAAAATATTCAACATAAAAGCAAGGTTTTGCGAACCTTGTAAAGATAAGGAATTATCACAAGAACTACAAAAGTCGGTAAAATGCCACAATATGCCGACGAAGTTGACAATGCAACTTTATCTAATGCTTCTGCATCTCTGCATGCTATAGGTGTAGATGTTTATAATCCGGATGGATCTGATCGTGGTATCATTACTGTTATGTCTGAGCTTAAAGATAAGTGGGACGATTTAACTGATGCACAGCAAGCCAAGATCGCATTCGATGTAGCAGCCACACGTCAGACAAGTAAGTTTAAGTCTATGCTTGATGCATTCACAGACTCCATGTCACTGGCAGAGGAAGCAACAACCGCAAATGGTAATGCTGAAGCTAACCAGGAAAAATACATGGAATCAACTGCTGGTAGACTGCAGGCAATCAAAACACAAATGCAGGAATTCTGGGTTAATTTCTATAATTCAGATAGTGTAAATGGTATTCTTGAATTTGTACATAGTTTAACAGAAGGATTTACGGCACTTGAAAAAACACTTGGACCAATGCCAGCATTACTTACTGCTGTATTTGCAGCAATGACAGTAAAAAATGCAACAATGGCAGGATTAAAATTCCTGAGTGGTGGAGGTCTTGCAACAGTCGTAGGTTAACCCAAAAATCTAAGGGTTACACGTTATTTTCCGATTTTTAACAATGAGCCTATCTACATAGAGATTCATATCAATGTGTGGAGAATAGCGACTTAAAATAAATAGAGGATTAATACGTCGAATTCACTATTCTATGCTGATCGCATAGTGAAATGAGCGAAAACTCGTGACAACGCACGTACCAACCTGATTTACGATTTAGTCATATGTGAAACGTTAGTAACAATTACGCAAGTAATGACGAGGGAAACATATTAATAATCAGGAGGAGTAGAGAGAGCACCCTTCCTCGGAGTATATTATATATACTTTTAATGAATGTTCCATGAGCGGCACTTCTCTCCTGCCGAATCGCTTTATGCGAAAGAGAGAAATTATATTTGATAAAAGAAAGACACCGCGGTGATCAAGCGCAGTGTCTGTAAGATAAGCTTTGAATTTTAAATTATTGAAATTTAACCTTTAAAACTTTAATTGTGTGGGTTTCACCCCACACTACCAGAGTTGTATTTCTACTTCTCCGGTGTCTCGCTTGCAAACTCGCAATTAATATCAATGCTCTGTTCTTTCAGGTTTATTGATGTCACGAGTTTTGTTGGATTGTGCTGGAACACCATCCATAAAGCTGCAAGTAATACTAAAACCGTAAAGAATCTTTTAATTGCTATCTTTGCAAGCTTAAATTGATGTTCTTCTTTCTTCATGTTCCACCTCCCTTCTGCCATATGGCTAAAGTAAATATAAGTGGATTTTGATTTCGGACAGAACATCCGATTTTGATATTTATGATTGTAGGTGTGTGCAAAGCCGAGGCACACTCTCGGCTATCCTACAATTAGTAAATATATCACTAGACTTTATTGTTGTAAAGTCAGAACGTAAGTTCATCATTTTTCATATGTCATGCATCCAATGATTAGATATCGTTTTGTCCTACCATATTCTTCTGAATCAGTTTGGGCATAAAGTGTGTAGATGTTTTCAAAAGGTTTCGGAACAGGTTTTTTACAAAACGGAGCCGAATGTAAATTTTTTCCATACGGATCTAATTCTTTTCTAAAATTGTCAAGAAAATTCTGTTTTTTGGTTTGTATTTCATAATCCGACCTATTCTTCAGGTCTGACATTGTAATAGAATATTCTGTTTGACAATATTTGCCAGGAAAAATATCTTGGATGACAATAACTTCACATCCACATATGTCAAGAATTAAAAATGGTTTACAGGAACAATAAAATTCTGTGAATACCCATCGTGTACTTCCATATGAGTTCATTGATATACTATTTTCAGGAGTAACTGTTAATGATAAATTTGCAATATTTTTATGTAACGCTTTCGTATAAATATCATTAGCCGATTTATATCTTTTCCATTTTCCCTGTGAAATAGAAATTAATTCTTGAAAATCGTCTGGCAGATTTGAATTTATGTGTCCAATCATTCTTATACTAAGGCTTATATAATCAGGATCAGATATTGATAAACCATTATTATGTACCAGAATTTTCCTTAGAAGTTTTTTATCGACAATTCGATAATCTTCCCAGAGAGTATTTGATTCTTCTTTTAATTTTAGAACATCTGGAGTATTAATTTCATCCCAAAATGATTGCTTAATTTGTTTTTGAGATTCACCGATTTCTATAATCTTTTTTATTCTATTGATTTCTTCTGGGCTATAATTTTCAGTATACATATGTACTCCATTCTGAAAGTAGGTGTTTATATGATTAGCTTAACAAAAAATAATAACATTATTATTCCGTCTCAGATTCAGTTTGAAAACCAATTTGCCGTCTTGGGGCTTCTGGAATCTCCTTTGGCTGCGCGCTTAAGAGAAAATCCAACTGATTTATATGTTGTATCAGTTTCTGCGGTTTGCCGTAACTGTCCTCTCCGTAAAACACGATTAGGTTGTACCCAATGTAGCCGACTTTGTTGACAATTATATTAACTGTTTCTCCAAAATGAGCTACCGCAAGAACCATATCATCTTCGTCTGGTAACGATTCTTGATAAGAACATAATGCCTCATATAGTTTTTGAGCGATTACAGGAGCAGTATTTTCATTCTGAATATCAGCAGATAATTCTTGTTTCATATGAAGTCTACGTTCTTCTACATTTTCATAAAATCCATTTACAATATTATGCATATCCATAGTATTACCTCACCTTCCTGGCCACCATTTGTGACCGCATTTCTGACAGAGATTTTTCTTTTGAGATGCACCAATCCAGCCGAAGAGTCCGTAACCTTGTTCTTCTGTTGTGACTGATGTAGAACCACACCGTGGACAACGAACGACGTTTTGGAATGTATTTGGTTGTGGAGTTGGCTGTTGCGGTCTGTCATTATATCTTGGTAAAACATCAAATTCGAATGTTTGAAAATTATTTTTTATACATTCAAGTACTAATTTTGCCGTTACATAAGTTGATAAAAAATAGAATTCTGACCATTTTTTTAATTCATTGTAGAATTGTAAATATTTTTCATCACTTATTACCGGACGAAAATTTGATATTCCGTATTCCAGCTCAAGAAACTGTTTAAAGTGCGTTTTATCCTCTTCAGACAGTGGTAAATAGTATTGGCTTATACAAGAAACATCCTGTTCTTTATTTCTGAAAATACAAATGTTGGTCGCTTGAATCACTTCTTCAGATAAATTATTATTTATAAGAAATTCAGATGCAGGACATCCGCAATAAATACAAGCCGGAGCTTTGTCACTTATCTGTTCTCCACATTCTGGGCATTTAATAAGGGCCATAGTATCATCTCTTTCTTTTATTTTTTATATGAATTATACCTTAAAATTCATCTTATGTCATTAAGTAAAATCGGAAAACTTACAAGCGCATTTAGTTCATTTAAAAATAATCCGTTAGATTTGACTAATATGGCTACTGCATTAGCTTCTGTCGGAAATGTTGATAATGCTGCTAAATATTTAGTAAAAATAAACAAACAAAATGGTAATTTTCTTGGTGAAAATGCTATGGCAGTTTTATTGAGTAAAGCATATCGTTCTTCAGGCATCAATCAAGAAATGGCTATGGGATCTATAAATAATGCATTAGCAAATAGTTCTAAATTTAGTATGGGTGGAATGCTTGGTAGTCTTTCTGCTGTTGGTACTGGTATTGCGACAATGTTTGAATCTATTGCCCCAGTAATAATTCCTTTAATTATCGCAGCAGTTGCTGCTAAAGCAGGTAAAATGGCTTGGGATAATTTTGCTACAAATACTGCTGCAAAGAAACAATATCAGACTTCCTCTAAGGCTTATCAGGAAGCTGCTTCTGAAAGAGACTCAGTTCAATCTGAGTACGATTCTAATAAAGAGCGTATCCAGGAACTTCGAGCTAAAGCTAATAGAACTGTAGATGAGTCCAAGGAATTATCTAATCTTCAAAGCCAGAATGATTTATTAAATTCACAATTGTCTGTAAAAAATCAGATTGCTGATACAGCCCAAAAGCAAGCCGCATTAGATGCTAAGACTGCATTGGAAAAAGGAAGTTATCGTAGTGGTGGACTCCTTAATATGGATTACGATAGCGATCTGGAACATGCATCTGATCTTATGCATGAAATCCAAGTGAATCAGTATCGTAAATCTCGTTTAGAAAAAAATCGTTCAGATTATAGCGACTCATATTGGTCTGATTATCAAAAAGAAGAACGTGAAATTGCTAACTATGATAAAACCATAAATAGCCAAAAATCTGATCTTTCAGATTTGATGACAACTATTTCTGATACTTCTCAGGATTTTTGGGACGAACAAGGAAATTTAGTTGATGAATCTACTAGAGATACAGCCAATAAAGTAAAGGAACTTGCAAATGATTATACATCAATTACCGGAGTTTCAGATATTGATTCCAAAATGAATAACCTATTTGCACGTTCACAATTTAAGGATGTAAAAGATCAACTTCTGGATATTGGTAAAAAGCAAGGATCTAAAGGTATTGAATCTAAGATTGACGAAATCGATGGTCTGAAATCTGCTTTAGACGACGCTGGTATCAGTATAGATGATTTTACTTCTGAGCTTATGGCTATGGCAGATCCAGATGCAAAAAATTTAGAAGGGATTAAAGAAAATCTGAAGGATATTTTCGGTGAAATTCAAGATACAGACGGAAATTCTCTTTATGACTTCTTTAAAGATAAATCGAATAAAGATATTGAGGGATACTATGATTATTTTCTCAATCAGGGATTAAACCCACAAACCAGTGACTACACATGGAAAAAAGAAGATATTGAAAATAGTTATAATGATTATCTCAAATCTAAAGAAACTATCGAAGCAGAGTCTTCAACATTTTCATCCAAATTCAAAAATTCTGCTGAAGATACAGCAACAGATCTTGATACCATAACAGACAATTTCCAGACAGATATGTCAAATATTAAGTCTTCAATGGATTCTATCAAATCCGGTACATTCCAGAATTCAGATATTACTGATCTTATTCAGCAGTTCCCGGAACTTGCTACAGAGACTGATAATCTGCAACAGGGATTACAAAATCTAGCGTTTGATAAAGCAAGTGATGCTATCGGTAAAATCAGAGATTCTGTAAAAGATGTAACTGATCCGAAACAGCTTGCTGCTGCTGATAAATATATTCAGAGTATTATGGATACTATGGATCTGAGCGGATTTGATATGAGCAATGCTAAGTCTGCAATTCTTGGTAATTTAACAAAGAATTTAGCAGACAAACATATGGCCTCTGTTACAACACCAAATCTTGTAAATCAGTTAATGTCAGAATATGGAAATGATGAAATTGCAGTTCAAGCAATTATGAAATTGTCACTTGATCCATCAATGGCAAATGCTGATCTCGACACTTGGAAATCCAAAATTGAAGATACTAAAGTACAGATTCAGTTGGATACTTCAGCTAAAAATCTGGATAATCTCTCAAAAGAACTAACTCGTCTTCAGACTGATGCTTCCGATCAGCAGACAAGACTGAATAATAAATCTGCTTATAATATGAAAGCTACTGCTTCAGATTACACCAATTTAATTGAAAATGGTGACAAACAGATTGAGAATCTTAATAATCAGATTAAAGAATATCAGAATAATATCGATGCTTTGAAAAATAGCAAAGGCTTATCTCCTCTTTCTGATGAAGATAACGAACAAATTAAGCAGTGGCAAGATCAGATTCAAGCTTCTCAGATGTCTATTGAAAATATGAAGGCTTCTCAGGCCGATTGGACAAAAACAGCATTTAATCTTCCAGTAACTGATATGCAGAACACTGTTACCGCTCTTACATCAGCTATTAGCGAAATGCAGACAGAAACAGGTCTTACATCTGATACTATGGATAGTCTTAGAACACAATTCAGTGATCTAAAAGATGCTCATGTTGATAATGTATTCGATCGCACTGCAAAAGGTTTGAAAATCAACACAGAAAGAATGAAGGATTATCTGGAACAGCAAAATGAATTCATGAATTCTGATTTTGCACAACGAATTCAGGATTATCAGGATCAATTATCAGCAGGTAACAAAGATTATACTCAGCAAGGATTAGAAAATCTTAAAAATCTGCAGGCACAGTATTTTGCTCAGTATCAGGAGGCTGCAAAACAGTTCTCTGATTTCCAAGCAATGGTTAATGCTGACAATCTTTCTACTGAAGGCAATGAATATACTACAGCTAAGAGTTATCTGGATAACGCAAAAGATCTGTATGATAAAGGCTTAGTTGGTACACCTCAGTTTAAAGCAGCTGCAAAATATTTCTCTCAGAATGGTTTTGAAGATGCTGATAATTTCATTGAGAACTACAACAAACTTAAGAATTATTATACTGATGATGCTTCTGGTCCGAAGAGATTTTTAAGCGATCTTGAGGCTAAGGGATTAGCTACTTACAAAACTCTTGAGGATGGAAATCAGCAATGGATGTACTCTTTCACCGATACTCAAGAAGCTGCAGATGCTATGGGTATGAGTCTTGAATCATTCGAATCTATGTTTGGTAGATTGAAAGATTATGGCGATACAAATAATTTTGTATCTTCTCTTGAAGAAGGTGCCCTGAAATCTGAAGAGATTGACGATAAACTCATTGATGCTCAGATTAAAATGGGAAAACTGAAAGCCAGTGGTGCAAATCAGTCTGCTCTGGACGATCAACAAGCAGTTATTGACAATTTAATTGCGCAAAAAACTGGTATTACTCAGGCTATATCTGACTTCAAAGATGGTACTGTTGATCGTAAGATTCAGGATATCAAGGATGCCAAAGGTTCTATTGACGAATTAAATCAGTACATAAAAGATAATGGTATTGATAAAGATTCTGATTTAGGCAAGAAATATATCGAATCAATTCAGGAACAAGCTAAGAAGACAGGCATTAAATTAACACCTGAATTTGAAGTTGATGAGGCTGCTTATAATGAAATGATCCAGAGTTATGAAGCGAAAGCTAAAGGCTCACAGATCAAACACTTCCAGGATGTCAACGAAGGAATTGAAAGTGGTAATACTGGAGATTACTCTGATTCTGATGTTGAACTGGTTAATAAAATTAAAGATGCTCAGGAACAGAAAAGTGAAGCATTACAGAACGTTATTGATGCTGTTAATTCATTGGATAAAGATCAATGGAATGAAGCAAACCAGATTGAATTAGGCAATGGAGCTTATGAATCTGAAGATCAGGGTATTCGTAATGTTGAAGATGCTCTTCAGGGACTTTCAGATCAATTTGGGCTAACAAAAGAACAGGCGACTGCTCTTCTACCGGCTCTTGAAGCTTTAGGTGTTGTTAATATTGATCCTAATGTTGATATGACCGGGCTGGATGAATTGGATCAAGCTACTCAGGACGGAATGGCTTCATTGCGTCAGATGCAAGCAAAGGGGGATATTGATCTCTCATTCAAAATTGATAGTAGTACTGACGGATTAACGATAGATGAATTACAATCTCAAATTGATGAACTTGAAAAAGCTAAAGTAAAATTAAAGTTAGACGTTGATTCTCCTGAATACAATGCAATTCAATCTATGATTGATCAACGAGAAACTCAGATTCATCTTCAAGTTCTTATGGATCAAAGTACTGATATTGATAAATGGTTAGCACTTGCGAATGGCGAAGACGGCGATAAGCAGTTAGCTATTGCTGCAGGAATTGATTTAAATGATGAAGATGCTCAATCTAAAATTGATGCTTTAAAAGCAAGTCTGAAATCTTTATCAGGTGATACACCTGCTATATCGGTTAAAATTGACGAAACTCAATTCCAAGCATTGACAAAAGAACAACAAGGCCAAGGAACTGTAACTTTCAAACCAGAACATAAAGAAGTAGATGCTTACCTTGCTGAAGAGAAAAAAAGCGACGGAAAAGTAAAATGGTCTAATGAGACAGGTTTAGTAGATGTTTATGCTGCTACCGAACATTATTCTCATGGTACTGTTCATTGGGGAAATGATATTTCTGCCGTTCAAACTTCATTCACTGCTACCGGAACTGTTAATTGGATAAATGCAGGTGGACCAAGTGGTGGTTTGAGTAAAGAAGTTAAACTCTCAAGTGGTACGTTCAAAGCTGAGTCTACTGGAAGTGCTTACAATGTTTTAAATATTACACCGGCTCATGCAAGTGGTACGAATGTTGCTATTAAACAAGATCAACAAGCTCTTGTAAATGAAGTTGGTGTCAACGGTCACGCTGAATCAATTGTTCGTGATGGTGTTTGGAGTTTAATTCCTGGCGGTGCTCATATAGAGAACCTGAAAAAGGGCGACATTATATTCTCTACTACTCAAACTGATGCTCTTCTTAAACACGGGGCTATTCAAGGACATGCCAGAGCTTATGCAAGTGGCACTGTTACTTCTCCAGGCGTTATGAAAGCTTATGCTGCTGCTGGTAATACTCCGGGATTCCATTTCCAAGGCGGAGCTGCAACTGTTAAACCTGCCGGATCTGGAAATTCTGGTAACTCCGGTAATTCTGGTCTTCAACATGCAATCGAAGATAATACAGATGCGGTATCAAACAATAGTGATGATACAAGTGACGCGGCTGATGAAGTAAGCGAAGCTCTTCAAAATGTAATCAAGAAGCTGAATGATAATGCTATGGATTGGGTTGAAGTTGCTATGGATCGTCTTGATCGTATAACTTCTAGGTATACAGATCTTGCCGAAAGCGATTACAGCCATTATACAAAAGCTCAAAAGTATTATAATAAAGCTCTTGAAAATACAGATAAAGAAATCAAAGCTGCTAAAGAAAGCATCTCTGTTTATAAAAGGAAGTCCGAAGAAGTTGCAAACAATGGCGAAGTAAGCAAATATCTTACTCCTGCTCTGAAGAAAAAAGTTCAAGATGGCACTATTAATATAGAAACATTGGATGCAAATCAGAAAGCTGCCGTAGAAGCATATAAACAGTGGTACGACAAGTATCTTGATGCCGTTCAAAAATATAGAGATAAGAAAACTCAGGAACTTGATTTAGCTAAATCTAAAGTTGATAATGTTTACGATTCCTATGATCTGATCATTAGTAAGCGTAAAGCTAAAGAGGAATATTATGCAGCTAAAGCTGAAAATCGTATAAAGAGCGGAAAATCTCAAAAAGTCGGTTCGGTATATTGGAAAGATCTTAAAAAACAAGTAAGTTATGCTCAATATCAGAAAGACTGGATGTTAAAAGAAAGAGATAAAGTTCAGCAAAGCATGACAGATTATCTTAATGTGAATGGTCATAACAAAAAAGATAAAGCTTATCAGGAAATGAAGAAAAATCTAACTGATTTGAACACGTCTATTGTTGAGGCTGATACACACATCCAAGAAGCTAAAGCTGCTCTTGAAGAAACCAGAGAAAACTTAAAACAATGGCAAATTGATCGTTGGGAAAGAGCTGGTGATAAGCAGGACGCTTCTCTTAGTTATAAAAAGAATGCTGATGATATTAATTATCAGCTTTCAGCCAATGATTATGAAGAACGTTTGAAAACTTATGATAAAATTATTCGCGCTGATGAAGAGAAAAGACAGCTTCTTGCAGAAGAAATTGCAACAAAAACTTGGAGTAATGAAGAGACGCAGAAGAAAATTGAGGAATATGATAACCTCACTGCTTCTATTATTAAATCCAAAGAGGCGATGCAACAATTAGCTCAGGAAGAAATTGATTTTCGATTTAAACCTCTTGATGAAGCGCAGAATAAACTTTCAAATCTTGTATCTGAGCTTCAGACTGCTCAGAAGTTACTTGGTGATACCGAGAGTTTCTATAATGATGATGGAGCTTTCTCTACAAACGGTTTGACCAATATTTTATTAGTTCAAGAACAGATTGACGCCACTAAGGATAAAATAGCAAATTATCGTGAGGGATTAAATAAGCTGGATGAAATGTATAAAAATGGTGCAATTGGTCCAGAATATTATAAGACTAAAACCGATGAAATGCTTAAGAGTTTGCAACAAGAGTCTGCTACTCTTGCTGATCTTAAACAGAACCTTCTTGATATGTATACCACTCAAGTTACTAAAGAGAATGATCTGTTACAGGAGAATATTGAAAAACGTAAAGATGCTCTTTCTGCTAAAGAGAAATATTACGATTATGACAAAACTCTAAAGAAGAAAACTAAAGATATCAATGCATTAAAAGCACAGATTGCTGCACTTGAAGGAACATCAAATGCAGCCTCAAAAGCTCGTCTTGAGAAATTACGTGCGGAACTTGCAGATGCAGAAGACGATATGGCCGATACAATGCATCAGCATGAAGTCGATATGAAAAATACCGGCTATGAGAATTTTTCAGATGAGGCAAATAAGGCGTTAGACAATACTCTTGATGCTGTTAAGAAAAATGCAGCTTTCCAAGAAGCTATTATTGGCAGCATGCTTTCTAATGTAAAAGCAAATTACGACAGCACCTATAAACATCTGGGTGACGTAATGGATCAGTATGGCATGAAAGTTTCTCAGACTTATAGTCAAATGATCACAAAGGCAGCTGATTTTAATACTGCTGCTGTAAATGCAACAAAAGCATGGGAAGGTGTTACAAAAATTGACACCAGTAAGCCTTATGGCGGTTCATCTGCTGGTAATAGTGCATTTGATAGCGCAATGAATAACGCAGGATCTTCTCAGACTGCTGGAAGTCCAAATATTAAACCAGATACAGACTATACTCTGAAGCTGAGTGATACAGATATTTATCTGACATACAGTCATATCAAGAAACAGCTTAAAGCAACATGGTCACCAAAGAAACCAGAACACTCTGATATCGAGTGGAAAAGTTCTGATGAATCTATTGCGAAAGTTTCTTCTGATGGTACAGTTCGCGGTGTGTCTTCAGGTCTTAATAAGAACGGTTTAATGGCGCGTGATGAGTCTAAAACAAGAAAATGTATCATTACTGCTATTGGCGGTGGTGGTCTTGCTAAAGCTACTTGTACCGTTCATGTAATGCCGGATTCTCATTATGAGAAGATCAAGGATTATGCAGATAAAGCTGGAATCAAAGAGACTTCAGGTAATAATCTGAGAGATGCCATGGAATATGCTTATAAAAACGGCGCAAACCATAGCAATCAATCATATACCGCAGTTGAAGGATTTAAGAAAGCATATCTGAAGGACTGGACAAATTCTCTACCTAACCGTCCAGACGGTGCGACAGACGTTCCTGCCGGAGTGAGTCCTTTGATAGGATATTTTAATGCTAAAGGTAAGAAAGTCGGACCAAAAGAAATGCAACAGCTTGCAGATATTCTTCAGATCAATACTCCGGGTGTTAAGAAATATGATTCTTGGGGATCTACTCTGAAAAATAAAATCCTGAAGGCATATAAATCCTACGGATTCTCTAAAGGTGGTGTTGTACGGAAAGGTATTCCTGCCAACATACTTGATATGATCGGCGGAGATGCTTTAATACCGCGTGGAGATTCTATGCTAATCGGTGCAAACCCGGGTGAAACTGTTCTGACAAAAGAATTCACAGATCAACTGAAACCTACAGTTGCTACTCTGAATGAATTTAATGCTAGAATGGCGAAACCAATTACCACTATTCTACCATCGTCTTCAAATGATACGAGTGTGAATAGTGAGTGTAATATTACAATCAATGTTGATAAAATCAATAATGAGCAAGATATTAAGAAACTTGCTTATCAAATTGGTGATATTATTACTGAACGTAATAAACGTGACTGGAAAAAAGTTCGCTAATTTAAAAGGGCTGTCTTTAAGACAGCTCTTTTAATATTAAAATATATGAAAGAGGTGAAAAAATGCTACAATTTGAATTTAATGGTCATACTTCTGATGAATATGGATTGATTGTGACTAGAATAGAAGAAAATGATACTCTTGTAAATCGTTCTTTGCAATTAGGAGAAAAGAACAAATATCGGCCAAAAGAAAATCAGTTCGGAACATTATATGGTGATAATTATTCATTCAAAATGGGCGTAATGAGAAATCCATGCAGAAACAAAAATGTAGTTCCAGAATTAAAAAATGGAATTTTAAGATACGATCCAACATATACTCCATATTTAGATAATGGAATTTTAAAATTTTCTATGAATTATACAGCTGATATAAAAAATGGAATTATTATTCCAAATGATTCTGATTATTTAACTTCAAATAATATTAGAATCATTAATGCATGGTTAACATCCCCTCAATATCCAAGGCTTCTTAAATTTATTGGAGACGATTATTTTTCAGAAGAAATCGAATTTTTTGCTACAATTACAGAGGTATCTACAGAACATGCATCTCTTCCATATGAACTAACATACACAGTAACTTGTGATAGTCAATGGGGATATACTCCTCTTATTTTATGTAAAACAACTTCCTCTTCTACTCTTCCTAGAGAATATTCTATTCAGAACAATTCTGATTGTTGGGAAGATTATGTATACCCCACAATTAAAGTTTCTCCAAAATCTCATGGGATAATTACTATAAAGAATAAAACCGATAATGGTAGAACAATGAAAATTAATGCATTAAAAAGTGATGATTTCTATATAGATTGTAGAAATTTAAAAATCTATGACATCACAAAATCAATTGTTTCATTTGAAGATTTAGGGATTGAGGATATAGATGACATTTATTGGCCTCGTCTTGCTTACGGAGAAAATATATTTGAATTTACAGGCGACGCGACATTTGAAATCTCATATAGAGAACCACGAAAGGTTGGTGCCTTTGCATGAGAATGATTCATAATTATGATATTTATGGAAATACAGAATCTGCAATCATTTATTTGGCTAAACCTGGAAAACGATTCTTTTGTGCATTAGGCGGAATTGATACTTCTACTGTTTCTGTTACGTTAAGGACTAATAATACTGCAGAATTAACTTTTACAGTTGATAAATATGTAGATGGCGTAGAATCTCAAGGATATGAAGAACTTGATGAAATGATGGAATTGTATTGTGACGGAATCTGGTATAAAATTATGGATCCTCCAACAGAGACAAATGACGGAACACAATGTACAAAGGATATTACCGCCGAATCATATGAAATCTCTCTTACTCAATATAAACTAAAAAATTTTAAAATTAACATGGGTGAAGAAGATTCTTATGAAATGATGTACCAAAAAAATCATGATATTAATAAGTTTTATCAAATTAAATTTTATAATCCAGAAAATGAAGACCTAAGTTTTCTACATATTGTGCTGAAACATGCGGATGTACCTGGATGGAAGATCGGATATGTAGATAACATCACTCCGGATGATGATAAGGTATTACTTCCGAATGAAATTTGTAATTTCGATGTGGACGATCAAAATGTATATGCGTTTTTCACCCAAACTGCTGCTCCTGCATATAAATGTGTTTTTGAATTTGATACTGAAAATTTATTAATTAATGTATATAAGCCGGATAGTTTAGGTAAAGATACAAATGTAGTACTTGGTTTTCGTAATATTCAAGATAGCGTAACAATATCAAGAGACGACAGTTTGGTAACACAATTTTATGTTGATGGACTTGACGATTACAATATCGATCTCGCAAATTTTGGAAACTCTGTCATTACAGATTGTTCTCATTTTTGTCGTGAACCATATATGAACATCGTCCTACAAGAAAAATATACAGCTTGGCAAAAATATATAGAATCAAGAAGAGATGAATACTGTAATTTATCTAGGGAGTATAATAAAAATCTTGACATTCTTGCTGAATTGATGAATAGAGTCCCTATTGATACTGCTCAGACAAATTGGTTCGGACAAAAAGTTGAAGATCTAAAAGATGCATATGATTCAAACATGGCTATAATCAAAGGTTTTGAGTCTATTCATGTTGATGAAGAAGGAAATTTTGATCTTGAAGATTTGAAAAACTCATCCGATTGGCCTATGTACGAATCAATCATGAACTATACTCTTCCATCCATTGTGGCTGCGTTACAAGCTCAAGACGAAACTATAGAGGGTTTCGGTAAGGGAAACATCATCTCATGTGTAAATCCAGTTGTATTAGGTCAAGATTGGTATATGGTAGGTTCCGGAACTTCTTCGTTCCAAACAGTACAAATTAATGACGCACCTGCATACGGAATTACTCGTGGAGTTAAAGTAACCGGTACAGATGGTGGTATCTATCAACACAATATCAGTATCGAACCATCTCAGAGATATACTCTTAGTTGTTTTGTAAAAGGATCCGGTACATTTTATCTTGGTTATAATAACACTGGAGAGGACAGAAAGAATATTTCTTATAACATCACATCTTCTTGGACAAGAGTTTATACTTCTTTCAATCTAACATCACATCTTATTGATGTGGCATTTACAGGAAGTTCTGACTTTACTGTTTGTGGTATGCAACTTGAAATGGGAGACGCCCCATCTCAATTTGGATATTTTACTCAGTCTGAAGCAATCATGAAAGCGTATGAAACAGATTGGAAATTATACGGCATTGCAGAATTAAAAACTAAAATTGCCACATATGATTCATGTATCAAAGAACTAAAAAAGAATGGATATGCAGATGGATATAATCCTCTTTCTGGATACGAAGAGGCATATTTTACTCAAATGCATCAGAAATATCTGGATTATTTGAATTTAAAAGATCAGGCTGAAACTGCATTAAAGGAACGTCAAGCTGAATATGATGCGGCTAAGAAACCTGAAATTCAAGAAAAACGAAACCAGATCGCCAAAGATGTTTTAATGGAAAATTTTGGTAAGGTACAGGAAAAATATCCAGCGTTTACAGATAAGGAAACGTATATTATTAAGAGCCTATATAATCAAGCAACTTATTCAAATGAAAATATTATTATTACGACTCTTGATAGCACAGTTGATGCAGTCGATAAAGCGATTACATTATATAAAGATGCTGTAGAAGAATTGTATGTAGAATCTCATCCGCAATATACTTATACAGATGAAATTGGAAATATTTATGCTCTTCCAGAATTCAGAGAATATCATGATCAGCTTGCAGTAAATGATTTTGTTCGATTAGGACTATCTGATACACGATATGTAAAACTTCGTGTTGTAGAAATCAGATATAATCCTTGTGATATGGATGAAACGATGGAAGTTACTTTTTCCAACATGGTCCAATATAAATCAAAATTAACAAATGATAACGAATTTTTAACAAATGCATTAAATCAGACCTCTGATAGAACCGGTGGTCGTGTTAATTCAGTCAACAAATCTTCTACTTCTGATTATGTCATCACATCAGAAGCTATCAAACAAATCTTTTCAAATCCTCTATTCAATTCAATGTTAGGTGGAACTGTCACTGGAGGAACCGGGTCTGGCGGAACCATTACTGCTGATACAATTATTGCAGAACTCGTGAAAGCAAAAGAAGGTGTATTTGATAAGCTTACTGTTGATACTGCTTTCATGAAATATCTCGATGTAAAACTTATTTCCGCAGATAAAATCACAACTCGTATTCTCGAAGCGGAACAGGCAAATATTGAAAAGCTGTCAGCTAAGATTATAGAATCTAACCAGATTAATGCTGATATGATTAATGTGAAAAATCTCCTGGCAGGAAATGCTGGTGTAGGTAATCTCCAGGCAGTACATCTTACTGCTCAGAATGTAACTATTGACCAAGCAGTAATCACGGATCTTATTGCTAAGAAGATGACCGTAGCTGACTTAAATACTCATACTGCTACTGCTGATGAGTTTATGATCATCTCTAGTGGAAAAGCTGGTATTGCCTTTAAGAATAGCACTCAGCAGTTCTATGATTCAACAGGAGCTGTTAGGGTACAGATTGGTCAGGATGGTGCCGGAAAGTTTAATTTTGTTGTCAAGAACGGTGATAAGACAGCATTATTTGATGAAAATGGTATCACTCAAACAGGTATTCCTGATAACACTATTGTCAATAATATGATCTCTGATGGAACAATCAATAAAGAAAAACTAAGTTTTACTATGGTAGAACCGAATGAACAAGGTGGAATTGATATCAGTCAGGTATACCTTGATGGTAAAAAGTTCGGTCAGCAATATACTTCATTTAAAGACCAGACAACTGAGCAGATTACTAACATTACTGATCCTCAAAAGGGTCAAATCGTACAGAGTATACAAAACAGTTTGTTTAATGAAGACGGATCGTCTATCTATACAAAATATACAGAGTATAAACAAACTGTTGATGGAATTACTCAGACGGTTTCAAATAATAAGCTTGATACAGATAAAAAGCTTGATGCAGCTTCTACTTCTATAACACAGACTGCTGATAAGTTGAATCTTATTGCTACTGGTGGGACTGGAGAATCTAAATTAGAGCTGACCCCAGATTTTATAAATCTTGTTTCATCTAAAGTTGTAGGTATTAAAGCAGATCAGATCAATATTGATGGTGTGATTACAGCAATCAATACCAATGGCACAACTGCAGGCAAGACTCAGATTGATGCTGGAGCTATCAGTACAGAGAATGTTAATGCTCTCTTGATCAAAACAGGAAAACTGAAATCTAATAATTACAAAGATCCTTCAAACACTTCTCCTCTTTATTCCCAGGCTGGAACATTGATTGACATGGAGAACGGCGCTATTACTTCGAAGAATTTTAGTATAGATGCTTCAGGCAATGCTCATTTTAAAGGTGACGGAGAGTTTGGTGGAAAGATTTCTGCTAATTCTGGTTATATTGGTGGCGAAAAAGGTTTCGTTATTGAAGCTGGAAAATTGTATTCTGGATTAAAAGATTTTCCTACTCAATATCCCTCTTCTATTTCAACGAATAAAAATGTATATGTAGGAATCAATGGCATTGCTCTTGGTGACGGTAATTTTATGGTTGATTCTAACGGTAAGATGTATGCTAATCAAGGTGAGTTTACAGGTAAGATTGCAGCTAATGATGGATTTATTGGTGGATGGATTATTTCAAGTAATTCTTTAACTGCTAATAAAGGAAGCATAAGTATAAGTCCAGATGGTATTCATTGGGGTGATTACCTAAACATTAATAGTCAAGGTGCTACATTTAAAGGTCATATTACAGCTACTTCAGGAAGCTTTACAGGAGATATAATTGCTAATTCACTTACACTTGGACCAGGTTCAACTGTTAACGGACTAAGTTATAATGATCTTGACGATAAACCTAATATTCCATCTGATCTTAGTGGATATATTACTATTGATGGAAAAATTGGTATTATTCAAAATGAAGATCAAGAAATACCCTCTGGGGCAACTGGATTTAAAGTGTCAAAAAATGGTTTGTTGCAAGCAAGTAATGCTATTATTTCTGGAACTATTTATGCTTCTTCTGGTACTTTCGCCGGAAATGTAACCGCAAGAACAATGACTGCAAAAAGAAGTTATAGCATTTATTATAATGATGTAAACGGTAACCCTACTGATTCAAGAGAAATCATCTCTGCTACTAATTGGGGACTTACAAGCGGTGATTTAAGATTCGGGCTAAGTGATGAATGCGGATATATGATATCTACAGATGTTGGAGGGGGAAATACTTTGCGAATCATGGGGGATACTCTCCTTGTTACTGCGCCTATGCAAATACAAAGCAATTGTTTAGTACAAAGTCAATTTGTTATAGATACTAAAACAGGATCTATCCCTTATCAAAATATGAAATGGACACCATATGAAGTTAATAGTTCTGGAAATCCAATCTATCTTGATTATGATAATCGAGAATATTTTTCATATAATGGATATGGACATAATCATACGTTGCTTCCAAATACAGAAGGTGGTTGTGCAATTGGTATTGGTAACGTAGATAAGCAAGATGCTGATGTTACCGCTACATGGTGTATTATGCCTTATAATATTTATACTGAAAAAAAAACTGATGAGAATACAAACGGAATCCCGGTTATAACAAGTATCAAAAGAGACGCAAGCGCAACCATGAATATTGGTTCTAAAAATAATAAATTTAATTGTTTGTATGTAAACGCAATTCATATGGGTGGACACACATACACATCTTTAAATTCTGGTGGCGGAAAGATTGCTTCTTACAAAGCAACTGCTAGTCAAGTTAATTATAACGATGATCCTAAAGTAGAGACTTCTGTAAACACTGCAGGAGATACTTTGACATTTAAATTTAGTATCCCTAAGGGAAAAGACGGAACCAATGGTAAAGATGGTAAAAATGGTGCTCGTGGGCCACAAGGAGCAACTGGTCCACGTGGGCCAGCTGGATCTGTAGATTATACATCTGTACATAAAATATACCATAGTGATACTTCGTATTATGCAGAAGTTACATCAAATGGAAATTCAAGATATTTTGGTCCATATGCCACAGAAGGCTTAAATTTAGGAGACACAAGTTGTAAATGGAAAAATATTTGGGGGAAAAATGGAAATATAACAGGCTCTGATGAAGAGTTAAAAACACAAATGTCAAAAATTAACGATATTCCAAATATAGAATCTATTTATATGAAATTAAATCCAATAAAATATAAATATAAAAATTTTGATCCAGAAGAAGATCATGATAGATTTCATTTTGGATTTGGAGCAAGAGAAACTGAAAAAATATTCAATGATTATAATTTAGATACAAGTGATTATGGATTAATTTGTAAAGACATTTTACTTAAACCAAATAAAGCAGGTAATATTGTTGAGTACGCATTAAGATATGGCGAATTTATTGCTCTTAACACTCACATGACACAGAAAGCCCATCATCGTATTGATTCTCTCGAATCTGAAAATCAATCCCTTAAGAATGAAATTCTTATGCTCCAGGGACAGCTCTCTCTCATTATTCAACGATTACAAAAAATGGAGGAAAAGTTATGTTAAAAATTAGTGAAACAAGAAATGTATCCGGTCAGGTTATGATCGGTGAAGGTGAAAACTCAAAGCAGGTTGCTTATCTTAATGCATCTGTTAGTAAAGATGGAAATGTAAATATCAATAAATCCATTCAGGATAGCGAAACATTTAAAACAAATAAAGAAGCAGTCCTGAAAGACTTTACAGAGTTTGAAACATACGTATATGGAATTATTCCTGAATAAATAAGAGGCCATGAGCAATCGTGGTCTTTTATTATGCAAAGAAGGTGAAATATTTGACCAGTCGAGAATATGAACTTGAATTAAAGAAAATTAAAGCCCAAAATCGGCAGATTGAAATGAAACGAAATCTGAAGGCAGCAAAGGTTAAGAGATTCAATATTCCAAGAGTCTCTACAAGTAAATTGATACTTGTTGCTGTACTTTTACTTAATCTACAGATTATTCATTTTGTAGAAAAAGCAATCATGACCTATGGAGATTTATCTGCTCTCTACGCTCTCATTGCTATTCCCGCAACACTCGTCCCTACAGTTTGGGCTTATTATGCAAAGGCTCGTGCAGAAAACTGCACAGGAGGCATTACTTATGATTCTGCAATGGAACAACTTAGACAGTCATCTTCAGAAAATGATGAAGCTGTCGGTTAGGAGGAAATTATGAATATTAAACAGGGTATTCAGGACGTATTATATCTGATCATTACTGGTATTCTTCCACTTCTTATTACTTATGGAATCCTCTTCCTAAAAGTAAAGATTAAAGAACAGGAAAAGAACTTGGAGAATGATCAGCTCGTGAAATATATAGATGCTGCTACTGATGCTATTAGTAAAGCAGTGCTTACAGTTAATCAGACTTATGTGGATTCATTAAAGAAACAGGGTAAGTTTGACGAAGAAGCTGCCAAGACAGCTAAACAGATGGCTATTGATAAAGCTAAGGCTTTGATTACAGAAGATTCTAAAGCGGCTATCGAAACATTATATTCTGACTTTGAAGCATATCTAAATGATGCTATTGAAGAACTCGTCAGAGAAAATAAAGTTACATATTAATATAAAAGGAGTACAAGGATTATGAAAAAAGTTATTGTAAATGCAGACATTATGGCAATGTATAAAACATTAAATTCTATGAAGAGTCGTGCGGATTTAATCGCAGGAGATGTTGATGTATTCTGGGCGAATACAATGAACTTGAAGACTCTTAAGGCGCAGGTAGATAAAATCTCAGAGGTTGAGCAGGAGTTAGTTGATTCTTATTTTACAGAGGAAAACTCACATTCTATTGTTGACGAAAACGGTAATGAGACAGGAAATCGTGCTCTTAATGATGACATAAAAGATAAAATCATCCCTGAAATTCAAGAAGGTCTGCAGAAAATTTATGATAAAACATGTGAACTTGATGTTGAGATGATCCCAGAGGAATCTCTCAAGAAAATGCTTAAATCTAATGAAGACAAACTGTCTATGCTTGATATGACAGTACTATATGAATTTGTAGAAAAAGGTGAGTAATAATGGCAACATATATTCAGGGAATTCAAACCTCTGTTGGTGTTGTTAAGTATGATTATAATTATCTGGCTAATCTCCCTGAATCAGATATGACATTATCTAAACAGGGTGCATTCGCTGATGCCCTTGTTGTTGGAAGAAAACTTACTCAGCTGGGAGCTGATGTGGATAAATTGAAAGAATCTATGACTGCCGTACAGAAATCTATCTCTGATCTGCAGTCTGCAGATTCTTCTTCTAACACTTCAATTGAACAGATCAATACATCATTACTTAGCATGACCAATAATATCGAAACAATACAGAACAATATCACTACTTTGACTCAGAATGCTGCTGAGATCAAGAAAAGTGCTGATAATGCGAATTCATCAGTCACAACACTGCAGGAAACTATTAAGTCACTACAGACTAGAATTGAAGCTTTAGAAAAAACTCAGACTAAATAAGGAAGGAGGCAGTTATGTATACACTAAAAATTACAGATGAAAATACTGTTGTAACAACAGTCAAAGAATCAATTGTGGAAAGAAGCAATTATGTAGATAAGATTCAGATTGTAACAAGTAAAATGTACCGGGAACAGATTGATATGTCAGATACAACTGTTTATATGAAGTATAAGCTCCCAGTGTCAGACAAAATTAAAATGACACAACTTATTATAAATAATCTTGAATATGAACAGAATTATATCCAGTATTTAATTCCTGTCGATGCAGCACTTACTGCTGAAGCCGGGGATATCGAAGTATCTTTCACGTTCTTAAAACTTGTTGCTAATGAAGATGGAACATACACTTCTTATATTCGAAAAACCACATCAGGTGTTATTCATATTACTCCACTTGTACAATTTGATAAATATGAACCTTCTGAATTGTTTACTGAAATTGATCAGAGGCTCCTTGCTATGGAAGGAATGATTAAAGATCTCAATGCTCAGAATAAAGCGACTTATGAAGGTATGGTAAAAGATATTCGTCTTAATACAGAAGACAGAAAAATCACTTTAACAGACAGAAATGGTGAAGATACCGGAAATGGTATCGTTGTAAAAGATCTTTCTGCTATGGTAGCCGAAGATATGACAGGTAAAGATCCTGATGGCACACAGGATGGAGTTGTTCATCTTGATCAGGTTGTCGATCTGGATAAATTATTAAAGTAAAGGAGTCATGATATGTCATTTAAAGATTCTAAAATTGCTGCTGCGGCTAATTCGGCAATGACTTTGAGTGCTGAGTTAGCCGTAGACACTGAGGAATATACATTATGTACTGATGGTCGTTATGAAGTATATACCAAATATCAAGACAATGCATATTCAACAGTGGATAACTTAAAAAATATTGCCGTTGATGCTACACAGATTAATATTATGCAGGAAGAAAACAGCCAGTATATGCCATTTAGGATTCCAAGATATTGGGATGGTATGGATCTTATGGATATGCTCATCCAGATAAGATATGAATCTATAGCTGAGAAAAAAGGTAAAGTAGCGACAGTTATCAATGTAGCTTCCAACAATACTTATATTCGATTTGGTTGGTTGATTGATGCTGCTGTTACAGCAAATGCCGGAGATATAATTTTTGAAATTATGGCTACTGGCGTAAATGAAAAAGGAAACAATTATATTTGGAGAACCAGACCAAATGGTAAGTTTACTGTTCTTCAAGGATTAAATTATGACGGAATCATTGAACCTTCTGAAGATTGGTATACAAGTTTTGTAAATATGATTCTTGGTCATGTAGCCGAAGCAAAACAATACGCAGATGAAGCAAAAGCTTCCGCTGCTTCTATTAATGTAGATGATATAAAAGCAGATGTAAAAACATCTGTTATGAATGATCTTAATGGAACAGTAACTGAATCTCTGAAAGCATATTATACAAAAACAGAAGTTGATACAAAAGTCAAAGAATTAAACACTGCTATTTCTGGTATTGACAGTTTGAAGAACTTAAAAGTTGAATATGACAACACAACTGGAAATTTAGTGTTTAAAGATGGAACGGAACCTATTGGAGAACCTATTACTATTAACAGTCTTGCAAACCTTATAGTTGAGTATTCTGTTGTCAATGGAAAAGGTTCATTAGTATTCAAAGATGGAGAAACTATTATTCAGACTGTAGAACTTAGTTCTATTGAGCCATCTGCTGAGTGGAGAGCTGCATTGAAGCAGGAACTTGAAGCAGAAATGGACGAGAAAGATACAGTAATCTCTAATCGAATTGGTCCACTTGAAACAGCTAAAACTGAAATCGAAAAGAATGTAAATGCCAATACTACTGCTGTCTCAGAGATAAAAACTACTATTTCAAACATTGAGAAGAAAGTAGAAAGTGCTACTACAAAATCTGATGAGGCCAAAAATGCTGTAGATATCTTGAAACAAAATATGACTTCTTATGATACTCAGTTTGAAGGAATTAATACAGATATTACAGATGTTAAGGCCGCTATTGAAGAAATCAAGAAAAATCCTGCGGCTGCAGAGTACGATGTTACATACGAAAATAGTATTTTTACATTTTTAAAGGATGGAGAAATCCAGAAAAGCTTTAAAATTGAAGGTGGTGGAGGATCTTCCTCAGATACTACTACTATTACTATTGAAAGAATCACAAATGCAGATGCTATTTTCTTACTTGGTTCAAAAGCAATTATTGAATATAGTTTTTCATCTGTAGATAATACTGGTGATACAACTGGAGCCGGTACTGCTGTGTGGAAAGTTGGTAATACTATTGTAGCTACGAATACGGCTGCGCAAGGAAACAATAGTTTTGATATCACTGAATATCTTAATGTCGGTGCAAATACTATTAGATTAACTATTACCGACAGTTTTGGGACACTTGCCACTAAGACATGGACTGTTACTATTGTAGAATTCAAACTTGAAAGCACATTTGATGATACTTTGTTATATACAAATACAGATGTAGTATTTAGGTATACACCTTACGGAAATGTCAATAAGACTCTTCATTTTATTCTTGATGAAAAAGACTTAGGCACTGTTGAAACTCAGTCCTCCGGCAGAATTATGTCTTATAATATTCCTAAACAGGAACATGGCAGCCATTTACTCAAAGTATATATGACTGCGACAATTAACAATAAAGAAATAACCTCAAATACTATTTGTAAGGATATCATTTGTGTTGATCCTACAAATAGAACTCCTATTATTGGATGTGCTCAACAGGAATTTACAGCACAACAGTACCAGGCAACAAGTATTAAATATGTTGTATATGATCCTGATCACAATCCCGCCTCTGTAAAACTATCAATTGATGGTAAAGTACAGAGCATTCTTTCTGTAAATCGTTCTGCTCAAATCTGGAGTTATAAGTCATCCACTGAAGGAAAACATAACCTGACCATCTCATGTCGTAAAGTGACTAAGATTTTATCAGTTAATATCACTAAACTTGATATTGATGTTGAACCAATCACAGCCAACTTAGCATTTGATTTTAACCCTGTTGGAAAATCCAATGGAGATACCGACAGACTCTGGACCGATAAAAATAACTCTGCTATTACTCTTTCAGTATCAGATAACTTTGACTGGGATAATGGTGGATACCAGATTGATGCTTCTGGAAACCAGTATTTCTGTGTAAAAGCTGGAACAACTGCTCAGATTAATTATAATCTCTTCGGAAAAGACCCGAAACAGACTGGTTCTGAATTCAAATTTGTATTTAAGACTCAGAATGTTCGTAATGCTTCTGCTACTTTCTTATCATGTATTGATGGTACTGAAGGCTCTGACGTAGGTATTAAAATGGATGTTCACGAAGCATACGTGAACACTTCTACTGACAGCTTATATTTTCCATATAGCGAAGAGGATATTATTGAATTTGAATATAATATCAATACAATTGATACAAAAGACACATCTGCAACTTCTATCATTATGACTTATGAAGACGGAGTTGGAGGAAGACCTCTTATTTATGATAATTCTCATAGACTGCACCAGTATTCTCCTACCCCAATTTCTATTGGTTCTCCGGATTGTGATGTGTTGATTTATAGAATGAAAGCTTATTCTGCTTCTCTCACAGATTCTGACATTCTTGCTAACTTTATTGCAGATGCTAGAGATTCAGATGAAATGATTGCAAGATATAATAGAAACCAGATCTACAATGACAACAATGCTCTTACTCCAGATTCTGTAGCTAATGCTTGCCCGAATCTAAGAGTAATCAAAATTGAAGCGCCGCATTTCACAAATGACAAGAAGGATTTTGTTAAAAATACTTCTATGGAATGTATTTATAAGAATGGGGATCCTAAATTAGATAACTGGAAATTTATTAACTGTTTCCACGCCGGACAGGGAACTACAAGTAATGAATATGGTTTTGCTGCCAGAAATATTGATGTTATTTGTTGTGCGGATGGTGTACATCAGATCAATAGTAAGATTCCTCTTGATCCTAACTATAAGACAGAGTTAGTTCTTGGTGATGGCACAAAATATGAGGACGGAACTGGTAAGATTAGTCTTACAAGAAACTCTGTTCCAAATAATTGGTGGAATTTTAAAGTAAATGTAGCATCTTCAAATATGGCAACTAATGCATTAGGACAGAAGAGATTCAACGACTTTTTACCATATGAAAGTCCTGCGGTACGTAGAGATCCTAAAGTTAAAAACTCTATGGAATTTGTCAACTGTGTAATCTTTATTAAAGAATCTGATCCTGATATTACTACTCATAGAGAATTTCAGGATACAGACTGGCACTTCTACTCTCTCGGTAATATGGGAGATTCAAAGAAGACTGATATTACAAGAGCTTATGATCCAGAGGACATGAAAGAATTCTGTATTGAAATCAGTGACAATACTCTTCCAAACTCTGCATTCCAGACCGGTATAACAAACCAAGATGGAACTATGAAATATCCTATTAGTAAAGCTGAATGGAAAACTGGTAATACAGCATATGATGCTCTGTATAATAACTGGGATGGATCATTTGAATTCAGATATGATTGTTGCGGCGATTCTAAGGATGGTTCTGCTCTTACTTCTGATGAAGCAAAAAAGAAAATACGTACAGATAACAAACAGATTTGGAGAGACTTCTATGAGTTTGTAATTACGTCTAGTGATAAAGAATTTAAAGATGGCTTGAAAGATTGGTGTATTCAGGATGCAATGCTCTATTTCTATTTAGTTACACTCAGATATAGTATGATTGACAATAGAGCCAAGAATGTTTTCCCGCATTGGGCAAAACATTATATCACTCAGGAAGAAGCTACAACTATGGGTGATAAAGCTAAATATTATACTATAGATGATGATGCGGCTGTTCTGCATAATGGTTATAGATTTGATCTATGGGCATATGATATGGATACTCAGCTTGGTATTAATAATTCAGGTGAGTTGTCATTCCCATATGGTAAGGAAGATACTGACTATAAAGAAGAAGGAAATCCTTCATCTGGTTATGTTTTCAATGCTGCTGAATCTGTATTGTGGTGCAGAATACGTGATGTATTTACACAAGAATTAAGAAATATGTATCAGTCTGTAGACTCTAACTGTTGGTCTGATTCTCATTTAATTAATGAGTATGAGGCTTGGCAGAGCCAGTTCCCAGAAGAACTTTGGAGAATCCACTATGAAAGATTATATCTGAGAACATATCGTGCTGGAACAGTAAGATTCCTTAATGAGATGATGAATGGACGTGGAAAATATCATCTCAGACAATGGGAACGTGACCAGCATATTTATATGGGAACGAAATTCTTACATACAGATGTAAAGTCTGATCAGATTATGTTCAGATGTAATACACCTAAGAAAGTTGTAGTTAAACCAGATTATACTCTGAAGATCATTCCTTATTCTGATATGTATATTTCTGTACTTTATGGTAATTCACCAGAAACTACTCAGGTACGTGCAAAAGCCGGACAAGAATATAAGATTACTACGGACTTAACAAATATGGATGATACAGCTATTCTTATTTATGCTGCATCAAGAATCGAGGCATTAAATGACCTTTCTGCTTGTTATATTCATGATAATGATTTCTCAAAGGCTTCCAAGCTGAAAACTCTTATCATTGGTAATAATACAGCTGGATATCAGAATACTTTTATGACATCTCTTAATATGGGTAATAATACTCTTCTTGAGACTTTGGATATTCGTAATTGTCCAAATCTTACAGGATCTGTTAACCTGTCTGCATGTGAAAATCTTATTAATCTTTATGCTGATGGAACTATTGTAACATCGGTATTATTTGCTAATCATGGTAAGATTGCTCATGCTTCTCTCCCATCTTCTATCAACACTCTTACACTCAAGAACCTCAAAGACTTAACTGATCTTAAGGTCGCAGGATACGATAATTTACAGACATTTGTATGTCAGAATTCTATCGTAGATGCTCTTGCTATCTTAAATGCTGCTATTAATACTCTTCGTACCGTAACAATTACTGGTATCTCATGGAATCTTGATGATACTACGCTTCTTCTGAAATTATCAAAACTTGCCGGTATTGATGATAATGGCGCTACTACTGAGCAGTCAATTCTTACTGGATCTGTTCATGTTCCTGTAGTTAGACAGCAGGAATATAAAGAATTTGTTGGTTCTGAAGATGAACCTGGTATCTGGACAGACCTTGTTCTTACTTACGATTCAATCATTACTCAATTCAAAGTTACATTTATAAATGATGATGAAAGTAATACTATCCTTGATATCCAGTACGTAGATAAAGGTGGAAACGCTGTTGATCCTACTACAAGAGAAGTTAATCCGATTCCTATTCCTACAAAGAAAAGCACAATTAAGCTTGATTATACCTTCAAAGGATGGGAAGGTTCAATGACAGGAATCTTTGCTGACAGAACTATTACTGCTGTATATGACAGTAAAATTCGTGAATATACTGTAAAATATGTTTCTAAAGGATTATCTCTTCAAGAATCTACTGCCCAGTATGGTTCTTATGTAAAATATACAGGTGATACTCCTGTATATACTGCTGAGGAATCTGCTTATAAGTACAATCTGTTTAAAGGATGGGATAAGTCAGGATTTGTCGATGGAAATAAAACGATCAATGCAGTATATGAAACCTGCGAATATGTAGATGGATATTTTGATGGTAAGGATCTGGCCAATATGACACAGGTTGAGCTTTATACTCTTATGAAAATGGGACTTGAAGCAAAATCATTATCATTAAAAGATACATTAGATTTCAAACTTGGTGTTGATTATAGCTATGGCGACATTGAAGAGCATGAAGTTATTTCAACTGCGACTAAATTTGATGGAACAAACTATATTGACACCGGATTAAAGATCATGGAAAAAGACAGAGACTTTACGATTGCTATTGACTTTGAATTTGATTCAGGAAATAGTGTAAACTCCACTCTTGCTCAGTGTTTTCAGGGTGATGGTTCAAATGGATTCAGACTTTGGTATTCTCAGGAACCTCGTTTCTCATGGAATACTGATAGTATAACTCCATCTGCTGGAACAAACCGAGAGATTATTGTATTTCGTCATGAAGCTGGAAGTCAGAAGCTTTATGTGTACAATTCAAACATGACTGGGAAAGAAGTGTCTTCTACTACTCTGAATGCGATCAGAATTCCAGAGCATAGTTCCACTCTCGTATTTGGATGTTCTAAAGCTGACGACGGAGCATATGAAAACTTTGCAAAAGGCACTGTACATTGGGCTAAGGTTTGGTATGCGGATCTTGGCGAAGAACAATGTATGGATATTGCTTCTTGGATTCATGAAATTATTCCAATGGAAGTAGCTAAGTTTAAAGGATATTATCTATCTGACGTTGCTTCAAAGAGAGCTAACATTACATTTGTTGCTTCTAATCTACTTGGTACAGAAAAACCTTATAATAATAAGAGCACAAATGCAGGTGGATGGGCTGATTCTACATTAAATACATGGTTGAATACTCGTATGGTTAAGGCAATCTCTCCTTTATGGAAAGCGTTGATCAAACCTGTAAAAGTATACTCTTCTGTCGGTAACAAGTCTAATGACACTTCTGTATCTAATTGCAGATTCTATGTTCCATCTCTGTACGAAGTTGATCCTACTGCTACTTCTGAACCATATATTTCTGAAACAAATGCTCCTATTGCTTATTTCACAGATGATGATACCAGAAAGAAAGCAAAACCTTCTACTCCTGCAGAGTATGAATCTTATTGGACCAGATCTCCAAATGCTACAGTTGCAAACTGGCTGTATACGGTTAATGAATCTGGTGCAACATATGGATTCTCTTATCCAGGGCAGAATTCTGGAATCTTACTTATGTTCTCAATTTCAAGTGAGGGGTAACCATTCCCATCTTATAAGGAGGATATCACATGTATTATAAAGTAATCAAAAATGATGAAGTCGTAGATGTCCTTAATCATATCCTGTATATCAAATATCAGGAGAAACATAGTCTGTTGCTTCTATGTGATATCACAGAAGCACAGGCTATTTTAAGTTCAGACGGAAAATATGGATGGCACATTGAAGGTCTCTATAATTTTCCGCCTGATAATGACATTTATGCAATAAAAGAAATTTCAAAATATGAATATGACAAATTGAAGAGGTGATCACAGCATGGCGTTAATTCCAACCTGGTATTCTGCATCAACTAAGCAAATTGCAGAAAAGGCTTTACAAAGAGGGGTGCTAAAATACCCAGGACTTTGTTACATCCAAGACAGTAAGAGTATAGCGTGGGTGACCATCGACAACACATTAGAATATGTCAAAGGAGATAAACAGATTACAGATGTAAAATGCATCGGATCAAATCTTATGTTTTTCTCTGGAGATAAACTGCTTTTCTCTTATGACATATCTATGACTGATGAAGATAAAGATTATATTATTGAAGAGGTCAAAAAAACAATCGGATTGGATAATTATGTCAAGTCTTCTGAGCTTTCTACTCTTTTAGATAATATAATCGGTAATCTTGAAGATAAGTCCACTGTTGTAGACTATATCAACAGCCTATCTTATAACAAATTATCTGATGTACCTATTGTAAATCTTATAGGTACACTTACTGTTCCTGTGAAGATATCATCACTCGATGATGGTATTTATAAAGTAAAAGGCCAATGTATCATTGGTGGAAACAATACTACTGTTCAATCTTCTGCAGACGATGTTCTGTATCTTGTATCTCATGATGCTGATACTTCCAGCACAACAATCACAAAAATGCAAGGAAAATCTATTACATTGTATTTCATTCAGCAGGATGGTGAATATACGACTGATCGTTATGTCACTGAAAGCTGGATTAATGAACAGAATTTTGCAAATGCTGATTCTGTAAAAGAATATGTTTCAAATATCATTGAAGAAACTGTTCTGGATGTTTTAGATGATCATATTGACGCTGCTTTAGATAGAAAACTTGGTGGTATTGATTCTAAAGATTTAACAAATATATTTCAAGGAGGAAATTAATTATGGCAAAATTACAGTTCGCTACACTTTCTAATCTTCAGGAGTTTTTAAATCTGCATAACGTACAGATCGACTCTAAAATCAGTGAGGCTGTCAAAAACTCAATTAAAACAGTATCTCAGTCAGAAGACGGATACACACTTTATTTCTACACAAAAACTGCTCCAGTAACTATTGATGAAGCAGCATTTACTATTACTATTCCTCAGCCAACAGGTAAGGCAGATAAAGTAAAAGGAGCTATTTCCGGACATCTTGCAGGTCTTGATGCTAATGGTAATCTGATAGATTCTGGAAAGGCAGCTACAGATTTCGATGCAGCCGGAGCTGCTAACACAGCAAAAACAGAAGTAATGTCTTATGTTGGTACTATTCCTGCTGATGCAAAAGCTAAAGATGTAGTTTCTTATATTAAAGAAGCTGTAAAAACAGGCACATATGATGATTCTGCTCTGAAATCCAGTGTTGCAGCTAATACCGCAGCAATCAGTACTCTTAATGGAACTGGTGACGGATCAGTAAAGAAAGCTGTTGCAGATGCAGTCGCTAAAATCGTCGCAGATGCTCCAGAAGCATATGATACACTGAAAGAGATTTCTGATTGGATTTCTACACATACATCTGATGCTGCTACAATGAATTCTCAGATCAAAACAAATAAAGAGGATATCACAAAGCTGAAGACTCTTATCGGTACTCTTCCAGAATCTGCTACATCCAAAGATATTGTAAGCTATATTGCTGAGTATGTATCTAAAGCTCTCGCAGACTCTGATCTTTCTCAGTATGCAAAAGCTGCTGATCTTGAAGCTGCTGTAGGAAGAATTGATACTATTGAAAAGAAATTACCTACATTAGAAGCTGCTGATAAAAAGAATGCAGAAGATATTACTGCTGTTAAAGGCAGAATGGATACAGCAGAAGGCAAAATTACTGCTGTAGAAAAAGATCTTGCTACTGAAAAACCGAAGATTGCTAAGAACACATCTGATATCACCGCTCTTAAAGGGCTTGTTGGAGATGGATATGAAGCAATTCCAAGTGCGTCTATCAAAGGTTTATTTAGTGCGTAAAGTAAGGGGTCACTCCCTTGCTTAAATTAAAGCGAAGGGATGTATGGATAATGAAAGAACAATTTCTTAATTTACAAGGTCTTACTGAGCTTGTTGATTATATTAAAAAATATATAGCTGATCAGCAAGAAGTCATTCCTTATGCATCTTATACATTGTTTCCAACAATTGGTAAAACAAATGCAATTTATGTGGACACAACCACAAATGCAATCTATAGATGGGATGATAATAATATCAAATATTATGCATTGGCATTTGATCCTGAAAAGGAATTCATCATGCAATGCGGTAGCTCGAAAGGATGATGTGAATGGCTACACAGACATTGAATACTCGTATTGCCCTTAAATCGGATACAACCGATAATTGGGCGAAATCTACGCTTGTTCTATTAAAAGGTGAACAAGCGATTGAAATTACAGAATCTGGCGCTTACAAAATTAAAATTGGTGATGGGGTTAAAACATTTGCTGAATTGCCATATGCGACTATGACACCAGAAGAAATCTCTGCACTGATTGGTGATGGTTCAGTACAGAACGTAACTCTTGCTTCCGGTACTAACAACGGTACATTAAAACTGACTGTAGATGGAACAACTACAGATAATATTGCGGTAAAAGGATTAGGAAGTGCTGCATATACAAATACTTCTGCTTATGCAACTGCCGCACAGGGTACTCTTGCTACAAACGCAGTCCGTAAAGTAGTTTCTGGCACTGCGAACGGCACTATTTCAGTTACGACTGGTACCGGTGCTGCTACAAATGTTGCAGTTAAAGGTCTTGCTTCTGCTGCTTATAAAACAGCTGGTTCTGCACAGGGGAATGTTCCAGTAAATGGAGCAGCTTTAGGTACAACTGCCGATGTTCCAGTTGTAACAAATACTTCCGGACAGTTAGTTCCACATGCCTCTGGTGCTCTTGGTTCTGCTGCATTTAAAGGCGCTGAGACATTTGCAACAGCTGCACAGGGTGCTAAAGCAGATAAATCAGTTCAGTCTGTATCTATTACTTCCGGAACTAACAACGGTACAATCAAGTTAACAGTTAATGGCAAAGCAACTGACGATATTGCTGTTAAAGGACTTGGTTCCGCTGCTTACACTGCTTCAGGTGCTTACGCTACAGCTGCTCAGGGTGCAAAAGCAGACGCGGCTATGCCAAAAGCCGGTGGTACATTCACAGGTACAGTAACGCTTGCAGCCGATCCAACTGATGCTTTACAGCCAACAACAAAACAGTATGTAGATGCCAAAATTTCAAGTTCTATTGCTGCTTCTGATGCAATGGTGTTCAAAGGAACACTTGGAACTAATGGTACCGCTACTGCTCTTCCTACATCTTCTGTTGTAGTCGGTGATACATATAAAGTAATTACTCAGGTTTCTGTAGCTGCTGATAATTCTTATACAGGAGATGCTGTAACAGCTAAAGTCGGTGACTTAGTAGTCGCTATGTCAAAAGATCCAAAATGGATTGTTGTACCATCTGGTAATGAAACCGTTACTACTGTTAAGTATTCCACTACAACACAGAATCTTACAACAAGCGCTCAGTCTGGAGCAATTACAGTAGGTGAAGCTGCTACAAAACAGGTAGATTCTTCTATCGAAGCCGCTTCTACTTCTACTAAACTTCCAACATCACAAGCAGTTGCAGCATTTGTTGAAAAAAAAGGTTATAAAACAACTGATCAAAAAGTAAAAAATACACTCAATGCTACCACTAAAGCGTATGTAACAGGTACTACTTCTGCTACAACTTCTATCGGAGAACAAGTATTTGATACAGGTGTATATCTTGATACAACAGCAGGCAAACTCGTTGCCACTACATTTGCAGGTTCTTTACAGGGTCATGCAACTTCTGCATCTTCTGCGGCTACTTGTACAGGAAATGCTGCTTCTGCAACAAAGCTCGCTGCATCAAGAAATTTCTCTCTTACTGGAGGTGCCGTTGCTGATGCTGTAGCATTCAATGGTGGAGGAAATGTTGCTCTTAGTGTTAAAAGTTTGAATACCGATTATTTAACCAACGGTTCTAATACTTTAGTTTTAAATTGTGGCGCATCTGTATAAAAAGCAAAGCAGTCTCTATGATGGAGACTGCTTTATTAAATATGAAAATTATAGATTATGTCTATTTAAATAGAAAATAAAAATGGAGGTGTGCAATGGGAGAAAACAATTTAAAAATACGAATTAAACATAGATATGATACAGAAGCTAACTGGAATAAAAATAATCCGGTTCTTTTAAGCGGAGAAGTAGCTATTTCAAGTGATAAGTCTGGAAAACATAAAGTAGGTGATGGAACACATAAATGGTCTGAACTATCTTATGCAAAAGCTGAACTTACAAAAGGCGATGTAACAGGCGCTCTTGGTTATACACCTCCAGCAAAAGATACATGGAGGGGGATTCAAAATAATCTTATCTCTACAGCTACGGATCAATCATTGTCTGCAGCACAAGGTAAATGGCTAAATGAAAACAAAGCTACTATAACTACTTTAACTAATGGAAATTTAGATAAAGTTACTACACCTGGATTTTACAATGCAGGTGGTGGAAATTCGGTAACAAATAAACCTAGCGGTGTAGATAATTTCGGTATGATAGTTGTACACAGTGCATCTGGAAATTATTATACTCAGATTGTATACGTTGATGATAAATCTTATAGAAGAGTATGTAGAAATGGAACTTGGGGAAATTGGTCTCAGGATATTCTTACTGATACCAAATATACTCATCCTGGATATACTGCTAAGTCATCTGGTTTATATAAAATAACAGTAGATGGTACAGGACATGTAAGTGCTACTACAGCTGTTACTAAATCGGATATTACAGCATTAGGTATACCAGGACAAGATACCAATACTACTTATTCTACAGGTACATCTTCTACACCTGGTTTAGCCAAATTATATACTGGGACAGGATCTGCTACAGACGGTACTATGACTCAAAAAGCTATTACAGATGGATTAAATAGTAAATCTGGTATTGGTCATACTCATAATTACGCAGGATCTTCAAGTGCTGGTGGGGTTGCTAATAGCGCTGCTAAACTATCAACTACTAGAACAGTATCTGGTGGTACCGATATTACTATGAGTTTTAATTATAACGGATCATCAAACTCATCAGCAAATATTGGATTTTATGGTTCTGCTGCGAGTGTCGGTGATAAAAATAATTATCCATTTCATAGGTTTGCAAAACTTGATACTATTGCATCAAGCTATTCAGATAGATCTACCACATTCTTTATTTCTCAAGATTATAGCGGTGGTGGATTTGGTATTGTACGAATTGTATTGCGTACAAATAATAACAGTTCTGTATCTTCTGTCGAAGTAAAATGGTTGGTTCGTTGTGGATTAAATGCAGATAGTGTTCAAGTTGGTCTTTATAATGTCTTTGGAAAGACCTATGCTGATGCATTCTTTAAAACCGGTGGTAGTTATGCGGGGACATATTTCCGCGCAATTGCGAGTGGAGCACGTGGCAATGCCACCAGAACTTGGGTAATGATTAATTCTTCTGAAGTAAGCGGTACCACTACAACAGACGCAAAAACATCTACTGAGTGTTATGTTACTATTGCGGCTGCTGGCACAAAACTTCATAATCAGGCATATACAAATATAGTTTCTGGTGTTGACTCTGGTTCAACATCTTATGCGAATAGTGCCGGTAATTCGACTAAATGGAATGGATATACATTAGATATTACTACCGCGAATACTAAAGATACATGGCTGTTAGTCGCAAACAATAATATGATTCAGCATAAACTTACAACCGATTTTGCAGATTCTAAACATACTCATAATTATGCTGGTTCTGGATCCGCTGGTGGATCTGCAAACTCTGCAGTAAAACTTGATACTACCACAGCTGGAAGTGCAACTCAGCCTGTATACTTCTCAGGTGGTAAACCAGTAGCTTGTTCATATACACTTGGTAAGTCAGTGCCTGCAGATGCATTATTTACCGATCATACTTATGGAAACATGAAAGGTGCTACTTCTTCTGCTGCCGGAAGTGCTGGTCTTGTTCCTGCACCTAATATAGGAGAACAATTAAAATTTCTTCGTGCAGATGGTGCATGGGTAATCCCTACAAATACGACATATTCTGTAGGTACATCAAGTTACTTAGGAATAACTAAGCTTTATACCGAAACTGGGTCGGCTACAGATGGTACCATGACTCAAAATGCTATTACAACTGCCCTAAATGGAAAATCTGCTACTGGACACACACATAATTATGCTGGATCATCTTCAGCCGGTGGAAATGCGAACGCAGCTGTAAAATTAGCTACTGCAAGAAAGATTGGTAGTGCTTCATTCGATGGCACTGCCGACATTACTTTATCTCAGATGGGACTTAATGTTCCTGTTGAAATTACAAAGGCTGATTATCTTGCAAAAAAGAAAGCTGGAACTTTAAACGCAAATACCTATTACAATGTTATTGATGAATATGATTCTGCAAATGTTATTAATGACTCATCTGTAACAGCCAACAGTGCGTTTTCAAGTACTAAATCAGAAAAAACATATGCGAAGAAAAGTACACTTGTTACTACTACTCTCACAGCTAGTAAATGGACTGGTTCCTCTGCTCCGTATACATATGTATTACCTGTATCTGGTGCGACTACTTCAAATATAGTAGAAATTAATTATGCTTCTAACGCATCATCTCAAGCAATAGAGGCATATCAGAACGCTATGTTAGCAGATGGAGGGCAGACTACAAATCAAATTACTATAAAAGCAACCGAGAAACCAACTGTAGATATTCCCATTACTATTGTTATAAGAAATGATTTATAAAAGGAGGCGATAACATGGCAATTTATAAAGGTGAACAATGTCTTGCTGGAGTTGGTAAGAATGCAACTATTAAAATTGGTACTGCTAAAACAGGTACTTCGGCTGCGGTAACTAATTCTGGTACTGATACAGATGCTATATTGAATTTTACATTACCTAAAGGAGATCAGGGAGTTGGAATTTCAAGCGTTATCCCTCATTATCTTGCAAATCCTAAATCGCAAGGAGTGACCAGATCAACTACTGGATGGGCGACTTCTGCTCAGGTTATGACATCTACAAACAAATATTTGTGGTGTTATCATGAATTTGTTTTGACAAACAATAATCATCTGTACACTACTCCAACAGTTATAGGTGTTTATGGAGATAAAGGTGATCCGGGTACAACTGATTATAATGGATTACAGAATAAACCGGTCGTTAATGGAGCTGTAACTGCTTATCAGTCAGATATTATGAAATCTCAGTTAAGGAATGTGACGTTCTCTACTGAAGAACCTAAGACAACTGATGGTAAACCTGGTGATATGTGGGTGGTGTATGGCGATGAGTAATATTAAAACTGGTGATATTTTAAATTTTGATTATACTGGTGCTGTTCAGAGTATAACATTGCCTAAAGGAATATATAAATTGGAGTGTTGGGGTGCTCAGGGTGGAAATGGATGTACTGACAATTCATATACTGGCGGTAAAGGTGGTTATTCTATTGGAACCATTTCTCTAAATACTAAAATTACTTTATATATTTATGTTGGTGGTCGAGGTGTAAGTTCTGAAGCTTCTGGATCTGGTGCAATTAGAGCTGGTGGTTTTAACGGCGGTGGCTCTGGTCGAGATTGGAGTTCAACGAATCATGGTGGCTCTGGTGGTGCTGGCGCTACTGATATACGTATTAACCAAGACTCTTTTTATGCTCGTGTTATCGTAGCTGGTGGTGGCGGTGGAGCATCTGATGATGGGAATGGTGGCTCTGGTGGTGGCGTAAGCGGAATTTCAACTGGTGCTAGCGCTGGTACTGCAACAAGTGGTAGCGGATTTGGACAAGCAGCTGCTTCTAGTTATACTTCTGGAGAATGCGGTGGCGGTGGCGGCGGTTGGTATGGAGGCTATGGTGGCGGTTCCGAAAATATTCCTGGTGGCGGTGGTTCTGGATATGTGTATATTTCTTCTACGGCTTCTAATTACCCATCAGGCTGTTTACTTAACTCTTCTTATTACTTGTCTGATGCTAAAACCATAGCAGGCAATAATTCTTTTGTTTCTCCCACAGGTTCATCTGAGACAGGGCACTCTGGTAACGGCTATTGTCGAATTACTGTTATTGAATGCAAGAATACGGCACTATATACCAGAATAAACAATTCAATGAAAAAGGCTACTGCATTCTATTTCAAATTAAATAATAACAAAATGTACGGTATTGGTTCTGCTAATTCTAATGGTGCAGTTATGAATTTTGATTATACTGGATCAGTCCAGACTGCTACATTGACTCCTGGTAGATATAAACTTGAGTGTTGGGGAGCACAAGGTGGAAATAGCAATCAATCAAACGGAACTTATGGTAATGGTGGAAAAGGTGGCTATTCTACTGGTATTTTAAATGTTTCAACTAATACCACTATATATATAACAGTAGGAGGGCAAGGTCAAAATGGCGTCTTTAATACTAGAACTGCTGGTGGTTTTAATGGCGGCGGTGATGGTTATGGTACTAACGGCTCTGGCGTAGGTGGCGGAGGCGGTGGAGCTTCTGATATTTCTTTAATGAGTCCTGTATTTTCACACTCATCTTATTTTATAAATAACATTCGAGATACAAACTCACTATTAAGTAGAATTATTGTTGCAGGCGGCGGAGGATCTGCAGGATATGACGTTAGTAATAATGCAGCTAATGGTGGTGCTGGCGGAGGTACTACAGGACAAGATGGATTATTAAACCGCGTTTATCATGGCACTGGCGGAAAACAAACTACTTTTGGTACAGGAGGATCATCAGAGGAATCTAATAGGTATTCCGTCCAAGCTAAATTCGGATGTGGAGCATCAGCCAGTAATTCTACAGATGTAGCGCCTGGTGGTGGCGGCGGCTGGTACGGAGGTGGATTACATTGTGATTCTGCTGGTGGTGGATCAGGTTATGTCTATACTCCTACCACTGCTTCAAATTATCCTTCTGGATGTTTATTAAATTCTGCTTATTATCTTTCTAATGCTCAAACCATTGCTGGCAACCAATCATTCCCTTCACCAACAGGTGGTACAGAAACAGGCCATTCAGGTAATGGCTACGTAAGAATCACTAAATTAACAGATGTAATATACCTTACTCATGCTAATAATGACATAATGGATTTTAATTACACAGGTTCTACACAATCTAAGACTCTAAAACCAGGTACATATACAATAGAATGCTGGGGTGGTCAAGGAGGAACTTACAGTGGTTGCATTGGCGGATATGGTGGTTACTCCAAAGGCACAATTACTCTTACTAAAACGACTACTGTTTATATATCTGTTGGCGGAGCTGGATCTTCCTCTTCTACTGCTGCAGGATTCAATGGTGGAGGAACTGGTATTTCTTCTGGTAGAGGTGGCGGCGGTGCAACCGATGTTCGTATAGGTCAAAATTCTCTATATTCAAGAGTTATTGTCGCTGGAGGAGGTGGAGGCGCTGGTGTAACAAGTGCCAATGCTAATCCTTGTGGTTGTGGCGGTGGAGAATATGGTGGAGATGGATATTACAATGATACCACTGGTTCTTATACTATAGGTCAAAATAGATGTGGTGGTAGTGCCTCACAAACTGCAGGTGGTATAACTTGGAGTACAGGCACTCAGGCTACTTTTGGTCAAGGCGGAAATGCTTCCGGCTACTCTTGTGGTGGCGGAGGAGGCGGCTGGTACGGTGGCGGCGGAGCCTATGACAGTGATTCTGACTCTGATGGACGTTGGGGTGGAGGAGGCTCAGGATATGTTTATACCTCTTCTACAGCTAAAAATTACCCTAACGGATGTCTACTAAATTCTACTCATTATCTCACAAATGCTCAGACTATCGCAGGAGACACTTCTTTTACTTCTCCTACAGGATCAGTAGAAACTGGTCACACAGGCAATGGATTCTGCAGAATTACAAATTTGAACCCAACACAATATGGATTATACGTAAAAACGAACTCTGGTTGGAAACACATAGATTTATAAAAGGAGGGCTTAACTATGCCGATTATATTTCACGGAACAGGTAGTGGCGGCTCTGCTAAAAAACTAAAAACCGCACGAACTATTAATGGTACGAATTTTGATGGTACAGCTAATATTACTACTGCTAATTGGGGAACAACAAGAACCGTTACTGTAGGAAATACAAGTAAATCTGTAAATGGATCTGGAAACGTAAGTTGGTCATTAGCTGAAATAGGTATTCATCTTTCAACAACGGAACCTGCAGCTAGTGACGGAAAGAATGGAGATATTTGGATTACTTATGAATAAAAGACTGAAAGGAAGGTGAGGCTTATGGCTTGTAGTAATGGATGTGGAACTTCTTGTGCTACCAACTGCACTCATTCATCATCTGGTGGATGTGGTGGTTCTTGTGGTGGTTCTTGCTCTACTAACTGTACTGGTGGATGTTCTGGATATTGTGATGGAACTTGTAAGGGAGGTTCAGGAAGTACTTGTTCTGACTGTACTGCCAAATGTGCTAATGACTGTACTGGAGCTTGTACAAATGCTTGTGTAACCGGATGCACTGGCTGTGGAAACAACTGTGATGGAGACTGTACAAGCGCCTGTGCTCAAAGGTGCTCTAATGATTGCAATGCTGCATGTACTGCTACTTGTGCTTATGATTGCGAGCATACTTGCACTGCTTCTTGTGCCAACGATTGCACCAGTTGTGGTGGATCTTGCTCAAGTAATTGCTCAGGAAATTGTGATTCCGGTTGTTATACTGGTTGTTATGGTTGTGATTCTACCTGTTCTGGTGGTTGTTCTGGCACTTGTAATACTACTTGCACTACCACTTGCGCCAATGACTGCACTGGCGGATGCAAAGGAACCTGTACAGGTGGATGTGGTGGTTCTTGTGATAATTCATGCGGTTTTTCTTGTGAAGCTTCATGTGATAATAATTGTACTGCCGTTTGTTCTGTATCTTCTGTGTACGGTGGAAACTCAGAAAAGAGTGTATTGAATTTTGCTTATACAGGTAAAGCTCAATCTGTAACCCTTGAGCCTGGAAAATATGTTCTTGAATGTTGGGGAGCACAGGGAGGTTATCGTTCTAATTCTAGTTATGGTGGAAAAGGTGGCTATTCTACAGGAACTTTAACATTGACTCAAAAAACTACTATATACATATATGTTGGTGGATCTGGAAATTCTGTTACATCAGCATCAAATTCAATCTATCCCGGAGGTTTCAATGGTGGTGGATATAGATACAATTATAAAGGTGGTGGTGGCGCTACTGATATTCGTATTGGAAGTGCTTCTTTATACGCCCGTGTTATCGTTGCAGGTGGCGGTGGTTCTGATGGTAGTCCTAGTTATAGTGGTGGGTATGCAGGTGGTGTATCTGGTACTAGGGGAAATTTTGGATGTGGTTCATATGGATATGGTGGATCTCAAACTGCTTCATATTCATCTTTAAGTGCTATTAATTCACAAGGCACCACAAATTCTTCTTCTAACTGTGCTGCTGGTTTTGGTTTCGGTGGTTTTGGATGTTATTACGCTTCAGGTTACGGTGGAGCCGGTGGCGGAGGATGGTACGGTGGACAAGGTACTTATCCTGATGGTTCTGGAGATGATGATGGCGGTGGCGGAGGTGGTTCTGGTTACGTTTATACTTCCTCTTCTGCTTCTAACTATCCTCAAGGCTGTCTTCTAAATTCATCTTACTATCTTTCTGATGCTTCTAATTTATCTGGCAATGAATCTTTTAAATCTCCTTCTGGCACTACAGAAACTGGTCATTCTGATAATGGCTATTGTAGGATTACCTGTTATATCAAAAAGAAAACTCTACATTGTAAAATGAACAATGAAATTAAAAAAGCAGCTCCAGTATTTATGAAGATGAACAATAAAATTTATGATGCTGGCGCTAATGCCGTAATGGATTTTGCTTATACAGGAACAGCTCAAGCTATATCACTTCCAAGAGGACAATATATTATAGAGTGTTGGGGTGCTCAAGGCGGTTCATATAGTAGTTATTATGGTGGTGCTGGAGGATATTCTGTCGGAACAATAACTCTAACTAAAAATTCTACGGATTTATATATTTATGTTGGTGGACAACCAGAAGCTACAACTTCAACAGGTGAAACACCTGGTGGATTTAATGGAGGAGGAAAAGGTTGTTCAAGAACTTATAATTATAGTAGTTATGGACAAGGTGGCGGCGGTGCAACCGATGTTCGTATAGGAAAAAATGATCTTTATGCTAGAGTTATTGTCGCAGGCGGCGGCGGAGGTTCATCATCAGAAAATTCGCTTACAACAAAATATGGTGGTGGAACTACTGGTGGTTCTTCTGCTTCTGGATATGGAGCTACACAAACTGCTGCAGGTACAAATGGTTCGTTTGGTCAAGGTGGTTCTGCAACAACTTCTGGAACTAATTATAATTATGGTTCCGGCGGTGGCGGAGGTGGATGGTATGGCGGTGGTGCATGTTCTGATTATAGTGATAGCACTAACTACCAAGGCTATAATGGCGGAGGTTCAGGATATGTTTACACTTCAGCTACTGCTGCTAATTATCCAAGTGGTAATTATGTAAATTCTTCTTACTACCTTACCAATGCGCAAACTATAGCAGGAAATCAATCATTTAAATCACCTGATGGAACAAATGAAACAGGCCATACCGGAAATGGTTTCTGTCGAATCACCCGTAAATCAGGAAAAATATTTGTAAAACAAAACGGTTCATGGATCAAAGTATAACACTTTGGTCCATATTTAAATTACGAGGAGGAATTGTTATGAAACTTATTTTTAAAGACGGACAAGAATTAGTTATTACTCGTGCTAACGATACATATTCATATGAAGGATATAAAGATGGGTTGGGAAATGATATGAACAAAAATATTGTAGCTACTATTTCTATCTTCAATTCTGATAAATCTTTAAACACTATTAAGGATATGATTACTGATGAAAATAGAACAGGTTTTAAAATTATTTATGGGAATACCCAGAAAGATTATACTGGAATGAAAATTGAAAGTATTTCAGAAGAAATCTCCAATGAAAGAAGTGTTATTAATATCTCATTAGCTACAGATAAAACCATAGCTCCTACTGAGACCACTGAAACAACAACAGAAAAAACTAAAGAAGAAACTAAAGAAAAAACGGAAACAGCTTCTGATAAATAATTAAGAATGAAAGGAATATAAGGATATGAGAAAAATAATCGTAAAGGTTGATAAAGAAAAAGCTACAGAGCTTGAAAGAGTTAATTTTGAATTAAACTTCGTAAAAGACATTGTACAGAGAGTTATTGAATCACATCCAAGCGATTTAGAACTCATCAATGGAGATACTCTTATGTCTTACAATAAACGTGGTGCAGAATTACAGAGAAAGTATGCTGCTCTTGCAAATGAGATGGCAAAGGAATACATCCCAGAATACCTCGAAGGTCATCAGTATAGTTGGATTATTCCAAATAATTCTGATGAAATGACTATTACTATTAAATGTAATTGTGAGATTCCAGAATTAGAGGGAATAGCATGAAAAGAACAGAACAATATTCGGATCAGATAGCTAGACTTTATCCATCTAAGAAGGTAAAAACCGATGATGGACAAAGAATATTAACACAGAGTATCACTTTTCAAGTAACTGATGATTGCAACCTTGCGTGTCTATATTGTTACCAAGGACACAAAGGAAAAAATCGAATGTCGTTTGAAACAGCTAAGAAATTCTTTGATTTAGTTGTATCAGGTGAAAAAGGTTTTAAATCTTATATCAATCCAGAGAAATCTCCTGGATTGGTTGTAGATTTCATTGGAGGAGAACCTTTTCTTGAGATAGAGCTTATAGATCAAATCTGTACTTATATTATGGATAAACTCATAGAGTTGGATCATCCTTGGGCCATGAAAACTATGTTCTCTATTTGTTCAAATGGTGTTTTATACAGGGACGAAAAAGTACAAGCATTTCTTCGTAAGTGGGCCAATAGATTATCTTTCTCAGTGACTATTGATGGGAATAAAGAATTACATGATTCCTGCCGAGTTTTTCCAGATGGTGGTCCAAGTTATGACATAGCTGTCGATGCTGCGTCAGATTGGATGAAACGTGGGAATCATATGGGAAGCAAGATTACAATTGCTCCAGGTAATATCAGCTTCTTATATGATGCTATTAAGCATATGGTTGATCTTGGGTATGATGAAATTAATGCTAACTGTGTATATGAAAAGGGTTGGACACCTGTACATGCAACTGTTCTTTACGATCAAATGAAACGCATATCTGATTATTTCTTGGAACAGAATTTTGATTTTGAACGTGATTTCTTCTGTTCCCTTTATAATGAAGACTTCTTTCAGCCTAAAGATCCTGATGATTTACAAAGTTGGTGTGGAGGCGTTGGTAATTCAATGATTGCTTGTGATCCTCAAGGTCGCATATTTCCATGTATCAGATATATGGAATCTTCTCTTAATGGAGAGCAAGAACCGTACTCTATTGGTGATGTAGATAATGGTATAGGATGCACAGAATGTTATAAATGCAGAATTAATTGTATGGCAAAAATAGATAGAAGGACACAGAGTACAGATGAATGTTTCTATTGTCCTATAGCTGCAGGATGTTCTAATTGTTCTGGTTATGATTATCAAGTGAATGGTACTCCTGACTCAAAAGCTACTTATATATGTGTTATGCATAAAGCTCGTGCTCTTGGGAATCTGTATTTCTGGAATAAATATTATAGAAAAAATAATATGAGTAAGCGAATGAAAAACTATGTGCCAGATGAATGGGCGCTTGAGATTATTTCTGAATCAGAACTTAATATGTTGAAAGAACTTGAAAGAGAGGATTAAAAGCCTCTCTTTTTTATTGACTAAAAGGAGGCTTGATATTATGGCAGAAATTAAAGGAATTGATGTTTCCAGATGGAATGGAAGCATTGACTGGAAAACTGTTGCTAGTTATGGAATGGGCTTCGCTATCCTAAGAATCACAGAAAAAGGAAATATTATTGATAGCACATTCGAACCTAATTATAAAGGCTGTATTGAGAATAAAATTCCTGTTGGAGTCTATAAATACAGCTATGCTACTACTATTGCTCAGATTAAAAATGAAGCAAATGTAGTTATTAAAACATTGAATAAAAGAAAACTGGATTATCCAGTGTTTCTTGATATAGAGGATAAATGTCAGGAGAATTTATCTGACAATTTAATGATGAAAATGATCGAAGCGTTTAGAGCTATTATTGTCAAAGCTGGATATAAATTTGGTATTTATTGCGGCTATTCTTGGTATCAGAACCAGTTACCAGAAGGTGCTAAAAAGTATGATTGTTGGGTTGCTCGATATCCTAATAATGATACCGGTGAATTACAGGAAAGATTAAGAGTTCCTGCTTCTACTGGTGTTATTGGATGGCAATATTCTAGTAAGGCAACCATTCCTGGTATTCCAACAAAAACCGATCGAAGTGTATTCTATAAAGACTATTCTAAATCTTCTACTACTTCTACAAACTCTCTCAAACCAACAACTACACAAGGAAGTGATACTATGAATAAAGATAAAGCTATTGATGCTCTTATTGCTTGCGCTAAAAATGAGGTTGGATATTTAGAGAAGAAATCTAATTCTCAGCTTGATGATAAAACTGCAAATGCAGGTTACAATAACTACACTAAATACTGGAGAGACGTATATCCTCAGTATCAGGCACAGGCTTGGTGTGCAGCGTTTGTGAGTTGGTGCATGATGAAAACATTCGGTCTTGATGTAGCTAAAAAACTCCTTAAACATTGGCCTTATGTATACTGTCCTACTCTTGGAAATCTCTTCACAAAGTATGCAAATCCACAGCGAGGAGACATTGTAATCTTCTATCGTAATGGTACATTCGCTCATACTGGATTAGTAACAAAAGTCGAAGGAGATAAATTTTATACTATTGAAGGTAACACTTCAGGAGGCTCTTCTATTGTTCCAAATGGTGGTGGAGTTTATGCTAAGAGTTATTATAATTCAAATCTCCCTGGGACAAAGTTTTGTCGTCCAGACTATTCTATTGTCACATCCATCTTAACTTCTAACACCTCTTCTACATCATCTCCTGCACCTGTACAGCCATCTTATACTGCATGGGTAGGTTCTTGTACAGCTAATGGAACAGATGTATTCTCAGGCGCTACAGGAGCTTCTAAGTTAAGTACATATCCTAAACTTAATGCAGGTAATCTTGTGGATATCATCGGTGAATCTGGTACAAGATATCAGGTTCGTATCGCTGCAAAATATATAGGGTATGTAGAAAAATCTAACATTAAAAATCCTAATACTCCTGCTGCAACAACTACAAAAAAATATCCATTTGTAGGAAAAGTAACTGCAAGTAAATTGAATGTTCGCAAAAAACCCGGTACTGAACATCCGTTACTTCCAGAGTATCCGATGTTAAATAAAGACAATCTTATTAATGTCCTCGGAGTTACAAAAGATACTAAAGGTGACAGATGGTACAAAGTATCAATCACTAAAAAAGAATATGTTGGCTATGTATCAGCCAAATATATCATTAAGGCATAAGGAGGTACGTCATGGGTATTGAACAGATACAGAAAATCCATGAGTTTGGTGAGATCAATGTGATCATATCTTTACTTCTTTGTGCAATGCTTGTTATAGCTTTAAAAGCTGGATGGGAGAAACTTCTTGATGTTCTTGGTCTCGAAACAAAAGCATCTCTACAGAAGAAAGCTTTAGAGAAGAAGTTGTCTGATATGGAACAGAAAATTGCTGATTTTGAGCAGTCTCAACATAATTATCATGACCAGTCCATTAATATCAGAGATGATCTGAGAACAAATCAAAATACTCTGAGCACACAGCTTACTGATCTTACAACTTTGATGCAGAACTTTATAACTAATCAAGATGAGTGTACTGTAGCATCATTTAGAAGTTCTCTCTGGAGAATGCATAGAGACTTTATGGCACAAGGGTACATCACACCGGATGGATTAAAGACATTCCTAGAGATGGGAAAGCTTTATGAAAAGGCTGGTGGAAATGATATTTATCATGAGAAATTACTTCCAGATATTGAATCTCTGGAAGTCAGATATACAAAAGACAATGTACTATAATTTATGGGTAGTCAAGCATTATACTTGGCTACCCATTTTTTTTACTTTGATTCTTTATCAAGCATATTCCGAACGTCTTCTACAGAAAGTCCTTTTTCTCGAAGTAATTTGGCAAGATCTTTCATAGACTGTTCTTCTTTTACGGCTGCTTCTTTCTTCTCTGCTGCAACAAAATCTTTAGAAAGATTCTTTTTCTGCACTCTCAAGCCTTTGATATCTTCTGTAAGCTTAGTAATTTGTTCTTCTATAGATGTAATTTGTGCTTTAATTTCTTCTGATGTAAGCTCTACTTTTCTTACTCTTGTCATTTTTTAACTACCTCTTTTCGATTTAATAAGGGTGAAATAAGGGTGAAGTTTTTAAGAAGTGCTTGTTTTATAAGGCTCTAAGTCGGTTTTTCATGGGTACCGGAAACCACTGCTCTATCCACTGAGCTACAGGCGCGTATCTTGAAAATCTGATTTTCAAAGGATTTATATAATTTATTTAATACAAGGTCTATATTATCATAATTACCGAAAAAAGTAAAGTTTTTTATTTTGTTACAAAAGATGCATTATTTTGTTACAAGTCAAAAATTATGGGCAGTCATGCATTGTGCTGACTGCCCGGTTTTATTTACATTTTCAGATCGTCGAATTTCAATCGGATGATCACCAGGGTGATCGCCATAAGAATGATTCCTGCCGGAAGTGCGATCCATGCTGTCTGTACAAATCCTGCGATAATATAAGTCAGGAAAGATACTGCTGCTGCAACCATTGCATAGGGAAGCTGTGTGCTGACATGATTTACATGTTCACACTGTGCACCTGCTGATGCCATGATGGTTGTATCGGAAATCGGTGAACAGTGATCTCCACATACAGCACCTGCCATACATGCAGAAATAGAGATGATCATCAGTTCATGATTTGTTCCTGAGAATACATTAACAACAATCGGGATCAGGATACCAAAGGTTCCCCATGAAGTACCTGTCGCAAATGCGATAACAGCCCCGATCACAAAGATAATTGCAGGAAGGAAATTCATCAGCCCGCCTGCAGAGCTTTTAACAATTGCAGATACAAATACAGATGCACCAAGGCTGTCTGTCATGGCCTTCAATGTCCAGGCAAAAGTAAGGATCAGGATCGCAGGTACCATTGCCTTGAATCCGTCCGGAATACACGCCATACAGTCTCTGAAATTCATAACACGACGTATCAGATATAAAACAATCGTGATAACCAGTCCGAAGAAGCTTCCAAGCACCAGTCCCACAGATGCATCACTCTGTGAAAATGCAGTTACAAAATCAGTTCCGCTAAAGAAACCACCTGTATAGATCATACCGATTACGCAGCATATTACAAGGCTTACGATCGGGATCAGAAGATCGATCACCTTGCCACGCGGATTACTTTTCTCATCTTCAGCCGCGTTTGCATAAGGACGTGCAGGTGTTGTGTAGATATCACCTTTTAAAGCATTTGTCTCATGAACACCCATTGTTCCGAATTCTACTTTCATAAGAACCATTGCCACCATCATGAAGATCGTAAGCAGTGCGTAGAAGTTATAGGGAATTGCATGTACAAACAGGGTAATTCCATCCTCTCCTTCTACAAATCCGCTGACTGCCGCAGCCCATGAAGAAATCGGTGCAATGATACATACCGGTGCTGCTGTGGCATCGATCAGGTACGCCAGCTTTGCGCGGGACACATTGTGCTTATCTGTCACAGGACGCATAACGCTTCCTACTGTCAGACAGTTAAAATAATCGTCAATAAAGATCAGTACACCAAGAATGATGGTTGAGAGTTCCGCACCAACTCTGCTTTTAATCCTCTTACCGGCCCAGCGTCCGAATGCTGCGGAACCGCCTGCCCTGTTCATCAGACATACCATGGTTCCCAGAATAACAAGGAAGATCAGGATACCCATATTATAAGAATCTGTCAGAACGCTGATCATTCCGCCTTCAAAAATATGAAGGATTGTTCCTTCGAAATTAAAATTAGAGTAAAACAGTGCACCAACCAGTATTCCTACAAACAGTGAACTGTATACTTCTTTGGTGATCAGTGCCAGTGCAATGGCAACAAGCGGCGGAACCAACGACCAGAATGTGCCGTAAAATTTCGCAGATGCAGCCACCTCTTCCTCTGCTGCAAGTACAGTCAGCGGACTTGCCAGTATCAGCAGCATCAGTGCTGAAAGGCAGAGCGAAAGTCTTTTTATGTTACTTTTCATTTCTTTTCTCCTTCTCTTGTAAGATATATGATATTTCGATCATAGCACGCCTCTTAATTAATGCATTTGAAACAGCTTGGCAGAATTTCACGCTCTGATGAGCCGGATCAATATGCATTATTTACGAGGCTTGCTATAATCAAATCTGTAAATGTAGCAGGATTCCGTCTGTGCGATCAGTTCACAACCACACTCTGTCAGAAAATCATGGTCAACCAGCCCGATCTGTGTTACTACGAAATCTGTCTTTGATTTCTTCAACGCAGCCTGAAACCCTTCTTTATCTTCATAGATATGATAATCGATCACATCCAGCAATGCTTTCTGTCTTTTATAGAAACTGCTGTTCTCATCATAGTTTCCCGCCACTGTACTGCCTGATCTGTAGATACTTGCATTTCTGCTTATTACAGTGGCGATTCCCGCATCATACTGTCGCACAATGCTGTTAAGACTGCCGTCAAAAACAACCCTTGGAAAATCATTCTCCTGGTTCTTGTGGATCACGTCGCAGACTGCACGCAGATCATTGGGCACCTTATAAATATTCTCTGCCATTGCAAAATTGGTCACTACCCCGTCCAGCGGATTTCCCAGGATCACAAAACCTGTCAGCACAGCTGCAGCCATAAGAACTTTTATCCAGGTCTTTCTAAAAGCGGTCACAAGTCTGACTCCATAGTAGGCAACCGCCGGGATCACAGGAAGAATCCAGATAAACCGGTAATATTCATTCTCAAACTTCACCTTTGCGATAAGATATTTTACAACCAGCGGATTATATACTGTCAGTAGCAGAAATACTGTATAGCCGACAAATATCCCGGACTTTCTTTTTCTCCCCAGGACCAGTGTGCAGATTAGTCCTGCAGCAAACAGAAGAGGATACCAGCAGGAACCCCAGTACAGCCTCATACATGCATCAACAAAGCGCAGTCCCAGTTCCTGAATTGTTACACCTGCCATTTTTTTCTCCTTTCTGTATTATGATGCAGCCAGCGTCAGCAGACCGATTCTGCATGCAAAAAATACAGCTGCATATAATGCCGACGGAAGCATACACACTGCACAATATACCAGTCCTGAAAATCTCTTATTCATAACTGCCGCCGGAGCCATTCCCGCTGCGATCACGATCGGAAAGATGATAGCAGAACCGGAAAATGTCAGCGCACTGACCGCTGTGACAAACAATATGATCCAGACATTCCTGCTGTTTTTCTCCTGCAGATACCAAACGGCACACATGAGAACTGAAGGGATAGCAATGTTGGCAAGGATGGCTTTTCCCTCGTAGCTTCTGGTAAAGAAAAAAGTTCCGGAAGAATAAATCGTACCGCAAAACAGCTGTAAAACACAGACAAAGACAAGCATCAGATCTGCTTTCTTCCTGTTTCCGTCAAACAGTCTCTTACCGATCTGATAAATGATCAGATTGGCAGTCACTACATTCATACATGACATTACCTGCTTTGCCTGCACAATGGGATGGATTCCCAGAAGTCTGCACCACACTGCATTATGCATCGGATATGCGGAAAAAACATATCTGGCCTGAAATGCCTTCTGGATCGCTCCGTTAAAGGGATTATATCTGCCAAGAGTATCTGTGTATACAGAAGTACTCACTGTACCTACATAATACGCCGCATCTACTGTTGTATCCTCGTAAAAGATCACAATCAGACACTGCAGCAATACTACGGCACCTGCAAGGATAATCATCACAGAGTGATTTTTCCATATTTCAGAAATGCTTCCAAAAATCCCACTGCATGTTTCCGTTTGTCCGGCACGTATTCTCCGTTGTTTTTTTATTGTGCAGATCACAGCTGCGCAGATAACCAGAGCCATGATTCCTGCCCATATATAAGCCGCAGCTGTCAGGGATACCCATTTCAGTGTCATCGGTACGATCACCAGTTCAAACACTGCAAAGTAAACCAGATATCCCAGTATGAAAGTCAGGGAACAATCCCCTTTTACTTTCAATATCCGGACCAGAACAATGCCTGCTGCATAAAAAACTATAAATTCCAGGGCAAAACCTGCACAGGCAAGGCATAATTCTCTCATTCTTCCACCTTTGTCCCTGACCGGATGGATTCGCGGTTTTTCAAAATCTCCATGGCAATCTTCTCAGGAGTCATCGGAAGCTCTGTCAGACGCACACCTGTTGCATTATAAATTGCCTCAGCCAGTGCCGGACATGGAGTATCAATTACAAGCTCACCAATGGATTTGGCACCAAAAGGACCGCTCTTTTCGTAACTGCACTCGAAATCCACGCGGATATTTCCGATATCCTGTCTGGTTGGGATCTTATACTGCATAAAAGAGTTGTTGCGGATCTTACCTTTATCTGTATATTGTACATCTTCCCAGAGAGCCATGCCAATTCCCTGTGCAATACCGCCCTCCGTCTGTACACGTGCAAGATTCGGATTGATCGGTGTACCGCAGTCAACAACCGCCACATAATCCAGAACATCCACACTGCCTGTCTCTGTATCCACCTCTACTTCTGCCATACCTACCATAAACGGCGGCGGCGAGATCGGTGAAGAATGCTGTTTCACAACCTGAAGCTCGATATTGTTAAAGAAAGTGCTCTTTAATGCAATATCTTCCAATGAAACTTTCTTCTGGGCATTTTCAGAACTGATGGCATCCATATCAACACTATAGCCCTCTTCTGCATCTGTCATATGACCTGCTGCATTTCCGTCTGCCCCATCGCTTATCTCAAGTGTCTCATCATAGAATACACAGGATCCGTCAAAATCAACTTTTCCCTCATCTACTTCCATCATCTCTGCGCCAAGCTTACAGATTTTTTTCTTCAGCTCCTCACAGGCCTTCATAACCGCTACACCGGTGGTATAGGTTGTAGCGGAAGCATAGGAACCGGAATCATAAGGAGAAATATCCGTATCCACACTGAATACTACTATGTTATCCATAGGCGTATTCAGACAGTCAGCCGCAATCTGCGCCATAACGGTATCACAGCCTGTTCCCATATCCGTACATCCAAGTGCCAGTGTATAAGAACCATCTTCATTCAGCTTAATATCTGCGCCGCCTACGTCAACTCCTGCAATAGAGGATCCCTGCATAGCCATGGCAACACCGACTCCGCGGACCTTTCCATTTCCCATATCCCTGCATGGATATTTGGAATCCCAGTCCATCATCTCTTTGGCGCGCGCCATACAGCGGTCCATGGAACAGCTCTGTGCATAAGGAACATCCGGATATCCCGGAAGAGGACCGCCCTCTACAGGCATATTCATTTCTTTTACCTTAACAGGATCCATTCCCATCTTATGTGCCAGCTCATTTACTGCAGATTCCACTGCAAAAATACCCTGGGTTGCACCATAACCACGATAGGCACCTGCAGCCTGCACATTTGTATAGACAACATCAAAAGCAAACCTGTGGGCTTCTGTATGTCTGTAAAGAGCGATTGATTTATGACCGCTGAGTCCTACTGTTGTAGAACTGTGTTCTCCGTATGCCCCAGTGTTGGACAAAGTATAAAGATCAATTGCCTTGATGATACCATTTTCATCTGCACCTGCGCGTACTGTGATCTCCATCTCATGGCGCGGTGAAGAGCAGATCATGGACTCATATCTGGAGAAGATCATCTTGGACGGGCGGCCTGTTTTCCAGGTCACGATCGCCGGATAGATCTCACTGACAGAGGTCTGCTTTGCACCAAAGCCGCCACCGATCCTTGGCTTGATCACACGTACTTTGGAAGCAGGAATGTCCAGTGCCCTTCCAACGATCCTTCGCACATGGAATGGGATCTGTGTTGAGGACAGAACGATCAGTCTGCCGAAATGATCCATATAGCAGGCTGTGCGGAAAGTCTCCATCATAGTCTGCTGGTTTGCTCTTGTATGATAAGTGCGCTCTACAGTATATTTACACTTTGCCAGAACTTCATCTACATTTCCATGTTCTTCCACTGCGGATGCACATAAGTTTCTTTTGTTGTCTCCGCCAAGAGGAATTTTCAGCTTCCAGTCATCCTCCGGATGGACCAGGATCGGATTATCTTTTGCCTTGTGGATATCCAGAACCGGTGTCTCCACGCGGTAATCTACGCGGATTCTCTTCAATGCTTTATCTACCGCCTCTTCTGTCTCACCCGCAACAATGGCAACTGCATCTCCCACAAAACGTACATGACGGTCAAGGATCAGTCTGTCATCCGGACTCATCTCCGGTGCAGTCTGGCCGGCAAGGGTAAAACGTTTCTGAGGCACATCTTTATAGGTAAGGATACATGCAATTCCGGCCACCTTCTCGGCAGTACCTGTTTTAATATCTTCCACCCAGGCGTTGGCGTGGGGACTTCTCAGTATCTTCACGATCAGGCAGTCCCTTGGTGCCAGATCATCTGTATAGACAGGCTTTCCGGTTACCAGTGACATTGCATCTGTTTTACGTACAGGTTGATTTACATATTTCATCTTTATGCTTCCTCCTGTGCTTTCTTATATTTCAGGAACTTCAGGATACTCCTTGTCTGGGAAACAAAACCGGAACATCTGCACAGATTTCCCGCAAGATATTCTTTGATCTGCTCCTCTGTGGGATCTTTGATCTCGTTGAGCATCGCAAATACATTCATGATAAATCCCGGATTGCAGAAACCGCACTGTTCCGCACCTTCATTCGCCAGAAAGCTTCCAAACTCCTGTGCTTCTCTCTGCATTCCTTCCAATGTAACGATTTTCTTTCCCTCAATGCGTGCTGCAAGTGTACTGCAGGAAAGCACCGGACGACCGTCCATAAGAACTGTGCAAAGACCACAGTTCGCAGTTTCGCAGCCTCTTTTCACGCTGAAACAGCCCTGTTTTCTTAAGAAATCGATCAGCAGTGTATCCGGGGAAATCTCTGCGTGGCGGTTCACTCCGTTAAGCCAGAAATTAATATTCATTTTTCATCCCTCCTACTGCTTCCCAGGCTCTTCTTGTCAATACTTTTACAAGAAGGGTTCTGTATTCCTTTGATCCTCGCATATTGCCTGCAGTAGGAACGTTCTCTGCCGCATATTCTGCAAAGGCTTCGATCGCCTCTTCCTTCTGCTTTTTTGTCATGTTCCGGAAATTCTTCAGGATCTGCTTCTTATCTTCCACGATCATGGCACGTGCAGGTCTGGCACCTATCACAGTCCTTGCCTCATTTCCGATCACAGAAGCTGCACAGGTCAGCACCGGGAAATCTGTTTTTATGTTTCTCTGACTTAAGTAACAGGTAAGAAGTGGCTCTTTTCGCACGATGATATTTACAAGGATGTCATTGTCCTTCTTCATATTTACAAATTCAGTCAGTGGAATACGGCCTGCATCATATAATTCTACCCATGTATCCATTCCCAGGAACATGGTCAGAACATCTGAGAAACCATATCTTCCATAAATGCTTCCTCCCACAGTGGCACAGTTTCTGAACTGTACGCCTACAATGTGGCAAAGGCTTTCTTTCATAGCTCCATGTGTGTAGGTATTCAGAGCTTCATTTGTCTCCAGGTCATGAAGCGGAGTCATACATCCGATGACAAATTCGTCATCATTCTCCGAAATCGCATCCAGCCCCAGACCGGAAAGATCAATCGCTGTGGATATTGCTCTGTTGCCCATTTTCATCCAGACCATTCCCCCAAGAATACGGGCTGTTTTCTTCTGGTTCAGTTCATAAGCTTCCGCCAGACTGTTTACCTTTACATAGCTTTTGATTTTCAGCATTATGTATCGTATCCCTTTCTTACATACTTTTCATATCTCTTGTAATATTTTGACTCGGATCTGTCGTCAGACAGCCAATTTAATATAATACCATAGCTTAAAGAAAAAATCTATAAATATCCTCTATTTCATAAATAAATTTTTGTTGCTGTTCACTCCGTTCTCAGTAACGTAGCCAAAATTCATTCCAGATTGCCTGCGGCAATAGAATTTTGGCTTGTATGTCTCGGCAGTAATCCTGGTCAGGCGGACAATATCATCCGCTTTGCTGCTTGCTGTAAATATTACTCTAATTCTAGCATATGACAGCCAAAAGTGTCTATTGATAAAACTATCCAAAAAAACACTTTTCAAAATATTATCGGATTAACTGTATCATTTGTTTCATTGCGAATCGTTTTTGTGCACTGTACCTAAATATTTTCGTAATATATTTGGTTTTTTATATATTTTACTGGATTTTTTCAAGTATCAATGTTATAATGTTCACAAATAAAAGACTTATCACTGTTAATTGCAGATAACAGGTACAATTTGCGAATATCCGCCTGAATCTATATCGTTCAATAACAGAGATGTCATAAAGGAGGGTTTGATTATGAGTAAACGCGTGATTACAATAAACAGGATGCTCGGCAGTAATGGCCGCCTGATCGGTAAAGCTCTGGCAGAAGAGCTTGGATTTGCTTTTTATGACAAAGAGCTGATCGATATTGCAGCTCAGAAAGAGAATATTCCTTTTGATTTGCTTGCCAAGGTTGATGAGAAACGTGGCAGCCAGTGGCGTTTTCCCATTGACCATGAACTTCAAATGGACAGCGATTTTCACTTTGTTCCCATGAATGATGTGCTCTTTGATCTTCAGCGAAAAATTATTCTGGATGCTGCTGAGAAAGAAGATTGTGTGATCGTTGGCCGATGCGCCAATCACATCCTCGACAATAAATGCCTGAGCGTATTTATCCATGCACCATTTGAGTATCGTGTACAGACTGTCATCGAGCGTACGGGACGGGAAGAAAAAAGTGCACAGAAGCTGGTTAAGAAAGTGGATAAAGAACGGCGTACTTATTATGAGTACTTTACAGATAAGAAATGGAAAGATATTTCCCAGTATCATCTGGCATTTGACAGCAGTAAATTTGAGCAGGATAAAATTATACAGATGATAAAGATGGCATTGTAAAATCAAACAGGGTTCCAGATTCAAAAGTCTTATCATGCAGGCACGAACGACTTTTTGAACCTGGGCCCCTGATATCATATTATTTATTTTCTCCCAGAATATACTGCTTCAGGAAATCATAAATCTGATTCTCTGTTGGAGGACATCCCTTTACGTTATGTTCAAATTTACAGGTGCATGCACCTACACCCAGTTTTCCTGTTTTTCCGCGGTATCCCTGGCCGATGCAGATTTTCGTGTCCAGTTTCTCGAAAAGGCCGTCATTTTTAAGCATTTCCAGAGCCGGGATGAGATAACCATAGCAGGCACTGCAGGATTCTACTTCTTCTACTGCATCCTGAAGTTCTACCACTTTTCTTGATTTCGGAAGTTCTTTGCGGGCATTTTCCTCACAGTATACGATGTGGGAATTTTTCAGATCAGTACTTCCAACCCCAAGCTTCTCTGCCAGTTCAATATACGGTACATCTTTCGTTGTATAATGCATGATCTGACATACATAAGAATCGATCAGTACCGGATCCGTCCCCGCCCAGATACGGTTCATCACTACCGGATTTCCGCCATCCTCGAAATCCAGATCCCCGCAAATGTTATCAACCACGACAAAATCCTGATGGAGCCCCGCATTCAGATGTGCAATCGGTTCATGCAGTCCCATCGCATGAAAATGACGCTTCTCTGTATTGGGGATCAATCCTTTCATATTTTTCAATGCACATGTGATCTTTGTCTGACAATGGCCTTTCAATACCGGAACATTAATCAGAAAATCAATATTTGCCGCACGTTCACAGACATTCAGTTTCATCCCCCTGCAATCTCTTTCAATCCCCTTGTCTTTCTGCATATCCCAAAAAGGCACCTGATATTTTTCCGTTAGTTCACGATATCCGCACACTTCGTATGCTTCTGTAGTCTTATCTCCCACCCAGGAGCCTTCCAGAATGGCAATATTTCCATATCCGTTTTCCTGCAGATACTCAATAATTCCCGCCACAATTTCCGGATGTGTGGTAGCTCCCCATGAAGCCTCGGAAGGTGATACAAGATTAGGCTTGATACCAATCTGCATCTTTTTATCTGAAATTACAGATGCCAGGCCGCACTGTGCCAGCAGTTCCTTTGTCATTTCTTTGTAATTGGTTCCGCTCTTTATATAGATTTCATTTTTGTTCATTACAAGATTATCCTTTACACTTTACATTCGAATATTTTTCTGCTCATTTTTGCATATCTTTTTTGTATTTCCCCCCGGAAGTTTTCTTCAGAACCGGTCAGCTTTTCTGAGGTGAAAATGTTCTCCGCATCAGCCTGCATGCCACTGTACTTGTGAGCAATGCCACCAGAAATCCTGCCAGAACATCCCCCGGATAATGTACGCCCAGATAGAGTCTGGAAAAAGCAATCATTCCGGCCAGAACAACAGGCAAAATTCCCCATTTCCCGGGCAGCATCCGCAGACAGACCAGTGCAACGGCAAAGGAAGCGCAGGTATGGCCGGATGGAAATGAATAGTCTTTCGGTCTGATGATCAGCGGAATGATCTGTGTATAAGTATCAAAAGGTCTTGGACGGGCTACTGCATTTTTTATCAGCAGATTTGTGATCAGAAACCCTGACAGCAGCGAGAGTGCCGCTGTCACTCCTGTTTTGCGTGTTTTCCCGAAACAGATCAGAAGCACACATAATACGATCCAGAACCATCCTCCGTTTCCAAGGAAGGTGACTGCTCTCCAGAACGGAGTCAGGGCATCCACCCTTAAATGTTCTTGGATCCACAGTAAAATATTCATATCTAATTGCTGTAATGTCGCCATAAACTTCTCCCATTATATTTTTTATCAGTCACAGTATGTATTCCTCTCAAAATACATACGAATTATATCAGTCCGACTTCTTTTGTGCAAGATATTATAAGCAAAGATGATTTGTTTAAGGACTCAAAAGTCAAAATAACGTAGAAATCAGTCAAAATACCGATAGCGTTTTTCTGCCGGAAGGATTATGCTGAAAGCAGACTAATAAAACTGCCTGATCGGGCAAATACTTATTACGGGGGTAAATATGATAAACACATTATCGGCCGGTAAGGATAATTTTTACCGGCAGATGCTTAAACTGACGATTCCGATCATTATCCAGAATCTGCTCAGTGCAGCGGTTAACTCCGCAGATGTAATTATGCTTAATTATGTGGGACAGTCTGCGATTTCTGCGGTGTCTCTGGCTGCCAATTACTCCAATATCCTGTTTATGGTATATTATGGACTTGGTACAGGCGCATCTCTTCTGTGTGCGCAGTATTTCGGAAAAAATAATATGCAGGCTATTCATGCGATCGAGGGAATTGCCCTCCGCTTTTCCATCATAATTTCGGGAATCGTAGCACTGATCGCATTTACTGCTCCTCAGCTTATGATGAAGATTTTTACTTCTGATCAGGAACTGATCTCTATCGGTTCTTCTTATCTTAGGATTATGGGAATTACATATCTCTGCTGGGGAATTACAGAGATTTATCTGGCGATTTTGCGCAGTATCGGACGTGTAACGATCAGTATGGCATTGAATATGCTGGCTTTTATATTGAATATTATCCTGAATGCCACTTTTATCTTCGGGCTTTTCGGCGCACCGAAGCTGGGGGCTACAGGTGTTGCCATTGCAACTGCTGCTTCCAGACTGATCGAACTGGTAGCATGCGTGATCGTTTCTTTCCTGAGCAAAGATGTTAAATTGAACCTGACCTTTATGTTTATCCGCAGTAAGGTGCTGTTTGGCGACTTTGTCCGGCTGTCACTTCCCGCTCTTGGAAATGACGTTTCCTGGAGTGTTGCTTTCTCCATGTACTCTGTGATCCTGGGACATCTCGGAACAGATGCCGTTGCAGCCAACTCTCTGGTTACGGTTGTCCGCAATATCGGTTCTGTGTTCTGCTTTGCAATTGCCAGTGCGGGAACGATTCTTCTTGGAAATGTAATGGGAAAAGGGGATCTGGAGAAATCGAAGGTGTATGCTTCCAGAATGCTGAAGATGACCATTATAGCCGGTGCCATTGGCGGTGTGATCGTATTTGCCATCACGCCTCTGGTCCTGAGATTTGCATCCTTAAGTGACGGGGCAATGCATTATTTGAAGTACATGCTGCTTATCAATACCTATTATATTATGGGTTCTGCGGTAAACACAGCCCTGATCGCCGGGGTATTCCGCGCAGGCGGTGATACGAAGTTCGGACTGATCTGCGATACCATTGATATGTGGGTATATGCGGTACCTCTGGGATTTTTTGCGGCCTTTGTCCTGAAGCTTCCGGTATTGTGGGTTTACTTCCTGCTCTGTACAGATGAGTTTGTGAAATGGCCATGGGTATTCCATCATTACCGCCAGGGGAAATGGGCACAGAATATTACAAGGGAGGATCTGTTTGAGCAGAAAGCTTCCTGAGATATCATCCATATCCGCCGCAGTGTGGTTCTATCATAAATAAGCAAAACAGCAGGTCTGTTCATTCTATGAACAATCCTGCTGTTTTTATGTCTGCAGATTTTCTTTCCGGATCCCTGCAGACATCCATTTTCGGTTTATAAAAAATGCTTACAGATTATAATGTATTCAGGTCGATTCTGTAATCGTCAGAGCCCTGTCCGTCTACTGTGTAGTAAGCGGCTTTCTGCTCAACATTTACATAAACGCTGATTTCTTTTCCTTCGATGCCTTTGTCTTTGATGTCTTTTTTGATTGCTTCCTCGATGGAGCTCATTGTAACTGCAAAACCAGGTAATTCGATAGTTGTTTCTGCGAATTTTTTGATGTCGATATTTTTAGCCACTTCTTTTACTGCTTTCTTTACAGTTTCTTTTGCTTCTTCTACAACCGGAGCCTTCGCAATATCAGCTGCAGCATCTTTTGCTTCTTCAATTACTTCTGAAGCCTTTACAGTTGTTTTCTCAACTGTCTCTTTGACTGCTTCTGTAGCCTTTGTTGTTGCTTCTTTAATAGTTTCCTTTGCTCTTGAAGTTGTTCTTTTTCTCATAATAATCTCCTATTCCAACTGATTGGTCTAGAGCGTGTCTGAAAAACATTTTAAATTGTTTATTTTAACC
>UMKA01030372.1_pt1 | contig 96036 bp, 96 predicted proteins | sample 1966211 | NCBI WGS metagenome assembly UMKA01 (sample SAMEA4836165, study PRJEB28245) | human gut metagenome | biome: gut microbiome; material: fecal sample | place: Denmark | collected 2008
ACCTCGACGGAGGCTTGAGTGACTCTATTCCTTTCGAAAAAGCATTTGAAGATGGATGTGACCGAGTCGTTGTAGTTCTTACACGTGAGGCCGGATATCATAAAGAGACAACAAGTTCTGTAAGAACTCTCGCAAGGGCATTTCTTAAATATCCTGAGATACAGCGTGACCTTCTTCTTCGTGCTGAACGTTACAACCGCTGCTTAAAGCGCCTTGAACGCTACGAAAAAGAAGGTCGCTGCCTTGTAATCCGCCCGACTAAGAGCAAAGGATTTGGAAAGGTCGAGAAAGATTTCAACAAGATTCTTTCTATGTACAATGATGGATACAACCAGACTTATTCGTTAATCAATGAAATACAGAGGTTTTACCATTAAAAGTTTCCGAACACAAAGTCTTTTACTATTCCGATTGCTTCTCTTACCATATAGTTTATGAAGAGTACATGGTCGCTTTCTGCCGGTATTCCACATGTATTATTTAATCCTGCATGTCTGGCTAGAAGGCGGCTTCTTGCTACATGAAAGTTGTTGGTTACTATGCCGGCCAGTGCATCCTTATTGTCCATATATTTCACTGAATACTTCATGTTCTCTGATGTATCTGTTGACTTATCTTCCTGTATTATACGCGAACTATCTATTCCTTTTGACACAAGATAGTTATACATTGCATATGCTTCTGTTGTATTCTCTCCTTTTCCTTTGCCACCTGATACTATTATTGTTGTATCAGGATTATTAGTGGCATAATCAACTGCAACATTCAGTCTGTTCTTAAGTGACCTTGTAATATGGTCACCTCTTATCTGACAACCAAGCACAATTATGTAATCACAGTTATCCTGCGGCTTTGTCATCATGCCTTTTATTACTATTGCTTCAACAAATACAAAAAGTGATACTCCAAGTGCCATTACAGCTATAAAACATATTTTTAACGCTTTAGCTACATAGATTATTCCTTTAATTTCTAATAATATCACTGCGAACACTAATCCAAAAAAGACCGCACCCATCAGCCATATGAATATGAACGATGAACCGATTCCTGCATATGATGCACACATTATATAATATCCAAGGCAGATTAATGCCAGTACAAGCCATATTACATTCATAAATATTTTCTTCTCCATAATCTGTTAAATTTTCTGTCTATGCTCAATTTATCTGTAATTAATATAACATAGTCCGATAATTATGCTAGTTTTTTTTGATATAAAAGTTTAATATAGACCTATAATTAATATAGAAACGAGGTATTATATATGTTTACATTTAACAAAGATGTTACTGCTACTAACTGCGAACCTGGTGTTACAAGAAAAATATTATGTTACTCCGACGACCTTATGATGTGCGAAATCCATTTTGAAAAAGGTTCTAAGGGCAATTTCCACAGCCACAAGCATTTACAGATCACTTATGTTGCCAAGGGAAGCTTCGAATTCACTATTGGTGATGAAACTAAAATCGTTAATCAGGGGGACAGTGTATACATGCCTTCTGGCGTTACACACGGTGTTACATGCCTTGAGGAAGGAATCCTCTGTGATGTATTCAATCCTATGAGAGAAGATTTCCTTAAATAAAAGGAGGCTATAATCAATGAAAGTACCATTTAATATTAATCTTTCAGGTAAAACTGCTATTGTAACCGGAGGTAGCGGAACTCTATGCTCAGCTATGGCATACGGACTTGCCGTATCTGGTGCTAAGGTTGCAATAATTGGACGGAACATAGAAAAGCTTGCATCTGTTTCTGAGAAACTTACTAAAAATGCTCTCGATGAGTATAACAAAGACGTTACTATTAAAGGCTATAGTTGCAATGTAATTAATAAAGATGAACTTACAGCTGCTTATGAAACCATTAAGAATGAACTCGGTAGCTGTGATATTCTTATTAATGGTGCTGGTGGTAACCAGCCTGGTGCAATTACATCTATTGAGATGTTAAAGAAAGATAAAGAAGATTCTGACTATTCTTTCTGGAATCTTGATGAAGACAGAATACGCGATGTTATGGATCTCAATTACATGGGAACTCTTCTTCCTATTCAGGTATTTACTAAGGATATGGTTGAAAAGAGAAGTGGCAGTATTATCAATATTGCTTCTGTAACTTCTATTCTTCCTCTTACCAAGGTTATGGCTTATGGCAATGCCAAGAGTGCTATTCTTAATCTTACACAGTGGCTTGCTGTACATTTTGGTGAAAGTGGCATCCGATGCAATGCAATTGCTCCGGGATTCTACGCTGCCGAGCAGAATCATGACCTCTTATTCAACGCAGATGGCACATACACTGACCGTGCCAGAAAGATTATTACCGGAACACCTATGGGACGCTTTGGCAATCCTGAAGAGCTTATTGGTGCTGCACTCTTTCTTGCAAGCGATGAAACAGCCGGCTTTGTCAATGGTATAGTGTTACCTGTTGACGGCGGATATAGTGCTTATAGCGGAGTGTAGGATTCTTTGGTTGGAAACTGTATATAATTCAGGGCGATGTCAGTTTTGACATCGCCATTTTTGTTGCGTTTTTTGTTCATTGGACTTTTTGCGTGTTTTTCTGAGCTTCAACGTCCAATCCACCCCGCCGCTTCACAATAAACCATCTCCAGTCTCACAAATGCCTACACTACAACTCAGCCCTGACAATCTCAGCCGCCTTTACCATATTCTTAAGGCTTGCCTCTGTCTCTGGCACACCTCTTGTCTTAAGTCCACAGTCAGGGTTTACCCACAGCTTATCTTTGTCTATCTTTGTAAGCATTATCTTTATTGCACGGGTAATCTCTTCAACCGATGGTATTCTTGGAGAGTGAATGTCGTATACTCCAGGTCCTACCTCTGTTTCAAAATTATTTTCTCTTAATGAATCAAGAATCTGAAGGTCTGAGCGTGACGCTTCAAATGTGATAACATCAGCGTCCATATCGTCTATTGCTGGAATTATATCTGTAAATTCACTGTAACACATATGAGTATGTATCTGTGTTTCAGGTTTTACGCCGCTTGCTGTAAGTCTGAATGCTGGTATTGCAAACTCAAGATATTCTGTATTCCAGTCAGATTTTCTTAATGGAAGCTTTTCTCTTAAGGCTGCCTCATCAATCTGGATAATCTTAATTCCATTTGCTTCAAGATCAAGCACCTCATCTCTTATTGCAAGTGCAATCTGCGAAATTGATTCCTTGATTGTAATATCTTCTCTTGGGAATGACCAGTTAAGAATTGTTACCGGACCTGTAAGCATTCCTTTCATTATCTTATCTGTAAGTGACTGTGCATACACAGACCACTCAACTGTTATCGGCTTCTTGCGATAAACATCTCCCCATATAACAGGCGGTTTAACACATCTTGTTCCATATGACTGAACCCATGCTTTCTCTGTGAACAGAAAGCCTCCCAACGCTTCACCGAAATATTCAACCATGTCATTTCTTTCGTATTCTCCGTGAACAAGTACATCAAGTCCGATTTCTTCCTGCCATCTTACACATTCCTCAATTTTCTTCTTATTAAATTCAACATACTGTTCTTCGCTGATTTCACCCTTACGGAATGCTGAACGGTTGGTCTTAACATCTTTTGTCTGTGGAAATGAACCTATTGTAGTTGTAGGCAGCTTTGGCAATACAAATTCTTTCTTCTGAAGCTGCTGTCTTTCACTTCTTGCAGGAAGTCTTCTGTAATCCGCCTCTGTAACTTCCGCAAGTCTTTTCTTTACAGCTTCATTATCACATTTTCTTGTACCTGCAAAAAGCTGTCTGTTAACTTTGAATCTTTCGTCTCCTTCAAGGTCTGTACACTTGGCAAGCTCTCTTAATTCCTTCAATTCAATAAGCTTCTCCTCTGCAAATGCGAAGTAATTCAGATATTCATCCGAAAGTTTATTCTCATGCTTTAATGTATATGGAACATGCTGCAGCGAGCATGATGTTGACAAAACCGTCTGTATTCCCTTATCTTGAAGCTTTTTAAGCACATTTAAAGTCTTTTCATAATGATTCTTCCAAATATTTTTTCCATTGACAAGGCCCGCAAATAATACTTTGTCCTTTGGAAATCCATATTTTTCAATGAGTTCTGCTGTCTTCTTTCCCTCAATAAAATCAAGTCCGATTCCGTCAAACGACAGCTTGACAATATCTTCATACACATCTCTCACGTCTCCGAAATATGTCTGAAGCAATATTTTGCAGGACTTCTTCTTACCTAAAATATCACTATACATTTTGACAAACAGTTCTCTGTCTTCTTCTGTCATGTCCTGTACAAGTGCCGGCTCGTCAAACTGAAGCCACTGAATTCCTACAGCTTCACATTTGCTATAAACATCTTTATATGCTTCAATAAATGCATTGATAAAATCCTCGGCTTTCTTCTTACCTGTAAATCTGCACAGCTTAAATAAAGTATACACACCTGTGATTACCGGTTTTGTCTCAATTCCAAGTTCTTTTGCCTCTGCGTATTCATCCCACAGTTTATTAGCTGAGATTCTGATTTGAGTGCTGTCCTCTGCCTCTGGAACAATATAATGGTAATTAGTATTAAACCATTTCTTCATCGCAAGAGCTTTAACATCACCGTTCTCTCCCTGATAGCCCCTTGCCATTGCAAGATATTTATCAAGCTCTGAAACCTCAAGTTCCCTGTATCTTTCAGGAATTATATTCAGTAAAAATGCTGTATCAAGCACGATATCATAATATGAGAAATCATTGCTTGTGATATAATCAATTCCTGCTTCTTTCTGTGTAAGCCAGTGTATCTTTCGTAACTCCTTTGCTGTCTGTGTCAGTTCATCTGCACTTGTTTCTTTTCTGAAATATTTTTCTAATGCAAACTTTAACTCTCTTAATGTTCCTATCCTTGGATAACCTACTACTGCTGTCTTCATACCTGCTCTCCTCGTCTATAATTTGATGTTGTCATTATAAATTTGAAAAAAGCATTTGTATAATACATAAAAAAGCAGGTTAATCATAGTTTAAAACTATGTCTAACCTGTTTTATATACATTTAACAACTACTTAAGATACTTTTTTATAGCCTCAAGATATGTACTTCCAAGTCTGCTAAGCATCCCTTTTCTATGCGTTATATAACCGATACGCATATCCGCTTCATCAGCAAGTGGCACTGCTATAATGTCTTTTCCGTTGAGCTTCTTGTCAAGAATACCACTGCTCACCGTGTAACCGTTAAGGCCAATCAGCAGATTAAAAAGTGTTGCCCTGTCACGGACTCTTATGTTCTTCTTTCTTGCTGTTTCTGAGAATATTTCCTCTGAGAAATAGAATGAATTATGCTCACCCTGCTCAAATGACAGATACGGATATTCCTCCAGCTGCCCGTTATGTATAACACTGCACTGGGCAAGCGGGTGTTTTCTGCTTATGAATACATGTGGTCTTGCTGTAAAAAGCTCATGGAATTCAAGTTCATATGACTTTAAAATCTTTCTAATAACAGCCTCATTAAAATCATTAATGAACAGTATTCCAATCTCACTTCTTAACCTTGCGACATCCTCGATAATCTCGTAAGTCTGTGTTTCCCTTAAACTGAAATCATACTCATCCTGCCCGAACTGCTTTATAAGGTCAACAAATGCGTTGACTGCAAATGAATAATGCTGTGTTGATACGCAGTACTGCTTCCTGCCGCCATTACCATCCTTATATCTGTCCTCAAGTATGGCTGCCTGCTCAAGTATCTGCCTTGCATATGAAAGAAAATCTTCTCCTTCCTTCGACACGCTTATTCCCTTATTAGTTCTGTTGAATATCGTAATATTCATCTCTTTTTCAAGTTCATGAATTGCATTGGTAAGGCTTGGCTGTGAAATATATAATTTTCCTGCCGCCTCAGTAATCGTGCCTGTCTGTGCAACTGTAACAATGTATTTTAACTGCTGTAATGTCATACTCTTACCTACCTGTATAATATTTAAAATATTGTAACACATTTTTGTTGTTTTTTAAAAAATATTATGATACAATCAGCCCGTAAAATATCTGATTATGAACGGAGGTGGATTTTCATGGATAGTTGCGATCGTATAGGACGAAGTAAGAACTGCGGTGTATACTATAAGCGTAGGCTCAGAATGTGGCTGTCTGTGAGAATCTCATAACCACATTCTAATAAATTGTGCCTTTTATACATCGCATCAGAGGATCCTTACTATCACAATCATCTGTAGCGATGTATTTTTATGCCCAATTCAGGCAAGAAGGAGGTCACAATGAACAAAGTATTATTCCCTAAGAAAGATTATGTAAAAGAACTTGTCAGGATTTTTAAGTTATCTAAGAATTCACAGAAATTAGTTAAGACACTTTCTAAGTATCATGAAAAAGATATTGCTGAAGCAATCACTCTTCTTACACCTGCTGAAAGACAGCATATATATAACGTTCTTGATGAACATATGATTGCTGAGATTTTCTCTTATCTTGATGATACTGAAAAATATCTTGAAGAACTGTCATTAGAGAAAGCTGCACGTGTAGTATCTTACATGGATTCCGATGATGCGGTTGATGTACTTGACGATTTGTCAGAAACTAAGAAGAATGAAATTGTTGAACACTTAGACGCTGATGCAAAGGAAGATGTCCAAAAGCTTCTTTCTTATGAAGATGATGAGATTGGTAGCTGCATGACTAACAATTTTGTGTGCATACCTAACACCCTTACTATAAGAGAAGCCATGAGTGCCCTTGTCAAGCAGGCTGGCGAACATGATAACATATCAACTATATATGTAGTCAATAGTGCTGGCAAATTTGCCGGTGCAATTGACTTAAAGGATTTAATTATAGCAAGACAGAATGATAACCTTGCCGACATAATAAGCAGTTCATACCCTTATGTATATGAGCATGAAAATATCAATGAATGTATTGATAAGATTGCAGATTACGAAGAGGATTCCATTCCTGTACTTACTGATGATGGAAAAATATGCGGTATCCTTACTGCAACAGATATCGTTGAACTCGTTGATGATGCAATGAGTGATGACTATGCAAAGCTCGCCGGTCTTACTTCAGAAGATGATTTAAGCGAGCCAACTCTTGTAAGTATCAAGAAACGTCTGCCTTGGCTTATTATACTGCTGTTTCTTGGAATGGCAGTTTCATCAGTTGTAGGAATATTTGAATCAGTAGTTGCTGTTCTTCCGATTGTAATATGTTTCCAGTCTCTCGTTCTTGACATGGCTGGTAATGTCGGAACACAGTCACTTGCTGTAACTATCCGTGTACTTATGGATGAGACTTTAAGTGCTAAGAAGAAGTTATCTCTTCTTTTCAAAGAGATGAAGATTGGTTTCATTAATGGTGCAAGTCTTGGAATCATGGCACTTGTATTCTTAGGTGTCTATATTCATATATTCAAGAAATATGCGTGGATGTCAGCATTTTTAATATCTGGCTGCGTCGGATTATCTCTTATTGTTGCTATGGTTGTATCAAGCCTTGTGGGAACAATTATTCCTATGTTCTTCCACAAAATTCACATTGACCCGGCTGTTGCGTCAGGTCCGCTTATCACAACTGTGAACGACCTCGTTGCTGTTGTCACTTATTACGGACTTGCAATGATATTTCTTGTTGAAATATTTCATGTGTAATACAAACAGGGGAATGCTCCATGAATATTGGTAACATTCCCCTGTCCGCTATGTATATCTTTTATGAACTCATCTGTATTGTAACAGGTTATATCTGCATTTGGTGCAACTCTTCCATTAGAATTAACTTTAATTACCTCACTTTGTCTTGTCTCATTATCATTCTGTATCTTTTCAAGCGTCCGTTCCAGTATGCTTCTGTCTATAGGCTTCTCTATAAATCCTGCCAGATTAATTCTTGGAATAAATACTTCACTTATATATTCTCTCGCAAAACCATTTATAAACACTATCCTAAGATGCGGATATACTGTAAACAGTTTCTTCCCCAACTGTTGTTAATTCTACGTGACATGTATCATTTCTTTTCTGACTACAAGATAAATCTTGTACAAATACTTGATTCAGAGTACTTGCAACTTTATAATGAAATTACAATGATTGAATTAGGGCTTACTAAATAACAGATTCTTACTAAATATTCAGAGGAAGATTATTCTAAGGCTGAGAAGGCTCTTAATAACAGATAATTATAATAGAAATCAGACTTTCTGTATTCTTTTTAATTATCCCCTAATAAAAAACAAAACCCCTTCACTTAAACTAAGCGAAGAGATTCATATTACACAATCTCCAGCACATGCTCAGTAACATTCTTATCCTTATCAACGCCAAATGCCTTAAACACCGGATTATCATTATCCATAAGTGACATAATCATATATACAGCAGTTGAATCATACGCAAGTCTTTTATCCTCCTCGGAAGGTCTTGAAGGAGTCTCCGGGTGAGAATGGAAATTGCCAAGCATAGTTAAGCCAAGACTTCTTGCATCCTTGACTGCTGCGAACTGTTCTTTAGGATCCATAGTAAAATGTACATTATTATGGTCAAGATTAGTAAGAAAATACACCTTCTCAATAGACTTAACATTCCCATCAACAAATCCCGCAATAAGCCCACAAGATTCATCAGGAAGCCCCGATAAACAATATTGCACAACTGCATCATAATCAGATTTTTTCATTCGAATAATCATGCTCATCCTCCAATAAAAAATATCACTTTCATACTTATCCAGCGTAAGCTACGCGCACACGCACCGGCAGAAAAAACATATATAAGCAGAATAATGAGATAACCATGTGAACGACAAGTAGCGAAAGCGTGCCTGCACATGATTATCCCATTATTCTGCCTTGATATATCTTTCTCCTACTTATGCATATCACATTCAGCCTGTTCATAATCAATAAGCTCATGAATTGTAGGATTATCTCCGCATATAGCACAATGATGGTCCTTTGGAAGCTTAATTGTATGGAATTCCATCTTTAAAGCATCATATGTAAGAAGTCTTCCTGTAAGAAGGTCTCCCTTGCCAATGATGTACTTGATAGCTTCCATTGCCTGAAGGCTTCCGATAACACCGCCCATTGCTCCGATAACGCCTGCCTGCTTACATGTAGGAACTGCGTCCTTTGGTGGTGGGTTCTTGAATACACATCTATAGCATGGTCCCTCTCCAGGTACATAAGTCATAAGCTGACCCTTGAATCTTATGATACCTGCATGAGAGAAAGGCTTTCCAGCCATAACACACGCATCATTAATAAGGAATTTTGCAGGGAAATTATCTGTTCCATCAATGATGAAATCATAATCCTTGATAAGTTCCATAACATTCTCAGATGTAACGAATTCTCTGTAAGTCTTAACTGTTACATCAGGATTGATTGCTTCCATTGTTTCTTTAGCAGATTTAACCTTAGCCTTACCGATATCTGCTGTTGAATGGATAATCTGTCTCTGAAGATTAGATAAATCAACCTCATCAGCATCAACAATACCTATTGTTCCAACTCCGGCTGCTGCCAGATACATAGCTGCAGGAGCACCAAGTCCGCCTGCACCGATTATAAGCACGCTCGCATTAAGAAGCTTCTTCTGGCCTTTAGCTCCAACTTCCTTTAAAATAATGTGGCGTGAATACCTTTCAAGCTGTTCATTAGTAAACGCCATTAGTATGCTCCTCCTCCCATGAAATACAAGAATTCAACTGCATCGCCTTCATTTAACTTTGTTGTCTCAAAATCATCTCTCTCAACAAAATCATCATTAACAGTAACTGTTACATATTCCGGATTCTCAACATTCTCCTTAACGATAAGCTCTGCTACTGTAATTCCGTCTTCATATTCCTTCTTGTTTCCTGCAACTGTGATCTTCATAACATTCCTCCCTTTAATTAAATCTCATTTCTTGCGCCGTTTATTATACTAATCCTTCAAATAATCCAAGCAGTGCATCCTTAGTTGTCTTTCCTGCAATTCTGCCTGTCTCAGCACCTTTGTTGAATGCAACAAATGTAGGTGCTGCCAATACTTCATATTTAGAAGCAAGCGATTCATCAAAGTTTACATTTACCTTGTAAACATTAAGCTTTCCCTCGTAATCATCTTCAATGTCTCCTACAACCCCTGCCATCATCTTGCATGGGATGCATGAATCTGAATAGAAATCCACAAGAACCGGAAGTTCTGACTTAAGAACCAGTTCTTCGAAATTCTCTGCATTAGCTCTGGCTGCCATAAGCCCTCCTTTCCTTAATCCTCGTCTTCTACCTTTCTAACGATAAGAGTATATGTACCATCCTCATTAGCTGTAAGCTTTAATATCTGATGTCCCTCTTCCTTGATACTTCTTGGAACATTCTGAACAGGCTCGCCATCATTCATTCTGACTGCAAGAATCTGTCCGTCATCTAACTCCTCAAGTGCTACCTTTGCCTTAACAAATGTTGTTGGGCAGACCACATCAGTAATATCTACTGTATCATCAATCTCAAAATCAGCCATTGTATGCCTCCTTAATCTTCTTATAGAATTCTTCTCTTCCAACTCTGTCGAGTGTGAACTTAAATCTTTCACTTGGTTTTGCGTTGTCTGCAAAGAACTGGATTGCCGCATCACAGACACGGAATAACTGTTCTTCATTTCTGATAAGCGGAAGTGGTGATTCACCCTTGCTTATAGAATTACCAAATGTACCTGCAAATGAAATGATATATGCAGAAGGTGCGTCCCACGCATCTGTTGGACAGGATTTAGCGCATCTGCCGCAGTAATTACATTTGTCATAATCAACTGCAACCTTGCCATTCTGCATTGTGATTGCACCTGTACGACAGGCCTTCTCACATACACCACAGCCAATACATTTGTCTTCAATCCACTTAACATCAGCAGCACCCTTGATACCAACATCATTCTCCTCTGCCTTAAGACAGTTGTTCTGACATCCTGTAACGCCGAATTTGAACTTATGTGGAAGTTCTCTTCCGAAGTATCTTTCGTCTAACTTAACTGCAATGTCATATGAATCTATGTTACCGCTAGGACATATTGTATTGCCCTGACAGGCTGTGACTGTACGCACTCTCGGACCACATACACCAGGTCTGCAACCGCCCTCTGCAAGTTCTTCCTTGACAGCATCTATATCTTTAAGTTTAATAAATGGAATCTCAACGCCCTGTCTTGATGTAAGATGGACATGTCCGTCTCCATATTTTTCTGCAACTTCAGCAATCTTGGTAAGATTCTCGGCTGTAAGATATCCTCCTACAACTGCAAGACGAAGTGAGAAGTTATTCTTCTGCTTCTGTCTCATGAATCCGCCCTTCTTAAGTGTTCCATAATCAACTTTCTCTGCCATAATATCCTCATTTCCGTGCCATGCACTATTCATTATCGGTAGACTCTAAGGCTGCCCTGAAATCTTCCTTAAGATCATCTATATCCTCTATTCCTACGCTGACTCTTATCAGATCATCATACACTCCCGAAGCTTCCTTATCCTTGTCGCTTAAATGAAGTGCAATCGTTGAAGCAGGGTGGATAACCAGTGTCTTGGTATCTCCTATGTTAGAAACTATATTAGGAATCTTTAATGCATTTATTATCTTAAATGCTCTCTCCTTACTTCCAACCCTGAAGGTTATTATCGCACCATAGCCTTTAGTAAACTGCTTATCAGCCACTTCATGATACGGACTGCTCTCAAGTCCCGGATAATTAACTGTAATTCCTTTAAATGTGTCTAAGTATCTGGCAAGTTCATACGCATTAGAACAGTGTCTCTCCATTCTAAGCCCTAATGTCTCAAGTCCCAGGTTATTAAGAAAAGCATTCTGTGGTGAAAGACAACCACCAGTATTTCTGAATAATCCGTTACGAAGTTTAATTATATATGCCATTGGACCGAATTTCAAATATGGTTTAAGTCCCGGATACGTTTCTTTATCAAACTTGAACTTTCCATTAAAAGTAAGTATTCCGCTTATCGCATCACTGCTTCCATTAATGTACTTTGATGATGAATTAACTACCACATCTGCGCCAAGCGTTATAGGCTGTATAAGATATGGCGTTGATACCGTATTATCAACTATAAGCGGAATTCCATGTGCATGTGCAACATCCGCTACTGCCTTAATATCTGTTACATCAAGCTTGGGATTACCGATTGTCTCTGCAAATACAACTCTTGTCTTATCTGTTATAAGTTCTTCAAAACACTCTGGCTTATTATCAGCCACATATTTCACTGTAATGCCAAAGCTTTCTAAGTCTTCAAACAGTTCGACTGTTCCACCATATAATCCACATGAAGCAACAACCTCATCACCCTGTCTTACAATATTGGCTATAGAATTGAATATTGCCGCCATTCCGGAAGAACACGCCACACTTGAAAATCCTTTCTCCAGCTTGGTAATTCTCTTTTCAAATGCTTCTATCGTCGGATTGTTGATTCTCGTATATGAGAATCCCATTGCCTTATTATCAAATATTCTCTCCAGTTCTTCTGCACTCTCATGCTTAAATGCGCTTGACTGATATATAGGAACAAGTGTTGCTCCGTTGGGATAATCGTCAACGCCATCATGCAGCAGTGATGTGTTAAAACCACTCATATATTTCTCATCCTTTCATCTGTTATGCGATGAACATTCAATATTTATTGAACTGTCCATATATTAAACCTTTTTACCTAGTATGTAAATATGTTATTTGAGAAAAAATATAACTGCCTGAACAATCTCAGGCAGTCATGAACTATCATTAACATTTACTATATAATATAACTGTCTATTCCCACATTAGAATTAACCAAATCTGCTATTGTAATATTGCTGAAGTAATCATTAACAAGCTTCTCAAAGTCTTCCCACATCTGTAAAGTCTTACATTCTGCCACCTTCGGACATCTGTTAGGCTTCTTCTCAAGACATGCTACCGGTGCAAGTGAACCCTCTGTTACAAGAAGTATGCTAAGCACTGAATAATCCTCCGGATTGCGTGCAAGCTTGTATCCGCCACCCTTTCCTCTTAATGATATGAGAAAATCATTCTTGCTTAATGTTGCAACAATCGCTTCCAGATACTTCTCAGAAATATCCTGTCTTCTGGCAATATCCATAAGTGGAATATATTCTCCTGTATTATGCTCCGCAAGATCAATCATGACCCTGAGCGCATATCTTCCCTTTGTTGAAATCTTCATATATATAACCTCTTTTCTAATAACACATTAATACTGTATGTTAAACATACTTTACCACAATGTTTGTATATTTTTCAAGTGTTAAATGAATTTATTTGGCAGGAATGCTTGCCGCAACGCATAATTCTCCCCAGCCTCTGGCTGAATCAGGCCATACATTTCCCACCCGTGTTGCACCATTTATAAGGTATGCTTTAAGCTTTTCACCATACATATATTGGTCATTGCCCTTCACAATCCCCCATTCCATCAGCATTGCAGCAGCACCCGTAACCATAGGTGTTGCAAAAGATGTCCCCGTGACAGTTTTCTCCTTATTTCCCGGAATTCTTATATTAACTCCCGGTGCTGTTATGTCAGGTTTTGCATACAGCATAAGGCCGCTTTTTACATTAACTCCCCTGCCTGAAAATGTGGCCGCACTCCCCGGTGCACGCCCATTGGCGCCAACACATATTGCCCGCCTTGAAGTCCCCGGTATTGTAAATGTGTACTCAGGCGACGACCTTAAAAATCCTGTTGCACTGCTTAATGTCGAAACCGGAGGAAGCCACATATTAAAGAATCCATCCAACACATTTTCTGCGGTAAATCTTATATCCCATATTCCAGAAGTAATATATCCGCTTGTTGCAACCATAGCTGCATATATCTCTTCACCCATATAGAATGGTCCCGGTCCATACGCCTTTGATACGATACGCATATTCTTAATATTATGATGCACAACCCCCGCATTTCTGTCACTTATAACCAGTCTTTCCCCTGTTGGTGCAATAAGTTCAATTCTTGCATTGTCCATTGCCCTTTTCCATATCTGTATACTTATCTGCGGCTCATAATCGCCAATTGCAAGCTCTGCATCCAGTACATTTCCACTGATAAGCTGGCCTGAATAATGTGTTCTGCCTTCTCCTTCATTGCCAACACCTATACATATACCGCATCTGTATGTTGAACAGCAGTCATCTATAAACATTTCAAATATCGAACTGCCCTCATGATTGCCATAAGTTCCGCCATAACTTATATTAACCACAACCGGCTGACTATATTCAATAGCTTTTCTTATGCAGTAATCAACACCTCTCATAATCTGCGTTGTCCTTATATATGCGTTTCCCCCTGAATTTCCCAGCTTTACAATTATAATATCTGCGTCTGAAGCAACACCGCTCCTTCCACATGCAATAACTGCAACTTCATTGCCATGTCCGGTTACATCCATTGCCGGCAGTGTCTTTACAGCTCCATTCCTGTAATCTTCCAGTATACTGTTAATTTCCATATCAGAATATGTAATGCCTGTTGTCTGATCCCATAACGCCTTAATTCTTGTATCCCCTGAGTCATCAAGAAATTCATTATCACTTATATCTATTCCTGAATCTATTACCGCTACAAGTACACCTTTTCCTGTCACGCCTCCATACTGGGTTTCTTCTGCTTTTGCAACATTAACACAGGCTTCTGACTTAGCTGCATACAATTCAAAATATAATGCCTTAGGCTTTTCAATAAATATAATCTCCGGTTCTGTAGCAAGTGCTTCAATACTATCAATCGTTGTTCTTACAATCCAGTATCCACACAGAAGCTGCGTAAACTCTGCATTTGTATAAATGCTTCTAATCCTGTCCATACTTCCAGCTGTCTTGACAATTATCTCCCATGTTCTGTCAGAGTCATCAAACCCGGCATCCATATCAGGTACCTGCTGCCTTATATCTTCACTTGTATCAGCACTAATCTGCAATAGATTCTCAATTCTCGGATTCACACATAATTCTCCAGTTAAGCTCACATAATATCTATGCTGACAACTGCAATAACATGAAAACAGCTGGTGCGTATGCACCAGCCGTTAATTAGTTTAATATCATGTTTTCTTGATAAATTCTATACGACACTTAGGACACTTAATACTAATTCTGCCCTTTCCCTTAGGAACTCTTATCTTCTGCCCACAGCTTGGACATTTGAAAATTCTATGTGTCTTACTGTCCTTAATTCTTGCTCTTACCTTGTTAAACTTACTCATAAATTTATAATGAATCTTCATATACTTCTGGTTTTCAGCACTTCTTCTTGATATATTTCTTGAAAACATTCTGAAATATATGTACACAATACCAAGGAGTGCTACTGTATATATTACATTATTCCTTAAAAAGAAAGTAAGTATAATCAAAACAAGAACTACATATGATAAACATCTCGAAAGCTGGTCCATGCCATATCTTCCATACATAAATCTTGAAAAACTCTGCTTAAATCGGTTCATAAAAAACATTCCCTTTCTATATATTGAAGTCATTCACATCAACATACATATGGTAACACACAACCCAATAAAAGCAATTAAAAATGTATAAAATAAATATGATATATTAATATTCCATGTACTCTTCCCCATCGAGGTTCTTCCAGTAGAACTTATCCTCCAGTATCATATAACTGTGTTCTGAGTTTTCTTTAGGAATTGAAACTGAACCAGGATTCATGTATATGTAATTATCTCTCTTCTCACACTTAGGTATATGTGTATGTCCGCAAAGGAGAATATCTCCTTCCTTTAATGCAGGCATATTCTTCTCATCGAGCTTGTGTCCATGTGCAAGAATGATTGATCTGTCATTGAAATTAAGGTATGCCTGCTCTGCAAGTACATTAAAGTCAAGCACCATCTGGTCTACCTCTGTATCACAGTTACCTCTTACGCATATAATCTCATTGCGTAAAGGATTGAGCATTGCAATAACCTCCTTAGGTGCATATTCCTTAGGCAGGTCATTTCTCGGACCATGATATAGTATATCACCTAAAAGAACGAGTCTGTCTGGCTTCTCTGCTTCATATCTTTCAAGCAGCTTTCTGCAATAATATGCAGAACCGTGTATATCTGATGCAATCATTATCTTCTTCATATTCTGTCCTTTCCTTATATAAACCGGGTCTTAATTATCTTGCAAGCTTATTAAATGTTGGCACTTTATAATGTGAAGCATTACTTAAAAACTGAGATAAAGTATTAGGAACCTTGTATGTGTCAAGAACCTTCTTCATAAAAGCAATTGATCTTTTCTTATACTTCATGCTTCGCAATACAGTTACAGCAGCTTCATCATCATAGCCCCTTGCAAACTGCTTTGCATATCTTGCAAACTTGGCTTTATCAAGTTCTGGAATATCAGAATAATTCTGGAATATTTCCATTGCTTCAATAATTCTTGCATTATCAAAATCCAGCTCAACTGCCGGTCTTCTGGCTTCAATATTACTAATATGGCATACAGACTGCTTACACACATTAGAATACAGACTTATATTATCAGCCTTAACATTCGTAAGCGAATATTTGTTATACAGGTGTATTCCGGTAAACATTCCACTTGAATTATCCTCTCCAAAGAAATAATTCAGCAAAAGTTCCGTAATATCCCCTTGTGCGTCTGATTTCTTAATATACATTCCTCTTCCAACACGGATTATCTCACCTTCATCAGCAAGTCTTTCAACTGCCCTGAAAAAAGCTTCCTGCTTCATTCTCTCAAATCCATGCTCATACATATCATTAGCTGACACAACAGTGCCATCTGCCACATTATCAAAGTAATCTAATATCTTATCTCTGTTCTTCATAATTCTTTAGCATGTTGAAGCTATTACACTTCTTCAAGATTAATTGTCTCTGTTTTTTCTGAATCATCATCAGATTCTTCCTTTTCAGGCTTTTCTTCTTCCTTGCCATCTGCCTTCTCATTGATTACCTTGACTTCAACCTCAACATCTCCGTCTTTCTCATCAAATATAACATCATCATCAAAATCATCATCTGATGCAAGGCAGTCATCCTCATCAACAAAATCAGAATCTTCCTCATCCTCTTCGTCAACATAGAAATTAACTGGTATAACTTCTACATTACTGCATACAGCCTTACCAATAATGTACACTGTGTGAATTCCTTCTTCGTCAACATTATCAACAAGATTCTTAACACCTGCTATCTTTCTTGAGATATCACATGTTGCATTGACACCTTCTGGGAGAATGATAGTTACTGAACTTGCATTACTTGAGAAATTAATATATACATCCTTCTCGAACACTGCAAGGCCAAGATCAAGTACTGTCTTGGAAGCTACTGACTTAAGTTCGCAACCTGCAAATACTTCATCCTCTACCTCTATAACCTTCTTCTCTCCGATAGCATTATATTTACGGATTTCATCATCAAGACTGTCATTCTCTTCCTTGACAAATCTCTCTTTAGTCTTCTTAAACTTATCAAGTGCAACCTTGCCTGCAACAGCAGCAGCACCTACTCCTAAAACAATCTTAGCCAATCCATGTTTCTTTGCCATAGTATTATCCTCCAATTCACGCATTATAATGCAATCTACTCTTTAAATTTAATCACCACAAAATCTTGTTTTAGTATATCATACTCCCTATACAAAAATCAACGCGAATAGACACATCCGCAATAATTCTGCCTGTATAGATTATACTCATGTGAAAGCTCAATAGAACGCTTATATCCCTCTTTTTTCTTAAAATCAGATAAAAGATATGGCATATCATATTCCTCTGACAACTTTAAGCCTATTTCATTAAGCTTTACGCTGTTCTTTAGAGGACTTATTGTAAGCGTTGTCGTAAAATAATCAAATCCACCAGCCTTTGCAGTCTCACAGGTCTTTCGCAGTCTCAGCTCATAACAGCGGAAGCACCTTTCCCCACCTTCCCTGCACTGTTCATATCCTTTAGCTATGTCATAGAATTCTTTAGTATCATAATCGCCTTCTATGAAGGAAACCTTATACTTTGCCGGAAATTCACTGATGAATCTCTTCTGTTCTTCAACTCTTTTTCTGTACTCTTCCTCAGCAGATATATTCGGATTATAGTAGAATACAGTTATATGGAAATAATCAGAAAGATATTCAATACAATGACTGCTGCATGGTGCACAGCAGCTGTGAAGAAGCAGAGTCGGTACAATTCCGTCCTTCTGGAAGCCCGCTATCTTCTTATCAAGCTCTTTCTGAAAATTTCTCTGTTCAAAAGGTATTCCCATATTACTTAACCTGTCCTGTTATCTCTTCTAACGCAGCGTAAAGCTTTTCCATCTGCTCATCAGTTCCTATTGTAATTCTTAAGTAATTATCAATAAGTGGCTGGTTAAAATATCTGACAAATATGTTCTTTTCTTTAAGTTTTTCAAATATTTCCTTAGCCGAAACACTCTTGTGTGTTGCAAATATAAAGTTAGCCTTAGAGTCAGGGAATGAGAAGCCTAACTGTGAAAGTCTTTCCTTAGCATTCTCTCTGGTCTTAACTATCTTACCCACGCACTCTTCAAAGTATTCCTTATCATTGACAGACTCAATGCCATAGCTTATTGAAGTTCTGTTCATTGTATACGAATTGAATGAGAATTTGACATCATTAAGAGCCTTTATAAGCTCAGGATTACCGAAACAGTAACCTATTCTCATACCAGCCATTGCACGTGATTTAGAAAATGTCTGTACAACCAACACATTTTCATACTTATTGACAAGCTCCATTGCTGACTTTCCGCCAAAATCAATATAAGCCTCATCAACAATAACAACTACATCCTGATTATGTTTTATAATATCTTCAACCTTATCAAGTTCCATATAAAGTGCTGTAGGAGCATTAGGATTAGGGAATACCACTCCACCATTCTCCTTGTAATAATCTTCTGGAATTATATTAAAATCCTTATCAAGCGGCTGCTTCTCATATGGAATTCTGTAAAGGTCAGCCCATACACTGTAGAAAGAATATGAGATATCAGGAAACAATATTGGCTTGTCTGAATTAAAGAATGTCAGGAAACACATTGACAATACATCATCAGAACCAACTCCTACGAACACCTGATTATCATTCATTCCATAATAAGCTGCAATTGCATGTACAAGGTCTGTTACCTCAGGATCCGGATAAAGTCTTAAATCACTGATATTCATTCTCTCTGCTGCCTCAAGCACCTTAGGTGTCGGAGGATATGGATTCTCGTTGGTATTAAGCTTTACAACATCTTTAACCTTAGGCTGCTCTCCCGGCACATATGGCTCAACTCTTCTGATATTCTTCTCCCATGTCTTCATATATAAGTCCTCTTCTTTCACGAATAATTATAATCCCATCTCTTTAGCAACTTCTGCAAAATGTGGTAATGAATTAACAATTGTCTCATAAGATACACAGTATGCAATTCTAACATATCCAGGGCATCCAAATGATGACGCAGGAACCATAAGGATATTGTGTTTCTTGGCTGCCTCACAGAAAACAGTTTCATCTTCAACAGGCGACTTTACGAAAAGATAGAAAGCTCCCTCTGGTTTTACACATTCAAAGCCTAACTTTGTGAGTCCTTCGTATATTGCCTTTCTGTTCTTGTCATATGCCTCAAGATTAACCTGTGCATCAACACATTTTGCAACAACTCTCTGCATAAGTGAAGGAGCATTAACGAATCCTAAAATTCTTGTAGCTACAGAAGCTGCTGACTTAACATCTTCTGAATCTGTAACCTCATCAGGAATAACAAGATATCCGATTCGCTCACCTGGAAGTGAAAGCGACTTACTGTAAGAATAACCAACAATGGTATTGTCGTAATATTTAGTAAGATATGGAACATCAACACCGTCATATGCTAACTCTCTGTAAGGTTCATCTGCGATTAAGTAAATCTCTGTTCCGTACTCCTTCTGCTTCTTATCCATAATAGCAGCCATCTTCTTTATAGTATCCTCTGAATATACAACACCTGTCGGGTTATTAGGATTATTAACGATAACAGCTCTTGTCTTAGGTGTTATCTTTGTTTCAAACTCGTCAAGCTTAGGCTGGAAATCAACAGTATTAGGTGAAACAACTACTAATTTCCCACCAAAATTGCTTACATAATTCCTGTATTCACCAAAGAATGGTGCAAATGTCATAACCTCTTCGCCCGGATTAAGTAATGTCTTGAATATTGTGTTAAGTCCGCCTGCTGCTCCAACAGTCATTACAATATTAGTATGATTAAAATGTGTTCCGAATCTTCTATTAAGCGACTCAGCTATAGTCTGTCTCACATCCTCATATCCTGCATTACTCATATATCCATGTATAAATGTTGATTCTTCATTATCTACTATATCCTTAACCGCTTCATTAACCTCTGCAGGTGCTGGAACATTAGGGTTACCAAGTGAGAAATCATACACATTTTCTGCTCCGTATAACTTGGCAAGTCTGTTGCCTTCCTCGAACATTGCACGGATTACCGAACTGTTTTTTACTAAAGAAACCATTGAATCAGCTATCATTGTTTATATCCTCCAAAAAAAATATGACTACATTATAATCAAAATCATTTGATTTTACAACTTTCAATACATTCAATCATATGCTATTATTTATAATAGTTTCAAATTTATAATCTGGGGGATGAATATCATGTCTAAAGTTCTTTATTCAATATACAGATATATTGTTTTAGGATTGTTTCTCGTTATAAACATATGGCTGTTTCTGCTTAGCATTTTCAGCACCAGTAAAATGACTACTGATGCAAGTGAATATACATATTACACAGGAGATTATGTGTGGGTTCACCTTATAGTACTTGCCTGTATTGCAGTCCTTACCTATATTCTCGTAAAGAAAAAATTATTTACCATTCTTAACAGATACCTGACTGATAACGATAAAGCCTTCAGAAAAGTGCGTAACATTTGTCTGATAATCATTGGAATCACAGGGGCAGTCTGGGTTATTCTTACACAGTCGCATGCGGGTGCTGACCAGTATTATGTGCTTGATGCCGCTGCTGGCCTTAGAAGCCATGACTATACAATGTTTATGCGTGATGGATATATAGCCAAATACACTAACCAGATTGGGCTTTTATTCATTGAATACATTATTGGTTTCGTTGTTGGTGACTATAACTACATATTCTGGCAGCTTTTAAATGTCATAATGATAGTATTCACTTACAAAATGCTGGCAGATTTATTTTCAATATGGAAATTGCCACGACTTGCATCTGTCTTATTCCTTGTCCTTGGTATACTGTTTTTCCCATGGACACTTTACAGCGTATTTATATACGGCAATATAGCCGGCTTATTTTTTGCTGTCATGGCATTTAAATATACAATGCTTTTTGTTGGCGCATCCAATACAGACAATTCCATACATATCTCATATATTGCGGTCACTGGAGCTGCTATGATGATGAGCGTCATGGTTAAAAGTAATTATCTTATATTTATGATTGCTCTTATTTTATATACAATTGCCGAAACATTAAGACATAAGAACATACAGATTATTCTTGTTACATGTGCCATAGCTGCAGGATTTGCCATACAGGCAGTTTTTCCTAAATTAATCATAGAGAAAATATCTGGATATAATCTGGATAATGGAGCTTCATCATGGACATGGATAGATATGGGACTTCACTCGACAACCGCAACTGTATATGCCGACGGATGGTATAATTCCAGAATTGCATCTCTTTATGAAAGAAATAATTATGATTCAAAAAAGGAAGCCCTGGCAGCCAAAGCAGATATTAAAGGTTACATAAACAACTATAAAAGCGATCCTAATGCATTTACATCTTTCCTTTCAAAGAAGATTGCATCCCAGTGGAATAACCCTGGTTTTCAGTGTTTCTGGATAACTAATGTCAGAAACAGCAGTATCACGCAAAGTGGTTTTATTACAGATATTTTATCATTAAAAGGGGGCATACCTTTTATGAATTATCTTAATATACTGCAAAGTATAATTTTATTTGGAAGTACGCTATATGCTGTTTATGCTCTGTTCTTTAATTCAGCTCCAGCTTCAACCGTACTACCACTAACATTTATAGGTGGTTTCATATTCCATATATTCTGGGAAGGAAAATGCCAATACACACTTCCTTATTTTGTATTGCTGCTTCCTTTGAGCATTATTGGATTTTTCTATATGGCGAAAGTCTTTATAGATTTTTCAAAGAAAAACATATATCATTGTGCAGCTGGCTTAATAGTCCTTATATTAGTCACAATCATATTTAACCACTTTATAATAATTAACCATGACAATAAAAGTTATAAAGAATATAAGGATTATACTATAAAAGTTGAATCTGGTGAAATAACTGAAACTGATAACTGATTATACATCTGGGGGTTATATGAGTGAAAATAAGAAAAATTGTTTATATATTGTAATTCCATGCTACAACGAAGAACAGGTTCTGCCTGTTACCTCAGGCATGTTTCTTGATGAACTTAACCATCTTATCAAAGCCGGCAAAATCAGTTCTGGCAGTAGGATAATGTTTGTCAATGATGGAAGTTCTGACAGTACATGGGATATAATTACGGATTTATCAAAGAAAGATGAACATTTCATAGGAATAAGCCAAAGCCGTAACCGCGGACACCAGAGCAGTGTGCTTGCCGGTCTTATAGAGGCTTCCCAGTATGCTGATATTACTATATCTATAGATTGTGATGGACAGGATGATATTCATGCAATGGAAGATATGGTTGACGCTTACCATGACGGCTGTGATATCGTCTATGGTGTAAGAAATGACCGTTCAACAGATACATTTTTTAAAAGAAACACAGCCAAAGGCTTCTATAAAATCATGGCAAAGCTTGGCGCAGAAACTGTATATAACCATGCTGATTACAGGCTTTTATCAAAGCGTGTGATTAATGAACTGGCACAATTCAAAGAAACTAATCTGTACCTTCGTGGGCTTATCCCGCTTGTCGGTTTTAAAAGTACAAGCGTATATTATTCAAGAAGCGAACGACTTGCCGGAAAGTCGCACTATCCTTTCAGCAAAATGCTTAACCTTGCATTAAACGGCATAACAAGCCTTAGTGTAAAACCACTCCGTCTTGTTATGTCACTTGGTATTATCGTTTCAATCCTCAGCTTCATCGGTGTTATATGGGCTGTCGTTGACAACCTGCTCGGCAACACAGTAACCGGCTGGGCAAGTACAGTATGTATCGTATGCTTCATGGGCGGAATACAGCTTATGTGCCTTGGCGTTATCGGGGAATACATCGGGAAGATATATATGGAGGTCAAGAATAGACCCAGGTTTATTATCAGTGAGAGGACTTATCAGGAGCAAGAGAAGAATAAGTAGATTCGAACAAAGAACAAAAATACCTGTAAGAAGTCATATAGACTCCTTACAGGTATTTTCATTATTCCACACCATCAATAAATCTGGCAACAAAGCTTAATGCTGCACCAAGCCCTGATTTTCTGCCACCGCCATCTGATATTCTTAAATAATCCGCATCAGTATCAAAGGAATAATCATTAACAAGACGTTCTTTAATACTATTATCATATTGCTTAAGATATGGTGCAACTGTTCCGCCAAGAACAATATCACAGTCCATCATTGTGTATATGTTATTAATTCCAAGAGCCAGATTGTCCATATATTCATCTAACACATTGCAATTATTCTTATTTCCCTGCGCTGCCAGTTCAAAGAAATTGTCAAGTGTCATATCAAGCTCTGATGATAATACCTTTTCTGAAACATATGCTTCAAAACAGCCCTTCTTACCACACAGGCACTGCTTTCCTCCAGGGTGAATAACCATATGTCCGAATTCGCCACCACGGTTGTGAACACCATTTCTGATTGCGGAAGCGTTAATATATGCACCTCCGACACCTTCCCCAAGCATAATATATATTTTTTCATCTTCAGGCTTTCCATTAAACCAGTGGTCTGCGTATGCCTCTGCTCTAGCATCGTTCATCACTACGACCGGATAATCAATAGCTGATATAAGCCTTGTAAAATCATAGTTCTTAGCTTTTAATGGTGGTGCTGAGATAAGAATCTGCTTTTCATCATCAAGTATTCCCGGAACTGTAACGCCAACTCCCAGAATGTCATCTGCGTCTGCTCCAACATAATCCACTGCATATCTTACCGCATCTGTAAGCTTCTCAATATATGCACTGCTTTTGCTAAAATGTGCTTTAACAGCCATACTGTATATAATCTGACCTTTAAGTCCTACTACATCTACATTAATATAGTCAGCTTTGATATTCACGCTGATAGCTTTTCTTGCATTATTATTAATAGTAATTGCCTGTGCCCTTCTTCCACCCGTTGAAGTGAAATTGCCAACATATTCTATAAGTTCATCTTCCATGAGCATCTTAAGATTCTGATTGACCGTTGGCAGTGACAGACCTAACTGGTCTGCTATCTCCTGCCTTGATATCTTATCCGAATTATATATCAGTCTGAATATACGATTTTTATTAAGTTTTTTTACATCCGTGTTCGTTAGTTTCTGTGATGAATCCATCCATTACCTCTCGCTTAATCCCGGTTAACTTATGTGTCAGTTACATTATTCGCCAAATACAGCAATATAATCTTTCTTGAACTTCTCAATTCCTGCATCTGTAAGCGGATGATGAACCATCTGCTCAATTACCTTATATGGTACTGTTGCAATATCAGCTCCTGCAAGTGCGCAGTCTGTAATATGTATTGGATTTCTTACACTTGCACAGATAATCTCTGTCTTAAGATCATAGTTAGCAAATATATCTGCAATATCCTGAATAAGATTAATGCCCGGCTGTGATATATCATCAAGTCTTCCAAGGAAAGGGGACACATATGCTGCACCTGCTCTTGCAGCTAAAAGTGCCTGATTAGCTGAGAATATTAATGTAACATTAACCTTTATTCCCTCAGATGATAACACCTTAGTAGCCTTAAGGCCTTCAACTGTCATAGGAATCTTAACAACCATGTTAGGGTGGATTGCTGCAATCTCTCTTCCCTCTTTGATCATTCCTTCTGCATCCTCAGTAGTAGCCTTAACCTCGCCGCTTATAGGTCCGTCAACAATAGAAGTAATCTCCTTGATAACCTCCTTGAAATCTCTTCCTTCTTTGGCGATAAGGGATGGATTAGTGGTTACTCCACAGATAACTCCCATGTCATTAGCCTTACGGATATCCTCAACATTTGCAGTATCAATAAAAAACTTCATAATAAAATTCTCCTTGTTAATCACTCATTAATTGTTCTGAATACATTCTTCATTGCAGGATAGATACATCTGAACTTATTGTACTTATCCTCGTATCTTTCTATTATCTTCTCGTCCGGCCTTATTGTCTTTCGTACTTTAACGAGAGCATTAGACGCATCTTCAACGCAATTATACTCCCCGGCTGCAACCATGGCAAGCATTGCCGCACCCATAGCAGGACCTTCCTCTGACTCTAACAGTTCCACAGGAATTCCAAGTACATTAGCCATAATCTTGCACCACAGTTCTGACTTAGCGCCACCACCGCACATACGAGTTGACTCCACCTTAATACTGAGACTCTTAGCAACCTCGAAGCAGTCCCTTATTGCAAATGCAACGCCTTCCAGAACTGCCTGTGTCATATCCTTACGCTCAGTATCCATTGTCATTCCGGTAAATGTGCCTCTTGCAAATTCGTCATTATGCGGTGACCTCTCGCCCATCAGATACGGAAGGAAATACACATTATTATTGCCAAGGTCATTATCTGTTATCTGCGACTGTTCACCTGAATAATCATTAGTTCCGAGTATCTTGTCCATCCACCAGCCATTAGCTGAAGCTGCACTTAATATACAGCCCATAAGATGATATTTTCCATCTGCATGTGCGAAAGAATGAAGTGCATTATTGGAATCCACTCCGAATTCCTTGCTTGAAATGAATATTGTACCGCTTGTTCCCAAAGAGACATTACAATGTCCGTCACCGACAGTACCAGTGCCTACTGCAGCAGCTGCATTATCACCTGCACCGGCTGCAACAATTACTTCATATCCTATTCCAAGCTCATCAGCAATATCCTTCTTTACAGTGCCAACGCACTCACTGCTTTCAAAGATGCGTGGCATCTGTGCTTCTGTCACGCCACATATATCAAGCATCTGGCGCGACCAACGCCTATTCTTCACATCAAACAGCAGCATGCCCGAAGCATCTGAAACATCTGTACAATGCACACCTGTAAGACGATACGCAATATAATCCTTTGGAAGCATTATCTTGTCTATCTTAGCAAAATTATCCGGTTCATTCTCCTTCACCCACAATATCTTAGGTGCTGTGAAACCTGCAAATGCAATATTTGCTGTATATTCTGATAACTTATCCCTGCCTATCACTTCATTCAGGTACTCACACTGCTTCGTTGTTCTTCCGTCATTCCATAAAATAGCCGGTCTAATAACCTCATCATTCTTATCAAGAATAACAAGTCCATGCATCTGTCCGCCAAAGCTGATACCACCAACTGTTGATTCATCCTGTCCGTCAAGCAGCTCCTTCATGCCTTCCATACATGCATCATACCAGTCATAAGGATTCTGCTCTGACCAGCCGGCCTTAGGGTAATCAATCGGATAACTCTTAGACACATTTGCAATAATATGTCCTGCTGTGTCCATAAGAACAAGCTTGACCGATGAAGTTCCAAGATCAATTCCTATATAATTCATGCCAGACTCCTTTCCACATTCATATATCTATAACCGCACCTGTTTATGCAAATGGGTTCTCGCTCTTGTAAAGCATGCCCTTAGGCTGGTTGAATGACACATCCTCAACGCCGATATACTTAAACACATCAAAAAGTGTCTTTCCAAAATGTCCGAATGCAACTGCACCATGATGTGGGAAGTTACCTTCGATAAGCACATGTCTGTAGAATCTTCCCATCTCTGGAATAGCAAATATACCTATTGCACCAAATGAACGTGTTCTTACCGGAAGAACTTCACCCTGTGCTATGTAAGCGGAAAGCTTGTTATCTGATGAATTCTGGAGTCTGAAAAATGTGATATCTCCCGGAACGATATCCCCTTCAAGTGTACCATTAGTAACTTCTTCAGGAAGTGAACGTGCCATAATCATCTGGTTTCTCATCTCGCAGAATGACAATTTGCTTGATGCAGTGTTGCCACAATGGAATCCCATAAATGTATCCTTCTGTGTATATGCATATCTGCCTGCGATATCCTCATTGTAGATATCTGCTGGAACTGTATTATTAATATCAAGAAGTGTAACAATATCGTCACTTACAACTTCTCCGATAAATTCACTCAATGCACCATATATATCAACCTCGCATGATACAGGTATTCCTCTTGAAGTAAGTCTTGAGTTGACATAACAAGGAACACATCCGAACTGTGTCTGGAATGCCGGCCAGCATTTACCTGCTACTGCAACATATTTTCTTGAGCCCTTATGTGATTCAACCCAGTCAGTTAATGTAAGCTCGTACTGTGCGAGTCTGCTTAAGATTTCAGGCTTTTTATTTCCTGTACCAAGCTCTTTTTCCATATCCCTTACAACATCAGGAATTCTTTCATCTCCTGCATGCTTATTAAAGCTCTCGAATAAATCAAGCTCTGAATTTTCCTCAATCTCAACACCAAGATTATATAGACCTGCGATTGGTGCATTACATGCAAGGAAATTGTTAGGTCTTGGACCAAAGCTGATAATCTTAAGATTGCTTAATGCGTATACCGCCTTTGCTACAGGTATGAATTCATGAATCATATCTGCACATTCTTCTGCTGTTCCAACAGGATATTCTGGAATATATGCTTTAACTCCACGAAGCTTAAGATTATAGCTTGCGTTAAGCATTCCACAATAAGCATCGCCTCGTCCCTGAACAAGACCTCCATTAGCTGATGTCTCCTCTGCTGCCGCAATGAACATCTTAGGTCCGTCAAAATTCTTAGCAAGCATTGTCTCAGCAATCTCAGGTCCGAAATTACCAAGATATACACAGAGTGCATTACATCCTGCATCCTTAATATCCTCAAGTGCCTGCATCATATGTATCTCACTCTCAACGATACATACCGGACATTCATAGATATCCCCCTTGCCATACTTTGCTTCATATGCCTTTACAAGATTCTGTCTTCTTGTAACTGAAAGTGATTCTGGAAAGCAGTCTCTTGAAACTGCAACAATACCGATTTTCATAACTGGTGTATTATTCATAACTTATCTCCTTTAACCTATACTGTTATATTCTCTCCCCTTAAGCCGTTAAATGCTCCATCTATATGAGCATCTTCATGGGCTATCAGCCATTTATTAGATGCCGCAAGCAGCTTATCTTCTGCTGTTGCATGAGTATTAACTACATCAAGATTAGTTCCCTTTGGAAGTACAACTACGCACTTAAAGCCCTGTCCATCCACACCGCATGGTGCATAATGAAGAGTTGTTGCATACACCTCAATAGCAGTTCCCTCAGGAACAAAAAATCCTTCAACCTTAGATGTCTCATATGTAAAATCGTCTTTCACATCTTCTCTCTTGCCAAGCAGCAGAATCATATCTGTTGCCGCAATATTAACTTCTGAACTTCTGTGATATTCCAGTGCATTAAGTTTCTGGTTATGTCCATTACAATATCCTGTCTGTACAGGACATCCACCATATATACTCTCTTCCATTACCTTATGAATCTGTGTATTTTCAAGCTTTTCATCACCTGCAACATATACAACATCTTCAGGCATATCATACGAATCCATAAGTTTCACTATTTCACTGGTATCAATATCAGCAATAACTCTGCCATATTTCTTAAATCCAGCATCCAATACACTCTGCAAAACAATACCTCCTTTTTAAAACTTAAACATAAACTTTTGTAAAGTATCTTTCTAAAAGTTATTCTATCACTGTTTTATTTATAATTCAATAAAAAAATCTCCGATTGTCAAAAATGTATCTTTATAACAGATACACTCCTGATAACCGGAGATTAAACTATCTTATTATGTTATGTTACATTATAATTCTGGATAATGCATCAATAATAATTCCCCATACTACACCACTCACATAAAGAATAGCGAGAATCCTTAAATTATCCTTCATATCATCATTCTCTCTGAACAATACAAGAATACCTACTCCAGAACCGGCAAGCAGTCCTGCCATAAGAGAACCAAGTCCAAGCACACCTTCAATATAAAGCTGTGTTAATACTACTGATGATGCACAGTTAGGAATAAGACCTATCACACCCGCTATCACAGGTCCAATAACAGGCTTATTAAGGATAAGATTTCCCAAAGTCTCTTCACCAATAAAATGAATTAAAGTGTTAAGTGCAAATGAGATAACGACAATAAATGCAAATATTGTTATAGTATGTCTTAATGCTGACTTGAATATGCTTGTCTCACAACCACAGTGGTCATGATCACATACATGCCCAATCTTTTCTATCATGTTATAGCTCTTCTTTGATTTTCTCACAATCATATCAATTGCAAGACCCATTATAAGACCAATAATGACCTTCATGAGTATCAGTTGTAAAAGAACTAACACATTAACATGCTCGGATAAGAATACTGGAATCATCTCGTCTGAAGTAGACATAAAGATAGCAATAAGCGTTCCCAGAGTAATTACTTTACCTGCATATAGGTTAGATGCCGCTGTAGAAAAGCCACACTGTGGAACAGCTCCAAGTAAAGCACCTATAACAGGGCCCGCCTTGCCAGAATCCTTAACAAACTTCTTCGTCCTGGCACTTGTCTTATGTTCAAGATACTCCATAGCAAGATAAGTCAGAAAAAGAAACGGCAACAGTTTAATACTATCAATGATAGTATCAAATACCACATCCATCATGATATACAATCGTCCTTTCTTAAAAACAGTCACATAGTTACATATTCATTATGCCTTGGCAAAAAGCTTCTTATAAGGTTCTTCTCCTGAAAACACCTTTCTTGCTCTCTCTGATCTGTTCATAATAAGCTTTGTAACAAAATAACCTATTACCCCATACAGTGATCCTAATAACAGACTCGCAAGTACATCTGTCGGATAATGAACTGTAAGATATAATCTTGAAAATGCAATCAGAGCTGCAAGTATAACTGCGGGAATTCCTTTCTTTCTATCCCACAATATAATAGCTAATGCCGCTGCAAAAGAAGCTGATGTATGTCCTGATGGGAAAGACCAGTCTTTAATACCATTAAATATCCCATACAGATTCTCAAATGTCGGATCTGCATTAAATGGTCTTATTCTTGCTGACAGATTCTTCATAATTCCATTACACATAATAAGGGAAAGAATAAGTCCAATTGCCATACTAAGTCCTAATTTTCTGTCTTTCTTAAATACCGGGATAAATAAAAATACTGCACATAATAATATCCAGAATATTCCTGCATTACCCAGACAGGTTACAGCATACATAATTGGATCTGTTACAGGATTATGTAACGACTCAAACCAATGTAAAATCTGAAGTTCCATTATTGTCTCCTTACCTAATCATTCTAATATGCTCCTTTTCAGGCACACCAGAATATTCTATGATATAAGAAAACATTTGTCAATTAAAAGAATATGTTTTTTCATAGTAACATTTACCTTTTCCTCCACCAAATGGATAATCATACTCCTCTGTTACCCCTATCTGAAATAATCCTTTGTCCAGATCAGATGCTATAAGTCTTACCTCAATATTACCGTCTGACACTACTCTTTCGCTTAAAACCATGCAGAATTCCTGCATCAGATCTGTTAATATCTGCTGTCTTTTCACTTCATTATATGTTGTAAAGTCAGTATCAGCATAGATATCTCCCATTCTGTCAAATGCAAAATCCATTGCACTATCAAGACTCTGATTGACTTCATCTTCTCTTATATTATTTCCGGTGATTGTTGCATGTATCATAATGATAAGCGCTATCGCCACTATAACCCCACTACAAGTAATAACTCCTCTCAATAGATCTCAGCTTACAAAGTATCTGGCAAGTCCTTTATATGTACGCTGTGACGAATACCCGAACATAGCTGCTGACAATGAGTATTCAAGCGTATATTCCATATATTCATAATCACCTGCTCTGCTGACTTTGCCATATGTAAGCTTCATTCCTCCTTCCTGCACTGAACGTGATAACATATCAAGCTTTTCATTCCGTAACTGCAAGGATAATTCTTTATCTGGAACATCTCCACAATATGCTTCTATATAATTCTCAACATACTGGCTTATCTCTCCGGCATCTGATACTCTCTGGTTAATTCTTATGAAATCAATTGAGAAGAAACACACCAGTGCAAATATAATAAGATATATTGATGTTTCAATTATTCCTTTCATTAATCTTCCCCTTTACCAGTTATCCAAGACATGAACTAATAACATTCAAAAGTATATTTCTGTATGCAGCCATAGACATCCCAACCAGCATCATGACTATAATAATAGCACATATTCCTATAACTGTTTCGCCATATGTATTAATAATATCTTTCATCCGTTTATCACTCCTACAAAAACATTAATGAATATTGCAAGCATTGAATATGTAACAATTATCCCCATAATAACGCCTGCATATTCGTCAATCATATGTTCCATAAATACCTCCGGCTATAAGTACATATTAACAACAAGCATCATATCCACTGCCATCTTAAATGCAACAAAAAATGTCGGTACATACTCTGAAAATCTCATCATACTTGTACTGTCCATATATCTTGCATTCTCTGCCTTATCTGATAATTCATAGTTTCTTCTTACAAGAGCATTAATTGTCTGGTTCATACTGTCTTTGTCAAGATCGCCTATTGAATACAGCATCCTGACTGCTGACTGAATATCCATAACATTAAATTCACTTAAGAATTCATAATACGGCTTAATATCGGATGGATTAAGCTCTATATCATATATGAACTTCTCTAATGGTTCTTTCATAATAACCGGACAATCATCATATGTATCTTCAACCGCTGAAAGCAGTGGTTTATTTTCAAGATTAACTGCCAGATCTCTTAACCACTCTGTAAATCCACAATACAGATCATTCTTAACTCTTTTAACTGCTGTCTTTTTCTGTGTAAAAGGTGTAGACATAAGAACTATCATCACACCTGCAAGACACAATGCCGGAATCCATAACTTCATCACCACAAGTAATACAACAACAGCACACATACCTCCCCATATAGGAACCATTCTTAAGGTAACCTGTCTGGCTTTAGACTTAAACACCGAATTATAATCATTAATAATCTGATTATCCTTCCTGCTCTTACCAATCCAGTCAAAGCCATAATGCTTTCTTGTAAATGTGTAAAACACAATGCACAACAGTACAAATAACACAGAAATTCCCTGATAAGCAGCTGTTGATGTAATACTTAAAGGCTCTTTGGCAAACATATTAAGCATATTACACATTACAGTTGTAAGCAATGCAAGCAGCATACTTATAACTATGCCAATAGTAATATCACGCTTTATCTTTCTTATCTCGTTCTGATACTTATAAACATTGTTGACCCATCTGTCGAAATCTTCTAACAAAACTTCCATTGCACCACGGTATCTTCCACCCTTCTCCTCAACACTTACAATAAACTTATGAAGAGTCCTTATTCTGGCACAATCATATTCTTCTTCAATAATTCTTAAAGCATCTTCATATACGCGCTGTCCCATTCCATACTCAAGTTCTTCAATTGCCCTTGAAAGACACCGCTTAAGTCTGCCCGTACTAATCGCATACGCATCTTTTAATGCCATATTAACCTTGGGATTTCTTATAAATGAATACGTCATCTGATGAAGATATACATCCACATCAGCAAATCTCGCTGCCTCACTGCATTCCCTAAAATAATTTCTTACCAGTCCCGGAATCATGGCAACCGCAACAAGCATCACAACAAAAGCCAGTACATAATTAATTCTGTATAACAGGCAGGCACCATACACTCCGGCACCTGCCGCTATTGTAGTTATAACGAATCTTCTTACTGGCATAACCCCATTCATATCTCTTACATCTTCCATCAGCTGTGTAACAGATAAATATTTTAATACCTTCTTCAATCATGCCTCCATGTATACGGATTATCTATTCCGTACTTAATAAACTTATCCATAATATCCGGTGGGAGATCATTATTCAGAAACTCCCCATCTTCATATATAACTGTACATATATTCTCTCCGTGATATCTGCTTAAAAAACCAACCTGACTGATATGTCTTCTTTCAAATCTGTCACAATCAACAAGCAGAACAAGATCTATGTACTTGTATATACTGTTGATAAATCTGTCTGACGATTCTCCATTGCCAAGCATAGAATACATTCTGTCCGGCATATCCCTGATATCATCAAGATGCATTGTTGTCATACAATACGCCCCTGTTGACAGACTGTTAAGCAGTTCCATTACCTCCGGTCCTCTTGACTCAGACAAAAGAACCCAGTCGATATTATGGCGCAGTCCTGCCCTGATAATATCCTGATATGTAACCTTCGAATCCACAAAAAACTCAACACATTTGTTATGAGGATTAATCTGTCTGTAATGAATCTCCTGATTATCTTCATACACTCCCACCTTCTCCTCGGCAGGTATATATGTAGCAAGATACTTGAGCAGTTCTGTCTTTCCTGCATGTGGCTGTCCACCTATTACTGTAGAAAGATGTGCTGTCACGCAATTCTCTAACAATGTAATAATACTTTCCGGAGCGTAGTCAGACCTGACAAGATCGGCATGTCCAAATCGCAGCTTCTGTGGTATCTTTCTTATTGCCATACTCTTTCTGCCGCATCTTGATTCATGCCATATAGAAATTCTTAAAGATTCTGTATTAGCTTCTAATATCGGATGCATCCTGTTAAAAGATGCACCCATAATATTAGCAAGCCTTATAGACAGATTATCCATATATCTGTCGCTTAGTTCTTTCATGGAAATATAGCAGCCTCTTCCTAACTGTGTTATCCATAGATTATACCCATCCCACTCGATATCAGTTACAGTCTCATCGGATATCTCTTCCTTAATCTCTGAGAATATGTCTTCCTTGTTATTCTCAATAAGTTCCTGAAGCTGTTCTTTCTCCATATTGTTTCCTCATACTATTCCCCATCACCAGGTCTGCTCGCATCAATAGCATCATATATATGCTCCTTATACGAGATATCGCTTACTGCCCCCTTAGTTCTGTCTGTAACAATAGTAACAACCGCTGCTGTAAGCAATACTGCAGCAAGCACCCCCGCAAGTGCTATAACAACCTTTCCATAATGTTCGATAATATCATGCATATACAGTTCCTCCTCTGAATTAAATTATTTAAAAAGTACTTTTTATAGTGTGGATATTATCATATATTCAAAAGTTTGTAAAGTATAAAAATATAGAAATTTTAAAAAAAGACTTTTGCATCAAAATATAATGCAAAAGTCTCAGAATATTATTTCTTATTAAGTTCCACAGTATTATCACCATCACTTAAAGAAAGCACATCTTTCTTAATTGTGTATGTATACTCATCTGTTTCTTCAGTTCCAAGAAAACTGATTGTTATACTAAGCTTTCCATCCTTTGCTTCATATGAAATGATTGGAATACTTATCTGCCCTATCTGCTGTGTTCCCGTTCCATCAGAATTGAAAGTATATGTATAATCATCACCTTCCCATGTTCCAACAACAGATGTCTCTTTGCCGCATCCTGCAAATGCAGCAACAACCGCAATCATCATAACCAGAACACTTATTCTTTTAAGTAATTTCATATAACCTCCACTAAATATTAATTATCTTTACTGCTTCGACCACTTTTCCAAACTCCATGCCATGAGAAGCCTTTATAAGTATGTTATCACCTTTCTTAAGAATCTGTCCAATACATTTTAACATATCATCTCTTGTTGCATAATCATGAACCTCACATCCATGTGCGTTATAATTAGCCTCTATATATGCCCTTGTTCCTGCCGCAATCTGTGCAGCAAGGTCGCCCGCTGTTATAAGCACATCAATATCCTTAGTCCCAAGATACATCCCAACATCGTAATGCATCTGTTTCTCGTTCTCCCCAAGCTCAAACATACTTCCAAGTATAGCAACTTTTCTTCCAATAGCAGTGTCGAGAACATCAAGCGATGCCTTCATTGAAACCGGATTTGCATTGTAACAGTCATCAATTATTGTAAAACTATTCTCCTTGATTATATTGTTTCGTCCAGCAATTGTCTTTAAATTCTTTACCCCGCGTTCAATTTCAATAGATGAAAGTCCAAGCACAGAACCAACAAGTGCTGCTGCCATCGCATTATATACCATATGATGTCCCGGTACAGGTACAGTCAGGTCAAATGTTGAATAGTTATCTGCTGTTTTGATTCCATGAATTGTAAAGCTTGTTCCATCAAGTCCGAGACTCTTTATGTTATCCGCATATACCCCGTCTTTGTTGCTTATTCCGAACACAAGCGGACGCTTGCCATGCACCTGGCTTATTGTTGATAATTTATCATCATCGCCATTAAGGATAACAATTCCGTCCGGATTCATATGGTTAAATATCTCTGTCTTAGCCTTAAGAATTCCATCTCTTGTTCCAAGATTCTCAAGATGGCAAAGCCCAATATTGGTGATAACACATATGTCAGGCTGTGCGATCTTAGATAATCTTTCCATCTCTCCAAAATCACTAATCCCCATCTCAAGAACAGCAACTTCATCGTCTTCTGTCAGTCTGAAAACAGTAAGTGGAAGCCCAATCTCATTATTGAAATTACCAAGTGTCTTTAACACCCTGTACTTTTCAGATAAAACAGAGCTTATTGTTTCCTTGGTACTTGTTTTGCCAACACTTCCTGTGATTCCTACAACCTTGACATCCAGATTGTTTCTGTAAAGAAGTGCAAGATCCTTTAATGCCTGAAGACTTGATTTAACCTGTATATACGAATGTCCTTCATCCGGCAGCTCCTTCTCAGAAATAACGCATGCAGCACCCTTTTCAAAGCACTGTCCTATAAAATCATGGCCATCACTTCTTTCACCTTTAATTGCAATAAAAAGCCCGCCCTCAGCTACCTTTCTGCTGTCAATCGTAATGGCAGTAATCTCTTTGTCATAATCTTCTCCATTGCCATGATATATGCCGTTAACAGCTTCTGTCATGGCTCTTAAGGTCATTCCCTTCATAACACAATATCCTCAATTCTTTTCTTAGGCACATGATGTACCTGATTCTCATCTCTGTAATACTTGATATCTCCATCCGCAGGAATATCCTCAAGCAACACTTCTTCTTTAGGATAGCCAAATGCAATGACATACACAATCTTTAATTCAGACGGTATATTTAGCTGTGTCTTTAACTCATCTCTTTTAACATTGCCAAAAAAGCATCCGCCAAATCCGGCTTCTGTAGCTGCCAGAAGCATTGTCTGTCCGACAATTCCCGCATCAACTTCATCATTGACATTCGCAGGACAGGTTATAACAATATATCCTGTCGGCTTCTCACCTTCAGATGGGCCATCCCAGTCCTTTAAATATCCGGCAAATCCTAATAGTCTGAAAACTTTCTCATTCTCTTCCTCATCACACACAATTCTATACTTAAATGGCTGTCTGTTAGCTGCTGACGGAGTAAGTCTGGCAACCTCAACAAGTTCCATAAGCTGCTGCTTTGTCAGCTTCTTATCCTGATAGAATCTTCTGTATGATCTGTTTTTCTTAACAAGTTCCTTAATCATAACTTAACTAACCTCATTTTATAAAAATGAATTATTATGCATTTGCACTTCTTCTATTCATACTTTGCGAGAGATATCTCGATAATCTTCTCTGTAAGTTCATCATATGATATACCTACTGCTGCCGCTTCCTGAGGAATAAGGCTTGTATCAGTCATTCCTGGAAGTGTGTTGATCTCTAGACAGAATATATTATTATTCTTGTCAAGGAGCTCATCAACTCTTGCGTATGTTGTAACGCCTGCTGCCTGACAGCATTTTTCTGCCCAGAACTGCATCTGGCTTGCAATATCCTCCGGAATATTGGCAGGGCATGTCTCTTTTGTAGAGCCAGCTTTATACTTATTCTTGTAATCATAAAAGCCTTCAAGCGGTTCAATCTCAATTACAGGAAGTGCCTTTCCATCAAGCACTGCAACTGAAAATTCTCTTCCGTCAACAAATTCTTCAACAAGTACAGTATCTTCATAAGAAAATGCTTCATTGAGGGCCTCTTCAAACTCTTTCTCGTTATGTGCTATTGAAACACCAACACTTGAACCACCACAACAAGGCTTAACAACACATGGGAATGGAACATACTCAATCTTATGTCCCTTATGTAATGTCACACCCTTAGGCATAGGAATGCCCTCTGGTACAAGAACCTTCTTCGCAAGTTCCTTGCTCATTGATATAGCACTGCTTAAATAATCTGTACCTGTATATCTGATTCCAAGCAGATCAAATGTAGCCTGAACTTTACCGTCCTCACCATTGCTTCCATGAAGTCCCATAAATACCATATCTGCTTCTTTACACAATTCTAAAACATTACGTCCGAAAAAGCTTTCTCTTGCCTCAGTTCTTCTCTTAACCTCTGCCGGAATGTCCGCTGTTTTCTTCTTTAAATTGTCAGACAGTACTCCCAAATCATTCTTTTCTGTGAAAAATGTCTCAGCCTCACTGTCATCAACACCTAGGAAGATATCAAGCATATTTGCTTCATGTCCGTTTCTTCTAAGGCTCTCACATACTCTGTATCCTGTAACTAACGAAACATCTCTTTCTGTACTTGTTCCACCTGCTAATACTACTATTCTCATAATTTCTCCTTTATCTCTGAACTTTTCCACAATATTCACATAGTTATTCACATTTTTCGTCAATTATAAATTTTCTGTAAAATTGTCAGATAATTGTAATATATTTATATAATCCACATATTCTTATGCAGAATCTGTGCGAATTATTACGGTCTTAAATGGCTTCCTTCATACTTTGTATGTGCCTGTAAAACCTTTCTTAAAGAATCAATTCTTCCAGAAAGTTCACCTTCTGGAACAACTATCTCCAGTGATTCAGCCATAATATCTATCATTGGATTTGTGAATCTGCTTTTGTATCTTATAAGGACATCAAGCTTTTCCTCATATCCTCTCGCGTCTAAAAACTTATCCAGGACGCTGTCCCCTGCAGCAACCTGCTGCTCTGGCTGGGCCAGTGAGTTATCCACACTGTCCTCTTTTAATGTATATGCTTCATCAATTCTATTGTCTGAATTAACTCTTACTGTCTGCGAATTGTCAGACTGTAAATTGTCAGATATCTCCTGCATATTCAACGGATTCACCTGCTCAAATCTATATTTCTGTGCTACATCCGGATATTTTACATGGTCCACTTCACTCATGAACATATCATATGGTCTTACATACACAGCATATTCACCATACATAGCCTGATATACCACCATTTTCTCTTTGGTTTCTGAATGATATGCAACACACTTTACCTGGTAAAGCTTATTCTTAAAATGCTTATAAAATCCGCCTGGTACTAACTGTCTTTCCATCAGTAAACCTCCCTCCAAAAATATACTGCTATTTTATCGCACATGGCTGTTTCTTACAACATTTTTTAAGCACTTTGCTAATTGTTTTACACTTTAATAAGTTGTCTGAGAGTGGTAAAATACATTTATATTTTACAAGAGGAGATTATTATGAGACAGATAGATTTACATGTTCATTCCACATGCTCTGACGGAACTGATTCTCCTGCTGTTCTGGTTGATAAGGCAGTCGATAAGGGACTTGCTGCATTTGCTCTTACCGACCATGACACTACCAGGGGAGTTAAGGAAGCTCTTTTAGCATGTAAAAAAGCAAATAACAACGGGCACAAGCTTGAAGTTATTCCCGGAGTTGAGATAAGTACTAATTATGATAATACGGAGATACATGTTGTCGGGCTTTTTGTAAATTATAACGACAATAAATTCAATTCATTCCTTAATAAGCAGTTAAGTTCAAGAGATGAAAGAAATAAACGGGTATGTGAACGCTTCCAGAATATAGGAATTAGTATTACATATGAAGATATGCTAAAGACCTATGGTGATGCTGTTATTACCAGAGCACATTTTGCAGACAGACTCGTTGCAATTGGAGCTGTTGGAGACAGAAATGAAGCATTTGACAGATATTTAGGGCAGGGAAAGCCTTGTTTTGTGCCAAGAGTCAAAGTTGACCCTGCAGAAGCTATTGAACGTATTCACCAAGCCGGCGGTATTGCAATCTTAGCACACCCGGTTCTTTATCATCTTGGCAAAGCCCAGATGAACAAATTGCTTGACCATATGTGCTCTGCCGGACTTGATGGAATTGAAGCCATATATTCAACCTACAGGATGGGTGATGAATTATCAATCAGACGGATTGCTTCTGAAAGAAATCTGCTGATATCTGGCGGTTCTGATTATCACGGTAAGAATAAACCGCATATCCAGCTTGGAACCGGTATGGGACATTTATTCGTTCCTTATGAACTGCTTGATAAGATGAAAGATTCCATGCCAATCACCAACACACAGAAGGAGACTTACGATGAATAACAAAATTCCAAAAACTATACAACTCTTTTTAACTTTCATAAAAATAGGTGCATTTACTTTTGGAGGCGGTTATGCTATGTTACCACTGATTCAAAAAGAAATTGTTGAGAAGAAACATTGGATAACTGATAATGATATTCTTGAAATAGTGGCTATCTCCGAGTCAACTCCCGGACCAATTGCAATTAATGCGGCTACTTTTGTTGGCTTTCGTATCTGTGGTTTTGGGGGTGCACTATTTGCAACACTTGGAGTTGTGATACCATCCTACCTGATTATTCTTATTATATCTTTTGTACTTAAAGAATTCCAAAGCATAAAAATTATACAATATGCCTTTAATGGTATCAGAGCTGGTGTACTTGCTCTGATTATCAAAGCTCTCTGGTCAATGTATATTCAATGCCCTAAGAATGTTATTTCCTATATAATTATGGCATGTTCTTTTATTTTGACTGCTTTGCTTAATGTAAATGTGCTTATTGTAATTATCAGCTGTGCAATATTAGGTTTAGTAACATCTATTGTCATATCAAGGAGGAAATGTTAATGATTTATCTTGAGCTTTTTTATATTTTCTTAAAAATCGGTGCATTTACCTTTGGCGGTGGTTATGCTATGTTACCATTGATTCAGGATGAAGTTATTGCTCATAATTGGATAGATTCACAGTCACTTATTGATTTTATAGCAGTTAGCGAAAGTACACCCGGACCATTTGCTGTAAATATAGCAACATATGTAGGAGCAGAGGTTGGCGGTATTTTCGGTTCTTTTTGTGCAACTCTCGGAGTGATACTCCCATCCTTTATTATCACTCTTATTGTTGCAAAATGTTTTATTCAATTTCAAAAAAGTATAGTCATAAAGGGATGTATGTCAGGATTAAAACCTGCTGTAGTTGGTTTGATTGGTTCTGCTGTAATTTCGATGAGTTCAACCGTTTTCATACCAGATGGGTTTAATACTACTGTTTTTACTGATATTTCTTTTTATACAACATTAATTATATTTCTGATATCCGTAGTTTTAGCATTCAAAAAAATAAACCCAATTTTAATTATATGCTTATCCGCAATACTCGGAATAGTTTGCGGATACATATAATTAATTATAACAAAACATCATAAAAGACTCAGATTAACGGTCCTGGATAGTTTAAATTAATGCCTGTATCATTTTTCATCCACAACCTGGAAGATGTAGAACTTCAGATAATAGCTCTCCTGTGCCTCCCACAGTATTGGATGGTCAGGTGACTGTGTCCTGAACTCGACCTGACGGAGTCTTTTATGTACAGCTTTAGCGGCTTCCTTAATAGTCTTGGTAAGAAGCTCCTGTGTCATGAAGTGTGAGCATGAACAGCTTGCAAGATAACCGCCGTCTTTGACAAGCTTAAGTCCCTTCATATTGATTTCCCTGTAGCCCTTGATTGCGTTCTTTGTAGCTTCCCTCGATTTGGTAAATGCCGGCGGGTCAAGTATTACAACGTCATATTTCTCACCTGCTTCGTTAAGCTTTGGAAGCTCATCCAATACATTGGCACATTTAAAATGTACTGTATCCTCAAGGCCGTTAAGCTTTGCATTGGCTCTTGCCTGCTCAATAGCATATTCTGATATATCAAGTCCTGTAACTTCCTTAGCACCTGCAATTCCTGCATTTAACGCAAATGTACCCATATGGGTGAAACAGTCTAATACCCTCTTATCCCTGCACAGCTTCTGCATTGCAAGTCTGTTGTACTTCTGGTCAAGAAAGAACCCTGTCTTCTGTCCATTCACAACATCTATCATATAGTGGACACCATTTTCAACTATCTCAACATTAGTGTCAAATTCATCACCAATAAAGCCCTTTACTCTCTCCATCCCTTCAAGAGTACGGACTTTGGCATCGCTTCTTTCATATACTCCACGGATATCGATGCCTTTTTCGTGAAGGATTCCCTTCACTTTTTCAACAATAAGTAACTTAAATCTGTCAATTCCTAAAGCAAGCGATTCCACAACAAGCACATCTGAGTACTTATCTATTACAAGTCCCGGCAAAAAATCTGCCTCCCCGAATATAAGACGACATGCAGAGGTATCTACTGTGTTAAATCTGTATTCAACCGCAGCCCTTACTCTCTCCTCAATAAATGTCTCATCAACAACATCTGTGTGTCTGCTCAGCATTCTTACTGTAATCTTAGATTTTCTGTTAATAAATCCGATTCCCATGAAATAATCATCAAAATCAAGCACTTTAACAAGATGTCCGTCAATTATTGCGTCAGACATCCATTCAATTTCATTATCATATACCCAGGCACCTCCTGCTTTTAATGTTCTTCCTTCACCTTTTCTTAATCGTATCTGTCCGCATACGCTGAATAAATCTTCCATTCTGTTCCTTCCTGCCAGATGATTCTGACATTTATCGTAATTCTTCACAATATATTAATCCGTTGACGGATTACCAAGAAAATAAAACATACATACTCCTGCAACCGTAATAAGAAGCGACACGAGCTTAATCCATGAAAATGTTATCTTCTCACTTCCAAACAGTCCGAAAAGTCCTAGCAGATATGATACTATTATCTGTGCAACTACAATTGTCACCTCTGCTTTAGCAATTCCAAGACCACTTATACTTTTTATAACTGTAAATGTTATAAATGCACCTATCACGCCACCAAGAAGTGTTATCTTGTTATCAACCTTAAACAGCTTCATGATATCAGGTCTTCCGTCAATTACCCACATAATCGCACAAGTCGCCAGTGCTGTCAACTGCACAAACATTGCCGTAACCCACACACTGCTTGCTTTTGTAACATTTGTATTAAACGCACCCTGTAAACTCATAAGTGCACCTGATATTATTGCAATCAAAAATCCTGCCATTAACTAACCTCCTCTTTAATCTGCATAGAATAATTATTAGTTAATAACAGGATATTTATTCATAATATTATTTAGTACTCTGCGTACTGTTTTCATTATTATTTTTAGTTGTTTTTTCTATTGTTGTTGCAAATGTTCTATAAGCCGAATCAACATTTCCACCATCATATACCTGATGAAGCATAATTTCATATCTCATATACACTTCTCCTACTCCGATATATTTAGCTTTTACAACAGAGTCAGAATAAATCTGGTGTAACTTCTGGTAGCTTTCTGCTCTCTTAACCTTTAAATCCGCCCTTGCACAGCTTTTCTTAGCCATAGTTCCAAGATAATCTGCATAATCATAAGATATTGCTCTTGCAACAGCCTTAGATGCATCTACATTCTTAGTATATGGATTAACAACTGCCATTGTTGTAACAGACATTGCTTTTGAATCAAGATTGTCACCCATTGAAGGATACTCACATATTCCATAATCTACATCTGTAATATTAACCTCTGCAAGACTGTCTGCATCAAGCACCGTATAAAGCATATTTCCAGTAGAAAACAAATCCGCACAATCTTTAAGACTTACTGTATTCCTATCAATACCAAAGGCGTCCTTTAATTTTGCATATTCAGTAAGAGCTTTCTTTATCTGCTCATCATTAAGAGATACATCCGTGCTATCCTCAGCATTTTCTCCACCTATATTAATATAAGCACCTGCTGCTGCATAATTAAGGAACATTGAGTCCGGATTCCACTGGAAAACCATTGAGACATCCTGATTCTCATCTGTAATCTGGTAATTATCACTTATATTACGAATCTGTTCTATAGTATCAACTGCCTCTGCATATTTCTTGTTATATACAAGAAATGAAGTGTTGAACGAAACCGGATAACCATATAGCTTTCCACCATATGAGCATGCTGTCATTGCAGCCTTTCCATACACATCTTCGTTATAAACCTCCGGGTACATATCATTCTCAGAAGTCAATCCTGAAAGATATGCTTTCTCTATCTCTTCAGATGTCAGAAAATATATATCACATGCATTATTATTCCTTACCGATTCGTCATATATATAATTAATATATGAATCAGCTTCAATATATACTGGCTTAACAGTCACCAGTTCATTAGATTTCTTAAATTGTCTGGCAACGAATTCAAGATAAGACTCATATGCACTGTCATTATACCAGACATTAACTGTAATAGGTCCACTAAGATTAAGCTTCCTCGCAGCCTGTGTCCTGTCATCTTTATTACCACAGCCTGCAAAGACTGTCAGCATGGTAACAATCAGCATCATACTGATAAATCTTCTTAATTTCATAAAGTAAACTCCTGATTCTAGAAGGATTTCTTAAGCTTAGCTATGCATTCATCTACATCTGCCTTAGTGATTACAAGTGGTGGAACAAATCTTATAACATTAGTTCCTGCTGAGAACAGAATAAGTCCATTATCAAGTGCTTTGGCAATTACGTCCTTAGGATTAACTGATAACTCAAGTCCCTGCATAAGACCCATTCCTCGTCTCTCGACAACAACATCTATTGTCTCAACAAGCTCATCAAGCTTTTCTTCAAAGTAAGCAGATACTTCCTTGACATTATCTAATACATGCTGCTTCTCAAAAAGTTCGAACACCTTGGTTGCCGCTGCACATGCAAGTGGATTACCACCGTATGTTGTTCCATGGTCTCCTGGAACTAATGCCTTCGCAACTTCCTCTGTCGCTGCAAATGCACCTACAGGAACTCCACAGCCAAGAGCCTTGGCAACTGTAAGGATATCAGGCTTAACGCCATACTGCTGGAATGCAAACATACTTCCTGTTCTTCCCATTCCGCACTGAATCTCATCAAGTATAAGAAGGATTCCCTTCTCATCACATAGCTTTCTTACACCTTCAATAAATTCTTTAGTAGCAGGATAAATTCCACCTTCACCCTGTACTGTCTCAAATATTATAGCACAAGTTTTATCATTAACAAGTTCCTTTACACTGTCAAGGTCGTTATACTGTGCAAACTTAATTCCCGGTATCATAGGTCCAAATGCTTCCTGATAATGCTTATTACCAGTTACAGCAAGTGCTCCCATACTTCTTCCATGGAATGAATGCTGCATTGCAATTATCTCTGCATCAGCCTTTCCTTTCTTGACGTAATAATATTTCTTTGCAAGCTTGACTGCACCTTCAATAGCCTCTGTACCGCTGTTAGTAAAGAATACTCTGTCCATTCCCGAAGCCTTTGTAAGTGCTGTTGCAGCCTCTACAGCCGGTTCATTATAGAAATAATTAGATGTGTGTATAAGCTTATCAATCTGTGCCTTTAATGCATCATTATATTCCTTATTGTTATAACCAAGTGCAAATACTGCTATACCCGCTCCAAAATCAAGATATTCTTTACCATCTGTATCGTAAAGTCTTACTCCGTCACCCTTATCAAGTACTATCTGGTAACGGTTGTATGTATGAATCAGCTTCTCTTCTGCTGTTTCTATAATCTGCTGTGTATTCATGATCACTCTCACTTTCCTATTCTTATGAGCACACATTTTCACATGAGCCAATATAATATTATAACCTCAAAGCTTACGGTTCGCAATTATTTATCTGAATCAAAGAATTTTTCTGCATCATCTGAAAGAATAGCTGTACCAACACCCTTGTTAGTAAATATTTCAAGAAGAAGGCAGTGTGGAATTCTTCCATCAAGAATATGTACTCTTGATACACCATGCTCAATAGCATCTATACAGTTATTAAGCTTAGGAAGCATACCTCCACCGATTGTTCCGCTCTCTAAAAGAGTTCTCGCCTCTGAAGTAGAAAGTTCAGATATAAGTGAATCCTTATCGTCAAAATCCTTATATACACCTTCGATATCTGTTAAGAATGCAAGCTTCTCAGCATTGACAGCTCTTGCAATTGCACATGCTGCGTCATCTGCATTAATATTGTATGCATGAAAATCATCATCATATCCGATAGGGCATATTACTGGGAGGAAATCGTCCTTAAGCAAGGATTCAATAAGTGTTGTGTCAACATCTGTCACTTCACCAACATATCCAATATCCTCACCCTTAGAATACTTCTTCTCAACCTTTAACATGCCGCCATCCTTACCACTGATACCGCATGCCTTGACACCAAGCTGCTCAATCATTGAAACAAGGCTCTTATTAACCTTGTTAAGAACCATCTCGGCAATCTCCATTGTTGGCTCGTCTGTAACTCTTAAACCATTCTTGAATTCAGGTGTCATGCCTGACTTTTCAACCCATTTGCTGATTTCCTTGCCACCGCCGTGAACGATGATTGGCTTAAAACCAACAAGTTTAAGAAGAACTACATCCTGAATAACTTTTCTCTTAAGTTCTTCATCTACCATGGCACTTCCGCCGTACTTAACTACAATTATCTTTCTGTTAAATTTCTGGATATAAGGAAGTGCCTCAACAAGCACCTGTGCCTTCATAAGTTCCTCTGTCATATCTTTTGCGCTCATAATAATCTCCATTTCATATTTATTCAGATATATTTGCTTTAAAATGCTGTGTCAGGTTAGCTTCTATAATCAGCATTTATCTTGACATAATCAAATGTAAGGTCACAGCCCCATGCTGTAGCACTTGCATCGCCCTGCTTAACATCCGCAATAGCAATTACAGGATTCTGTGAAAGTATTTCCGTTGCTTTCTCCTCGCTGTAATCTGTAGCAGTTCCATCTTTAACAATCTGAAGCTCACCTGCTTCACTCTTAAAGAATATATCAACCTTTTCAGGGTCAAAGTCAGCACCAGAATATCCCATTGCGCAGAGGATTCTTCCCCAGTTAGCGTCATGTCCGAATATTGCTGCCTTGGTAAGACTTGATGTAACAATTGACTTAGCAAGTGTCTTGGCTTCTGCCTTAGTTGTTGCGCCCTTTACCTGAACCTCGAAAAGACATGTACAGCCTTCGCCATCACCTGCAATCATCTTGGAAAGCTCTGTAAATACATAGCTTAAGCCTTCATAGAAAGCATTATAATCAGCACCCTCTTCTGTAATCTTCTTATTGCCAGCCATTCCATTAGCAAGAACAAGAGCTGTATCATTAGTTGATGTATCTCCATCAACTGATATCATGTTAAATGAATCATCAACAATTGCACTTGTCATCTTCTGAAGAAGTGCCTTGTCGATATCACAGTCTGTTGTTATGTAGCATAGCATTGTTGCCATGTTAGGATGAATCATTCCTGCGCCCTTGCACATACCACCGATTGTTACCTTAGTACCTGCAACTTCTACTTCTACAGCAACCTGCTTGCTTCTTGTATCTGTAGTCATAATTGCCTCTGCTGCCTGAGTTCCTGCTTCTAATGAATCATCAAGCATTGGAGCAAGCTTTTCAATTCCTGCACATATTCTGTCAACAGGAAGCTGCATTCCGATAACACCTGTTGAACCGATAAGTACTGCATTCTCTGGTACATCCAGCACCTTTGCAACTGCCTTTGCTTCTTCTGCACATGCGTTATCTCCTTCAACGCCTGTACATGCGTTGGCAACACCGCTGTTTACAACTACAGCCTGTGCAAAGTCTTCATTATATACAATGTTTCTGTCCCATTTAACAGGAGCTGCAAATACTTTGTTAGTTGTAAATGTTCCTGCTGTAACACATGGCTTCTCACTGTATACAAGTGCCATATCTTTCTTTCCGTTCTTATATTTAATCTGTGCTTCACATCCGGCAGCCTTGAATCCTTTAGCTGCTGTAACACCGCCTTTAATTATATTCATAACATCCTCCTATTGTACATTTATTATGGAAACATTGGTGCAAGCTGTAATCCCTCATTCTCTGGAAGTCCGAAGAGAAGGTTCATATTCTGTACTGCCTGACCTGCTGCACCCTTAACAAGATTATCTAACGCACCCATCATTATAAGTCTGTTAGTTCTTGGCTCAATCTTAAATCCTATATCAACAAAGTTGCTTCCCTCAACCCAGCGTGTTTCAGGGCATACATCTTTAGGAAGTACTCTTACGAAATATTCCTTATCATAGTACTTGTCATATGCTGCCTTAACATCTTCATATGTAACATCTTTGGCAAGGTTGGCGTATGCTGTTACAAGAATTCCTCTGTTCATTGGAACCAAATGTGGTGTGAAGATAAGCTTTAAATCATCTCTTCCACATGCATAACCTAACTGTTCCTCAATCTCAGGTGTATGTCTGTGAGTTCCGACACCATAAGCCTTCATGCTCTCATTAACTTCGCAGAAAAGGTTGGCAACCTTAGCTCCACGTCCTGCACCTGAAGTTCCACTCTTAGCATCAATTATAATTGTATCCGGATTGATTATTCCTTCCTTAACCATTGGGTAAAGTGTAAGAATTGATGTTGTTGTATAACAGCCCGGATTAGCAATAATTCTTGTATCTTTGCTTACCTTGTCTCTGTTAATCTCACATAAGCCATAAACAGCTTCATCAATATACTGTGGTGCTTTATGCTCAAGCTTATACCACTGTTCATATACATTAACATCCTTAAGTCTGAAATCAGCACTCAGATCAATAATCTTAGTCTTTGAAAGAATTTCGTCATTAACAAGTGATGCACATAAGCCCTGTGGTGTTGCTGTAAATATAACATCAACCTCGTTAGCAAGCTGCTCCATATTGTCGTCCATACATTTTGCATCTACAAGCTTAAACATGTTTCTATATACATCTGAATAATTCTGATCTATGTAACTTCTCGAACCGAGCCATACAATCTCTGCATCCTTATGTCCTAATAATAATCTGACAAGCTCGTTACCTGCGTAACCTGTCGCACCGATAATGCCTACTTTAATCATAACTCCTCCTTGTTTTGCGAAGCAAAATGCATATATTCAACATTTATGCATAAAATAACGCAAAATGTAAATTGATAACCTACATTATAGCAACTTTTTTTCTTATGTAAAGGATATTTTAAAGAAATTTTATATTTATACATTTTGTTGTATATTAATGTATAATATGCATAATTTGTTGTTGCATTTTTAAATAAAGTAGTTTATTATAATCTGCAGGTGCATAGCATATGTGTTTTACTATGTAAACTTAATAATATACGGAGGAATATATAATGAAAGAAAAAGTTATTCTTGCTTATTCTGGCGGACTTGACACAACTGCCATCATCCCTTGGTTAAAGGAAACATACAACTATGATGTTGTCTGCGTATGTGCAGACTGTGGTCAGGAAGAGGAGTTGGACGGACTTGAGCAGAGAGCTCTCTCATGTGGTGCTGCCAAGTTATATATAGAAGATATCACTGATGAGTTCTGCGACAACTACATCGTTCCATGTGTTCAGGCACACGCTGTTTATGAAAATAAATATTTACTTGGTACTTCAATGGCAAGACCTCTTATCGCTAAGAGACTTGTTGAGATTGCCCGTAAGGAAGGTGCTGTTGCTATCTGCCACGGTGCTACTGGTAAGGGTAATGACCAGATCAGATTCGAACTTACAATCAAGGCTTTAGCTCCAGATATCAAGATTATCGCTCCTTGGAGAGATTCTAACTGGAAGCTTCAGTCTCGTGAAGATGAGATTGAATACTGCAGACAGCATGGTATTCATCTTCCATTCAGCACAGACTGCAGCTACAGCCGTGACCGTAACATCTGGCATATCAGCCATGAAGGTCTTGAGCTTGAAGATCCAGCTAACGAGCCTAACTACAAGCATTTATTAGTTCTTGGATGCACTCCTGAGGAAGCTCCGGATGAACCAGAATATGTTACTATGACATTTGAAAAAGGTGTTCCAAAGTCAGTTAATGGCAAGGCTATGAAGGTTTCTGATATTATCAGAGAACTTAACAGACTTGGTGCCAAGCATGGTATCGGTATCATTGATATCGTTGAGAATCGTGTTGTTGGTATGAAGTCCCGTGGTGTATATGAGACTCCTGGTGGAACAATTCTTTACGAAGCTCATCAGCAGCTTGAGGAATTAGTTCTCGACAGAGATACAACAACATTCAAGATGGATGTTGGAAACAAGTTTGCACAGGTTGTTTACGAAGGAAAGTGGGAGACACCTCTTCGTGAAGCACTTCAGGCATTCGTTGAGAAGACTCAGGAATATGTAACAGGTGAAGTTAAGTTCAGACTTTACAAGGGTAACATCATCAAGGCTGGAACAACATCTCCATATTCACTTTACAATGAGTCAATTGCATCATTCAAGACAGGTGATATGTATGATCATCATGATGCTGACGGATTCATCAACCTCTTCGGTCTTTCACTTAAGGTAAGAGCTATGAAGAAGCTTGAGAACGAGAAGAAGAACAATAAGTAATTAAAGAATATAACAAAAAGTATCCCCGGCATGGTTATTAATCATGCCGGGGATGTTGCTTTTATAATTCATTATGATTTCCTATCAATTCATAAAAAATTCCCCGCTTATAGGTTAATTTATTAACTGTCATTATAGTCTCATGTGTTTTCGACCTATAAGACTTTCAAATATTCGACTACCTATAGGTATCATGTTGTCCAGATTAATTATATATCATGATAATCTGGCTGATTGGACTTTTTCTCTGCTTTCTCATATGCCAATGTCCAATAACTCATTGACTACAAGGCGGATTGGACACTACAAGCAGCTTATTCAGCAAAAAGTCCAATCTTTCCAGATTTCACAACAATTCTGGACCTTTTACCTCATTCTCTTGCTTGTAAGGTCCAATTCTCCACACTTTCTCACTCAATTTGGACTTCCACATGCCTCTTCACCACTCCAGCGTCCAATCCGCCACCACAGCTCCACCGCATATTACACTCCACCTGCCAATCCACCGCACAAAAATCTTCCGTGAGAATGAAGTCAGGCGACTGTACAACTCGTTTTCAAACCGTTGCGAAGACGCCGGCACTTAGTAAGCTGGGACAGTTGACTTAAAGCCAACGAATCCCAGCGAACTTAGTACCGCTGCGTCGTAGAACGAGCGCAAGCGTGTTTGAAAACGAGCTGCATAGCCGCCTGACTTCCATTTCCGGAAGGCATCACCCCTCAAACTTTCCCTTATCAATTTCCTTCTCTTCCACTTTTCTGTTGACATATGTCCGAAGCAGCGCATAACACACTGAGCTGATTGGAATAAAAGTAAGCATACCCATTATACCAAACAGATTGCCACCAATCGTTACAGCAACAAGCACCCAGATTCCCGGCAGTCCAACTGAGCTTCCGACAACATGAGGATATATAAGATTTCCTTCTATCTGCTGTAATATAAGAAATACTCCCACGAATATAAGTGCCTTTAACGGGCTTGTCATCATTATAAGAATCACACCGACTACACAGCCAATAAATGCTCCTACTATCGGAATAAATGCAGTAACCGCAATAATAATTCCTATAAGCAGCGCATAAGGCATTCTCAATATAGACAATGTAATAACAAACATTGTTCCAAGAATACATGCTTCAAGGCACTGTCCTGAAAGGAAATTAGAGAATGTAGTATTAGTCAGTCTTAACACTTCAATGATTTTATCTGCCCTGCTCTCAGGCATGCACACATACATAAGCTTCTTGCATTGTGCTGTAAGCCTCTCTTTCTGAAACAGCACATACACAGAAAAGACAAATCCAATAAAGAAATTAGCGACTCCTGAGAAAAATCCGCTTATTGCACCAATTCCTCCATTGATAATTCCTTTTGTTCCTATTGAAAGGAAATTCATAACATTTGAAAGAACCGAATCCCAATTGATTGATATGCTGCTTAGCTTTTGCTCATACTCAGGATATGCAGACAGCTTGATCTGCAGCCAGTTGATAAGATTATTAACTGCTGTTGGCACCTGCCCTATAAGGTCAGCTATTGTGTTTACCAGTTCAGGCACAACCACAAAAAGTACTCCTGCAATAATAGCCAGTATCAAAATCAGTGTTAGCATATAAGCAAGCGCTCTTATAAGTCTGGGATGCTTCTTCTTACAACGCTTGTCAAACAGCCTGTTAAGTCCTTTTTCAATTGCTTTCATAGGTACATTGAATACAAATGCGATGACTGCGCCAATTATAAATGGCATTACAAGTCCTGCAAGATATGATATAGAATCAAGAATTCCAGTCACATTGTTAAGGGCAAGATATATTACAATTAGCACTGCACCTATCGTAATTCCCTTAACAACCTGACTGTCTTTAAAATGTCCTTTGTTCATACAACCCCTCCACTCTTTAAAGTTACTTCTAATATACTATACAGAAGTCCGGGATTCAAACATATTATATAAATTTAAGAATTGTAAAATGTTAGTTATACTGTGCATCAACCATACTCATCATCATTCGCATATTGAATGTCCCCATGAACTTCACTGATGGAAGATATACAAAATGCTTCTTCTGGATTACGCAGTCATCCTCATATTCATCATCATACACTTCAAGTCTCATAACTTCATTAACAAACTGTCCCTTACCTGGTTCAACATTGAATGCACCCTCAATAAATGGTGCATAACAGTCTCTGTCACCACTCTGGTCAGGATTATATGCAATAAATGTATGAATCATACTTTCATATTTAGTAATAAACAGTCCATTATCTACACCGCTTTCCTTTAGTGCATTTCTGTAATTGTCCATCTCTTCTTCATACACTGCTGACTGTTTGTTAATAATCTCTTCTAACTCACCCGCAGTCATAGGAATATTTTCTGCAAAGAAAAATGCGAGTGGCTGGATGCTTCCATATAATAAAAAGCAGCTCATATCCGAATTAAGAGTCTGTGATACCTCAAGCTTATCAGTATCCCCCATATACATAAGTACTGCAAAATTGCCATTCGCAGTAAACTCCTTAAGCATATTAATAGCTGCCTTTAATTCTGTTCTCGAAAAATGTCTCATAATATCTAATTCCTTTTCATTTAAACTATCGTAGATTATATCACCTATGACCGATATTTTCACTTCCAAATTTTACTTTTCATAATTTCATACAATCTTCATTCAGATATATGGACTTCAATATGCCACCACTTCTCAAAAATAAGCAGCCGCCCTGTTGATCAAACAGGACGGCTGCCTCTATAAAAAGATTAGGGAAGTAAGAAAGCTTTATCACAGAGCGTCGTTACCGGTTTCTCCGGTTCTTATCTTTACTGCTCCCTCAATATCCTTGATGAATATCTTACCATCACCAAAACTGTTAGTATTAAGTTCTTCCAATACCTTATTAATTATACCCTCGACTATCTCGTCTTTTACGACAGTTCTTACACTTAATTTAGGTAAAAGATTGATACCCGGTGTTTCATCTCTTGTATATACCTGACCTGCGCCCTTCTGGTGACCGTAGCCAAATATTGTTGTAATCATTACACCTCTAGCACCCTCACTATCAAGAATCCTTTTAAGATTCTCCAGCTTCTCAGGCTTTATAACTATCTCTAATTCTTTCATAATCCATAACCTCTTTTCTTCACATTTTAATATTCCTTATCACCATCAGGTGTCTTCATCCATACCTTTTCATGCTTCCACTTAATAAGAATCATATACAGCCATAGGATAAGACCTACACCCATATATCCTGCAAATCCTAACCATGTTGCCTTTCCGATACCGATAGTACAGAAGAATGCGATAATTGCCATAATTATAAGAGAGGCTATCTTAAGTCCTGTTGCACATTTGTATGGTCTCTCCCATTCAGGATGCTTCTTTAAAAGAACAAGTGAAGATATTGAAGTAATCACATAACACAATGCACACGCGAATGCCATAAGGTCAAAGAATGCTGTAATGCTCTGCATTGCAATGAATCCGATACTTACAACAAGAATGAGTATGTTAGGAAGTGTTGGCTGGTTGTACTTATTAGTGTATGAGAACTGCTTTGGAAGGAAATTCTGACGACCCATAGCGTATATCATACGGACGCCTGAATACCAGAAACCAAGTACTGATGTACCAATTGGGAATACAACTCCGACAATACCCATTATAAGAACAAACCATGCAATCTTATCACCGAAGCAGTACTGTAATGCTTCAAATGTGATGAATGGGTGGCAGTCACCGCCATTAGTAAGCTCTGCCCAAGGCATTGCACCTGCAAGACAGAAGTAGAAAATTGTATATATAGCACCACATGTTATAACTGAACCAAGAATAGCTTTCTTCTGGTCCTTAATTGGGAAGTCGCCCTCCTCAACCATTGCCGGTACTGTCTCAAACCCGAAGTATGGTGTTATCATAAATGAACATCCAACAACCCATGCAATACCGGTTGCAAAATTACCACCCCACTGCTTTTCATTGCTGCTTGTAAAGAAATCCGCGAAATTAGCAATGCTCCAGTGTCCACTGAACAGGAAAAGTAATGAACAGATAAGAATACCTGCGATACCTGCCATAAGCATGAATGACTGAACCTTGCCTGCTACAACATTTTTATAAAGACTGAGTACACACCAGAAGCACAGTACTAATGAACCGACAATAACTGCCTTGCCGCCTGTAAGTCCCAGACCAAACTGATGATTTAACCATTCGATAATTCCAAGTACACCTGCTGCAGGAACGGCTATCCATGCACACATGATAAGCCACGCTGACCAGAAACCTGCATGCTTGTTAATACCTACCGTATTGAATACCAGACACGAACCTGTACTTGGTAACATTGTCGAGAATTCAGCATACACAAATGCTGTCGGCAGTACTGCCAGTGTCATAAGTGCAAATGCCAAGAACGTTCCGGGACCTGTATATGACATGAATATACCATCCTAGTAACACATAAATGTAAATATTGCTCCCGTTGCCATTGCATATACATAAATCAGCTTCATTGATTTAGATAATGCATTTGTTTTCTTTTCGCCCATAATAGCTTCCTCCCTTATTGTTGTTCATGATTTGTTGTCACGAAGATTTCTTATGTGCCTAGCCGAATAATCTAAGATACCTTTCGGCTAATTCCATGGTTCCGTCCATCCAGCCGACACTTAATTCTGCTACCGGACCTGATTCCTGATGAGATGCAAGCCATGCTGTAAGCTGTAATCTTCTCATCATTATAAATGTGTCTATTTCTTCAAAATCCGTATCAGTGAACGGAAGAACCTTCTTATATCCTGAAAGCCATGCATTTACAAGCTTTGGAACAATTGGCTTGTCCTCAATAAAACTAAGTGCTGACGCAAGGTCATGTAAGTGCCATCCAAAACCGCAGTCATCAAAATCAATAACCTTAATCTGGTCGCCCTCAATAAGCAGATTAGCTAATCTTAAATCTGCATGTATGAGTCCAAAATTATTCTCATTAGTTCCATATCTTTCAAGTCTTCTCTTAATAATTCTTGAAACCTCTGACAATATGTTTTCTGCCTCAGGTGTCATATCAGGAAATGCTCTCCAGTCACCCCATGCAGCATGTTCACCTATTATCGTGTCGTAAGTCCATACCATACGGTCAAGCTTGTCTGTTCCGTTCCATATCTCTGTCTGACGGTGAAGATAAGCTGTCGTCTCGCCGAGATATCTGAACTGCTTTACCATCTGCTCCTCGTTATTCTCATCGGGTGCTTCACCCGGAAGAAAATCACATATAACACAGAAATATACATTTCCATCTGGTCCTGTAACTTCCTGTATATTCTTACCGTCAAGTCCCTTTATAGGATTAGCTACAAGAAGCGGTGTGTAGTCATTAATCTGTCTTAACCACTTCATCTCTGAATTAAGCTCGTCCAATGTGTGGTAACCTGGTCTGCTTATTCTAAGCACACCTTCTTTTTCACCTGTTTCTTTGTTCTTGACCATATAAGTTGCATTCTCTGACAGCACTATGAGTTTCGCCTCACATCTGTCCTGCCATCCGTATTTTTCAAGCGAAGCATTTGCAACCGCATCAAATAAATCAACATTTTCAAATGCCATGTCATTATCCTCCAATCAGAAAAGGCGTACACAAATCTATCCGATTCATGTACGCCTTTGTACTTTTCTTATATTTAATTACTGTCCCATAGATGTTGTTTCCGGCAATGTGCTTCCGCCATCAATAACTATCTGTGTTCCGGTTATGTAGCTTGATTCATAACAGCCAAGGAATGCTGCAAGCTCTCCAACCTCCTCAGGGTCAGCCAGCCTCTTCAAAGGCACCGCATCTGCAATTGCCTGTATTGCTCTCTCTGGATTCTCCGGGTCTGACTGCTTTGCCATTCCTTCAACAAGAGGTGTCCTTACATATCCCGGACATATTGCATTAACTCTTATATTCTTATCTGCAAATTCTCTTGCAAGTGCCTTCGTAAATCCTACCAGTGCCGCCTTAGATGTTGCATATGCAACCTCTCCAGGATCAGCAACCATATCTCCTGTTACAGAGCTTGTGACTACGATTGCATCACCACCATTTGCTATCATGCTTGGAATAACAGCTTTTGCCACATTCCATGCACCTTTGACATTAATATCAAGATGCAAGTCTCTATTTTCAAATGTGTCATCTTCAAGAAAGTCTTCAAGAACACATACACCTGCGTTACATACAAGCACATCGATCTTTCCATATGTTTTCTCAGCAACTTCAACAATTCTTTCAACACTCTTGTAATCAGATACATCAACCTGAACACCTGTTGCCTCATACCCTTCGCTTTTCAACTGCTCTGCAAGTTCAAGTACCTTAGGTCCTCTTGCTGCAAGCACACATTTTGCACCATACTTTGCATACACTTTGGCGATTCCTTCACCGATGCCTTTTGATGCTCCGGTAATTACTGCAACTTTTCCTTCTAACTTTCCCATAACGCCACGCACCTTTCTTAGTTTCCTGAATGCAAAAAAGGACACGAAAGCTTTCACCTTCGTGCCCCTTTGCACTTCGCCATTAACTATAGTCCCAAGTGCCTGAAATTGCAATAATAAAAATATGCATTTTTTCTTTAATTCTTAAAGTAATTAAAAGAAAAAACTTTATTCATAAAGTGGGTACTTATCTGTAAGTCCCTTAACAAGCTCCATTGCCTTAGCCTGGTTAGCATCTACATCATCAACAAGCATAGCAATTGCTTCTGCAACAACATCCATATCAGCCTCATTGAAGCCTCTTGTTGTAACGGCTGCTGTACCAAGTCTGATACCGCTTGTTACGAATGGAGAAGCCGGGTCATTAGGAATTGTATTCTTGTTACATGTAATGTTAGCTGCATCCAAAAGCTTCTCAACTTCCTTACCAGTCTTTCCCTTGCTTAAGAGGTTAACAAGCATAAGGTGGTTATCTGTACCACCAGATACGATATCAAAACCTCTGTTCATAAGTCCGTTAGCAAGTGCTGATGCATTCTTAACAACATTTTCAGCATATACCTTAAAGCTTGGGTCAAGCGCTTCCTTTAAGCACACTGCCTTACCAGCAATAACATGCATAAGAGGTCCGCCCTGGATTCCAGGGAATACAGCCTTGTTAAGCTTGAACTTCTCCGCTGCCTCTGCTGAAGCAAGAATCATACCTCCTCTTGGTCCACGGAGTGTCTTATGTGTTGTTGTTGTTGTAACATCTGCATATGGAATTGGGCTTGGGTGTGCACCACCGGCTACAAGACCTGCAATATGTGCCATATCTACCATAAGTAATGCGCCAACTTCATCACAGATTTCTCTGAACTTCTTGAAGTCGATTGTTCTTGCATAAGCAGAAGCTCCTGCAATAATCATCTTAGGCTTGCATTCCTTGGCAATTCTTAATACTTCATCATAATCAATAAATCCATCTGCTGTAACACCATAAGGAACGATGTTAAAGTATTTTCCAGAAATATTAACTGGTGAACCGTGTGATAAATGTCCACCACAGTCAAGGCTCATACCCATAACTGTATCTCCAGGATTAACAAGTGCGAAGAATACAGCTAAGTTAGCCTGTGCTCCTGAATGTGGCTGTACATTTGCATATTCACAGCCAAAAAGCTTCTTGGCTCTTTCAATTGCAAGTGTCTCAACAACATCGACATACTCACAACCACCGTAATATCTCTTTCCAGGATATCCTTCTGCATACTTATTAGTAAGAGGGCTTCCCATAGCAGCCATAACTGCCTTACTTACAAGGTTCTCAGAAGCGATAAGCTCGATGTGGCTTCTCTGTCTTCCAAGTTCATCATCCATAGCCTTAGCAAGGTCTGGATCATAGTTTAATACTTCATCAAATGAATACATATAACTTCCTCCCATTATACTTTAGTGAAACAAAGTGTCCCTAGTTACTTATGATATAATTAAATTACGGATTAGTCAATTTAAAGTTGTGAATTCCTGCTTTTTTTAATATTTGTTTCTGTATATCGACTGCAACTCCATATCCATGCTCCTCAAGTTCATATGTTGATTGTTCAAGTGCCATCTCAAATTTTTCAACCATACTTAAAAAATGCTGCGTTGCTATTCCTTTTCCAAGACCAAGTTTCGTTACCTCCTTTTAATGGCAGTGGCCTTTGCATTTACCGCAGTCGCCACCACATGTGAACGATTTACCGTTTTTCTTGTCGTGTACCATACTGCGTACAATAAGCGCAACTATAATTACCAATATAACTCCTACTATAATTGTTCCCAGCATAATTACACCTCCGATAATATATCATTTAATTACTTTGTTGCATTTAAAAGCTTCTTAGAATCAACCTTTAATGTCTTACTTTCCTTATATGGTCTGAATAACAGATAAATGAAGCCAACAATTATAAGAATTGCGATTACTGTGAATACGTTAAATGCTGTGTCGCCAGTAATAAGACCAGCAATCTGGTTAATTACAAAACCTACAAGGTAAGCATATCCACACTGGTATCCGATTGCAATCCAGAACCACTTAGTGTTGTTCATCTCTCTCTTAATAGCACCCATTGCTGCGAAGCAAGGAGCACAGAGAAGATTGAATGCAAGGAATGCATATCCGCTTACTACTGTAAATGTAGCTGCCATGTTAGCATATACTGTTCCCTCACCTGCTGAGTAAAGAATACCCATTGTACCAACGATATTCTCCTTAGCTACAAGACCAGTAATAGAAGCAACAGTTGCCTGCCAGTTACCAAATCCTAAAGGAGCAAATATCCATGCGATTGCCTTACCAATTCTGCCAAGAATAGAGAAGTCAATCTGATCATCTGCAAGCATTGTAAATGTTCCATCAACAAATCCGAAGTATGTTGTGAACCAGATAATGATTGTTGAAAGTGTGATGATTGTTCCGGCCTTCTTGATGAATGACCATCCACGCTCCCACATGCTTCTTAATACTGTACCAACTGTTGGAAGATGGTATGCTGGAAGCTCCATAACGAATGGTGCCGGATCTCCAACGAATAACTTTGTCTTCTTTAAGATGATACCTGAGCAGATAATTGAGAATATTCCAAGGAAATATGCTGATGGAGCAACCCATGGAGCACCATCAAAGATAGCTCCTGCAACCATTGCTATGAATGGAAGCTTAGCTCCACAAGGAATAAATGTTGTTGTCATAATTGTCATCTTACGGTCTCTGTCATTCTCAATTGTACGTGAAGCCATGATACCAGGAACACCACAACCTGAACCGATAAGCATTGGAATGAATGACTTACCTGAAAGACCGAACTTACGGAAAATTCTATCCATAATGAATGCTATACGTGCCATATAACCGCAAGACTCAAGGAATGCAAGGAATATGAATAATACAAGCATCTGTGGAACGAAACCAAGTACTGCACCAACACCGGCCACAATACCATCAAGGATAAGACCCTTTAACCAGTCTACACAACCAATTGCATCAAGTCCTGACTCAAGAAGCACTGGGATACCAGGAACCCATACACCATAATTAGCAGGATCTGGAGCTGCACCATCATTGTCTATACACTGTTCAATAGCTTCCTTAACACCAGCTGCATCTGTTGTCTCTGTTGTTACACTAAGATTTTCCTCATCTTCTACATCATAATCTAATGTAAGATTAGCTGGAACTGTGTTTTCAAGTTTCTTTAATGCTGCTACTGCTGCATCTGAATCATAATCATCAGCTTCTGTATCAATAGCATCTGCATACTCTTCACCTTTATCACCAAGGCTGTCGATATATGCCCCGATGATTGCATCTGAATCACCATACTCATCAGCTACTTCTTCGTAAGCTGAAGTGCCAATTCCGAAGAGATGCCAGCCATCACCGAACACACCATCGTTAGCCCAGTCTGTTGCCCATGTACCAACTGTTGTAACTGATACATAGTATACGATGAACATTACAACTGCGAATATTGGAAGTGCTAAGAATCTGTTAGTAACTATTCTATCAATCTTATCTGATGTAGAAAGCTTCTTCTCAGACTTCTTTGCAAAACATCCACTGATAATTGAAGATATATATGTATATCTTTCATTAGTGATAATACTTTCTGTATCATCATCAAATTCTTTCTCAAGAGTCTCAATCTCAGCTGAAACATCTGGAACATTTTTCATAAGAACTTTAATCTTATCATCCTTCTCAAGAAGCTTGATAGCAAAGAATCTCTTCTGTTCTTCAACAATATCAAGACCAAGCTTATCTTCTACTGCAGATATAGCTGCCTCAACCTTATCATCAAACTTGTGAGCAATTGTATTGAGCTTCTTGCTCTCTGCAAGCTTAACAGCCTTCTCTGCTGCTTCCTTAATGCCAGTTCCCTTAAGAGCTGATATCTCAACAGCTTCACATCCAAGGTTCTTTCCTAACTTGGCAAGGTCAACCTTATCTCCGTTCTTTTCCATGATATCGACCATGTTAACAGCCATAATAACTGGAATCCCCAGTTCCATAATCTGTGTTGAAAGATAAAGGTTTCTTTCAATGTTAGTACCATCAACTATATTGATGATTGCATCAGGTCTTTCGTTAATAAGATAATTTCTTGCTACTACCTCCTCAAGAGTATAAGGAGAAAGTGAATAAATACCTGGTAAATCCATGATAGTTACATCTTTATGTCCCTTTAATTTACCTTCCTTTTTCTCAACTGTAACACCTGGCCAGTTACCAACGAACTGATTAGAACCGGTCAAAGCATTAAACAATGTTGTTTTACCGCAGTTTGGATTACCTGCTAATGCAATTTTAATTGACATTTGACTACCTCATTTCTTTTATATAAATGCTCATGCATTTGCTAACAAACATTTGGCAATTCTTACATTAATTAGATTATGCTAACCCGCATGTAAAAAAAATCAGCCTACCTCTATCATCTCGGCATCGGCTTTACGAAGCGATAATTCATAGCCTCTTACTGTAATCTCTACAGGATCTCCCAAAGGTGCTACCTTTCTTACATAGACTTCAACTCCCTTAGTAATTCCCATATCCATAATTCTTCTCTTAACCGGACCATCACCATTTAACCTGGTAACTTTAACAGTCTGGCCTACAGATACATCTCTTAAAGTCATAGTTTATCTCCTTCTTATTTTAGTTTTATATAAGAACCGTCATATTCAGTCCTTTATACCATAATTTTATTAGCCATATCTTTTCCTATGGCAACTCTTGATTCCTTAATGTTAACAATGACATTACCGCTAGCTTTAGAAACAACTGTAACCACTGCTCCCGGAACGAATCCAAGATTCTCAAGAAAACGTCTTATTTCTTCCTTTCCACCAATCCGCTGGATTGTGTATGGAGTTCCTTCATCAATCATAGTTAATGGCATAAGCTCATCTCCTCTTTTTAGCATATTGATAATGTTTTTCATTACCACCTTGGTTAGTATATTCTAATGGTCATTAGATGTCAACAACTTTTGTTATACTTTTATAATATTTTTTAGAACAGATTAACCCCTGATTGATATAACCAACCAGGGGCAAAATGTGCAATCTTTTCAATATATTACAGGCAATAAATAATTATGCTAACGCTGCCCCAAGTTTTTTGCAGTTTTCAACAGCATCATCATCTGGTGCTTCCTGACAGATTACGCTGTCTGTTGCAAGAACAGCACCTGCAGCCTTACTTCTTTCTTCCCAGTCAGCCATCCATTCGCCGCTTCCCCATCCATATGAACCGAAAAGTGCAATTTTCTTACCGCTAAGGCTTCCTTCTACCTCTGTGAACATTGGCTCAAACTCTGATTCTTCGAGATTTTCTGCTCCCATTGCCGGGCATCCAAATGCGATTCCATCATATTCAGCAACCTTTCCTGAATTAAAATCATTTGCCACAATTACATCAACCTCTGCTCCGGCTCCTTTAGCACCTTCTGCAACTGCGTTAGCCATTGTCTCTGTATTACCTGTTCCACTCCAATAAACTACTGCTACTTTACTCATTATCCAATCTCTCCTTTTTTACTTTTATATGCTTAAACCGTTAATGCAGATATGCTTCTGCCTCGGTCAAAGACTCTTAAATATACTTCTGTGCATTTTCTGTAACGTGCAAACATCTTCTGGCTGAATGCCTCATCACAATACACCTTCCATACCCCACAACATTTGTAATTGCAGCCCTTTTGTCTTATAAACTGGATTACATCTTCCACAGGGTAACTTAAGAACAGCCCTATTTCATGTGGAAAGCATGTGTTCTCCTCCACTCTCTGTTTAAGATGCTTGATGCTTGCTCCAACTTTATAATCTGTATATCCAAATGTTTTCAGTACATTTTGTACTCCTGGCTGTGACAAATCCTTCTCTAATCTGTCAGGTCTGAACACATATAAAAGTGCACTCTTTTCATTTCTCTTTAAAAATGTAACATACACGCCTTTGGCGTTAAGTTTTCTGTTAACACTTGCAAGCTCTCTCCTAAAATCAGATATATTATCATATCTGTAATTAAAAAGGTTGCCAGTCTTTAATCCGGCAAGCGTCGGAGAACACTCTTTTATAACTTCCCGCTCAATTCTTCCCAATACATCTGTACAGACCATTTTTCTTTTCCTTCCATATTGCACTTTATCCTCTTCTTTATCAGCATGCCCTGCTTTCGCTTAAATATGTTTCTAAAACACTTGTAAGCGATGCCGCACTGCTTGAATGTGTTCTTACTATATTTACATCATTCTTCTTAGCCTCTGTAACAGCTGATAAAACCATCTTATGAGAAACCGTATTAGTAAACAGTATCATAAGATCCGGTGTTCCAATCTGCTTGGAAAATCCGCTTTTTTCCTTAACAAATACCTTCGCCTTGCAGCCGTGTTTTTTACATATCTGCTGATACTGGCGTTCCATACATTCATTTCCACCAATAATAACTACGCTCATATTCTCGTCCTTTCATTTGCCTTACTCTTGTTAGCTTAGTCTAACTCATATTTATAAAATAACGGATATCCTAACTGGATACCCGTTACATCAGTTAGCTTTAACTAACTACTAAAATATCATCTTTGAATGTATATGTCAATACATTTTTACAAATTATCTGTCAAATGGTGCATCGTCATCATTATTGTCAAAGTCATCAATATCCGCATGACCATCTGAATGGTCATGACCATCAATCATATTCTCTCTGTTGACAACTCTCTTGATATCTCTCTGCTTCTCCACAAGATCTGATAACAGCTCTTTAGTAGCCTTAGGTCTTTTGATATTCTTAATCTCAAAGTCACCCATTGTCTTGTCTCCTGAGCATACTTTAATAGTTCCCACTCCGACAAGTCTCTGCATGAATGAGCGCTCCAATGAAATATCCATAATACGATACAGTCTTACCTCATCATCTTTAACGCTGAAAAATCCTTTACTTATAAAGAATCTGTCCTTAGATACACTGTATCTTGTAAATGACCATGGAAGTCCGAGGAAGAGAATTCTCTTCCTGTCCTTCCATAATATATCTGTGCTGACTTTATCTCTTGCCATAATATCCCCCTCCAATTCTAATGGCACAATGCTGACATATTCTATGCATTACTTGAAGTACTTAACACCTGATTCGAATATCTTAATATCCTGCTCACCATATATATTAATAGCAACACTGTCACCGCGTCTCTCAGAATGTGCCATCTTACCGAAGCATCTTCCGTCTGGGCTTGTGATACCTTCAATAGCCATGTATGAACCGTTAATATTCCACTCTTCATCCATAGATACATTACCATCAAGGTCACAGTACTGTGTAGCAACCTGTCCGTTAGCAAAGAGCTTATCAAGCCATTCCTTAGGAGCAACAAATCTTCCTTCACCGTGTGAAGCAGGGTTGCAGTATACTCCGCCAAGCTCTGCATTAGCAAGCCATGGGCTTAAATTGCTGACAACCTTAGTATATACCATCTTAGATATATGACGGTTAATTGTATTAAATGTAAGTGTAGGTGACTGTGCATCCTGTCCTGTAATCTTACCATTAGGTACAAGACCAAGCTTGATAAGTGCCTGGAATCCATTACAGATACCAAGTGCAAGACCATCTCTCTCATTAAGTAGTTTCTCAACTGCTTCCTTCATCTTGGCATTACGGAATGCTGTAGCGAAGAACTTGGCAGAACCATCTGGTTCATCACCTGCCGAGAATCCACCAGGGAACATAATAATCTGTGCCTGGTTAATAGCCTTCTCAAATTCATCTACAGACTCTCTGATACTCTCAGCGTCAAGGTTCTTGAATACCTTAACGATTGTATCAGCACCGGCTCTCTCAAATGCCTTGGCACTATCGTACTCACAGTTAGTTCCTGGGAATACCGGGATAAATACTGTTGGCTTGGCAACCTTATTCTTGCATACATGTACGCTTGGTGCTTCATATAACTTGCTTTCAACCGGTGTAGTTTCCTTAGAAGCCTTAGTTGGGAATACACCCTCAAGGGTATCAGCCCATACGCTTAATGCTTCTTCTACATTAATTGAAACTTCCTTGTATGTGAACTTACCATTATCCTTAACAGTACCAACCTTAGTATAGGCTGTAGTAATCTCTCCAAGCTTATCTGCTGGAACTTCTGCAATGATACAGCCATAAGCAGGTGCAAAGAGGTCATCTTCCTTAACATCTGCACTGATCTCGAATCCTAACTTGTTACCAAATGCCATCTTGCTGAGTGCTGGTACAAGTCCATTAGCATCAAGAACATATGCAGACACAATTGCCTTCTTCTGGATAAGTTCATGTATTGCACTGTAGAGTGCCTTAACCTGTTCGAAATCTGGAAGATCATACTGATTCTTCTTAATATCAAATCTGACTAATACATCACCATCATTCTTAAGTTCAGGAGTGATAATATCCCCTTCCTTAGCCACATCAATAGCAAATGAGCAGAGTGTTGGTGGAACATCAATATGTTCAAATGTTCCTGACATACTGTCCTTACCACCGATTGAAGGAAGTCCGAATCCCATCTGTGCTTCATATGCACCAAGAAGTGCAGCAAATGGCTGGCTCCATCTTTCTGGATCTTCTGTCATTCTTCTGAAGTATTCCTGATATGTGAATCTTATCTTACTGAAATCACCACCGGCAGCAACAATCTTAGCTACAGAATCTGTTACAGCATAGATTGCTCCATGATATGGGCTCCATGATGAAAGATATGGATCAAATCCATAAGACATCATAGTTACTGTATCGCATGAACCCTTAAGCACTGGCAGCTTTGCAACCATGCTCTGTGTCTCTGTAAGCTGATACTTACCACCATATGGCATATATACTGAACCGGCTCCGATAGAACCATCAAATCTCTCAACAAGTCCCTTTTGTGAGCATTCGTTAAGGTCTGCTAAAGTCTTTAACCACTTACCGCGTACATCTGTAACCTTAACCGGCTTAAGGTAATCGTCTTCCTGTGAAGGAATATCAACTACAACCTTAGTCTCCTGATGAGCACCGTTAGTATCAAGGAATGCTCTTGAGATATTAACGATATCCTTTCCTCTCCAGTTAAGAACAAGTCTTGGCTCTTCTGTTACAACAGCAACCTCAACTGCCTCTAAGTTCTCCTCAGCAGCATACTGAAGGAATTCCTTAACATCCTTAGGATCAACTACAACAGCCATTCTCTCCTGAGACTCTGATATAGCAAGTTCTGTTCCGTCAAGACCTTCATACTTCTTAGGAACTTTATCAAGGTCTACCTTAAGACCTGCTGCAAGCTCACCAATCGCAACTGATACACCGCCTGCACCAAAGTCATTACATTTCTTAATAAGCTTAGTAACCTCTGGTCTTCTGAAGAGTCTCTGCATCTTACGCTCTGTAGGAGCATTACCCTTCTGAACCTCTGCACCACAATCCTCAATAGACTTCTCTGTATGAACCTTAGATGAACCTGTAGCTCCGCCACAGCCATCACGTCCTGTTCTTCCACCAAGAAGGATAATGATATCTCCCGGATCAGAATTCTCTCTCTTAACTGCACTTCTTGGAGCAGCAGCTATAACTGCACCAATCTCCATTCTCTTGGCAACATAATCAGGATGATAGATTTCTTTAACATATCCTGTAGCAAGTCCAATCTGGTTACCATATGAGCTGTATCCGTGAGCTGCACCTGTAACAAGCTTTCTCTGTGGAAGCTTTCCGTGAAGTGTCTCAGATACTGGAACTGTAGGATCTGCTGCGCCTGTAATTCTCATTGCCTGATATACATATGTACGTCCTGACAATGGATCTCTTATAGCACCACCAAGACAGGTTGCTGCACCACCGAATGGCTCAATCTCTGTTGGATGGTTATGTGTCTCATTCTTGAAGTTAACAAGCCACTCCTCTGTCTTTCCATCAATCTCAACCGGAACAACAATTGAGCAGGCATTAATCTCATCAGATTCTTCCTGATCAGCTAACTTGCCCTCAGCCTTTAACTTCTTAGCACCCATAAGTGCAAGGTCCATAAGGCATACGAACTTGTCCTTACGATCCTTATATATTTCTGCTCTGTCTGAAAGATACTTGTTATATGTAGCCTCCATAGGAGTTCTATAAAATCCGTCCTTAAACTTAACATCTGTAAGCTCTGTTGCAAATGTTGTGTGACGGCAATGATCTGACCAGTATGTATCAAGTACTCTGATTTCAGTCATAGAAGGATCACGCTTCTCTACACCAGCAAAATGCTCCTGAATGAACTTAAAATCCTTAAATGTCATGGCAAGTCCTAAAGAATCATATAATTCCTTTAACTTATCCTCTGGCATATCCTTGAATCCGTCAAAATAAATAACATCAGCAGGAGTCTTGAACTCAGTAACTAAAGTTTCTGGAATATCCTCTGCTGCCTGTCTTGAATCAACAGGGTTAATGCAGTGTTCCTTAATCCTGTTCTTCTCCTCATCAGTAACAGTTCCTGTCAATACATAAGTTACAGCAGTCTTGATAACTGGTGTCTCATTCTCATTAAAGAACTTAACACACTGTTCTGCAGAATCAGCTCTCTGGTCGAACTGTCCTGGAAGATACTCTACAGAGAACACGAAATCATCCTTTCCTGCTGGAAATGTTCCCTCATAAACATCATCTACCGGTGGCTCAGAAAAAACAGTAGTAAGTGCTTTCTTATATGTTTCTTCTGAAAGATTCTCAATATCATAACGGATAAGAACTCTTACATCTGTAATAGTCTTTATTCCAAGATATCCTCCTATCTCCTCAAGTAATTCTTTCGCATTAACTGCAAATGGTTTCTTTTTCTCGACAAAAACTCTCTTTACGCCGCTCATATCTTCCTCCTGAGATTAGTTATATTAATTATTAATATTTAATCATTGTATCACAATAAAACATATTTTCAAACAACTATTCATGCATTCTTCTTATTATCTTGTAAACAACCTGATTACCCATTACGGTAGGACCTGTATGTGCAAAGAAAACAATACCGTCTGTCTGTGATATTATCTCACTCTTAACAGTACCCTCGCATGGATCAAGAATCTGTGCTATAAGCTCACCATGATATACAGGGTCACCCGGCTCTTTAAGTCTCTTGTAGAATCCTGCATCATAAGTCTTGACTGCCATAAGGTCAAACTCGTTAATAACACTTGCAATATATCCACTGTGATTGTTGTACTTAAGAATACCCATTCTGGTTAAAAACCTGAGAACAGATGACACAGCCTGTCTTGCAGACTTCTCATCAATCATATCTGTGCTGTTAGTATATATTGAAAATGCATTAGTACCATTCATCTGCCAGTTATAATTAAGTGTCACTGTATCCATTGGCTTCGGCTTTCTAATAACAACATACTGAAGTCCGAACAGATTGGCAAGACTCGCACTCTGGAATCCCGTATCCATCATCTTTACATGAGGAATAAAATCACCAGGCATATAAAAGCTTGCAAAATGTATGCCATAACTGTAACCTTTAATTCTGTCAAAAAGTGTTCCTGCTATCTGCTTGGTTGTATCTCCATTAACATCCCCAGGAAAAGCTCTGTTAATATCAGAATTATCTGTAGGCCAGAATCTCTTTCCAACATTCATGGAAAATCTGTTAACAGATGGGATAACAAGAATCTCATGATTGTGCGATATTGCACCATGAGCCTCGAGCTCTTTAAGTGCCTTAACAAGCTGCGAACATATATACAGCTGCTGTATCTCATTACCTCTTAATGCACCAACAATACATGCCGACTTCTCACCACCACCGAATCTATAGCCTTCTATCTGATAATCTTCTCTATATATACCCTTTAACGAATAAATAATCTCTTTCTTCATTATCTGCCACCATAAACTCTTGCTATAAGAGCCCCCTTATGCACTACCGGATTCTCTCTTAATGTAAATATAATTCCATCTGTAGGTGATTCAATTCTCTGGATTATCCTTCCCTCAATAGGTTCGATAATATCTCCTATATGCGTTCCAATTCCAATCCTTCCCATAGAATCAACTGCTGATACGAATATTCCGCTTTCCTTAGCAGTAAGAAATGTAACTTCACCTTCTGTAGAGATAATAGGGTCATTAACATCCTTTGGCTCATCATCCCATATTCCCATATGCGACATAAGGTTAAATATACCATCAACAATATCCCTGCAGTACTTAGGTGTAATTCTGTTCCCAACTCCCATCTCTGTAACAAGAGTAGGCACACCAAGATGATTAAGACTGTATGCAAGAGTTGCATCAAGTACAGTAATAGATGAATATATCCATACAAACTGTGCATTCATCATCTTCGCATATGGAAGCAGCTTTTCCTGCGTATCATCATTAATTCTTACCTGTGGCATCTCATTTACAAATATATTACTTGAATGGATATCAATACACAGATCACTTCCAATAATATCTTCAATAATGCCTGCTGCCACATATTCAGCCATAGCGCCATTATTATCACCAGGGAAAACCCTATTCATATCAAGATCAAACATAGGAATTCCTCTTGAACCTGTATCAATACCAAGAGGGTTAATATCAGGATAAATGTCAACAATTCCTTTAAGCTTATCCTTTTCTCTCTCAATTCTTCTTATAATCTCATAACATATAAGCTGACCATCAAGCTCATCGCCATGAGTACCTGTAACAATTGATATTCTTGGTGTGCTGTGATTCTCATCTTTATTCATAAGTCTGTTCTTCCTGACTACCAGTCTTTCATGAACCGGAAGCTCAACAGAAACAACTTCTTCTATCATATCATTCTCCCATTATTCCCCGGATTATCAATATCCGGACCTTATTAATATCTATCTGAATTTTATCACACCTGAAATGTGTCTACAAGTCTTGTTCGTTCCAGAAATCGCGTATACATCTGTCTGCATTGCCAAGTGTCACCGGATATATCCTGTTCCACTCCCTAGGATACATGCTCTCATATTCACCAGTCATGAATCTGTCATCCAGAAGCGCAATCACACCCTTATCCGTATCCGTCCTTATAACCCTTCCTGCTGCCTGAAGCACCTTATTCATTCCTGGAATAACATAAGCATAAGAATATCCATTTTTGCCAAACTCATCAAAATAATCCCTTAAAATGTTACGCTCCCTGCACACCATCGGAATCCCAGTTCCGACAATAACAGCACCTATAAGGCTCTCATCCTTTAAGTCAATTCCTTCGGAAAATATTCCTCCAAGCACACAGAAGCCTGCAAGCGAAGCCCCTTCTGGAAGTTCCTCGTAAAATGCTGATAAGAAATTTTCCTTGTCAGCCTCCTTCATAAACCTTCCCTGCACAAGCACATTTATACACTGCTCTGGTAAAAATGTATCTTCTCCACCACATTCGGTCACATTGATACCGCTTTTCCACCTGAAGCACTCAAGAACACTCTCCATGTAAGAATATGATGGAAAGAACACCATATATCTGCCGCTTCTGCCAGAAATCATATGCATAATATAATCGTGTACCTTGGCATATTCCCTTGCATTTCTTCTTGTATAACGGCTTGTCACATCAGTAGCCACGACAATTCTCTTATTATCAGGTTCAAAAGATGAATGTGCATACACTGCTCTATCCGACACATCACCTGAAAGCATTTCCTTAAAATAATTCACCGGAAGCAGTGTAGCTGAGAAGAATACCGTACTTCTGCCCTGTGAAAGTCTCTCACTTATGTTGCCAGACGGGTCAACGCAGTACAGATGTACAAGAAAGTTTCCATCGTTATCATGCTCATTATAGTAGACATATTTTTCATCAGCACAATCATACATATTAAGAAAATGTCTCACCACAAAGAAAAACTCCAAAAGCTCGTTAGTCACTGGCTCGCCCTTATGTCTCTCCATGAACTTCTGCATAAGTCCCATGACACGTTCAAGGCTGGCTGGAAATGTGCCAAGACCGCTCACAACCTGGAATGTATCACACTGTCTTTTATATTCAAGCAACTGCTTGTTACATCTGTCAAGTGCACCTGCAAGTCGCTTGTCCATCTCCTTGACAAGCTTCTTAGCCGCAAGAAAATCTTCTTTTTTCAACACTGCGCTGTACATTTCTCTTGCTCTGTCCACAAGGTTATGTGCTTCATCCACAAGAAACACATAATCACCCTTCGCACCATTGCCAAAATACCGCTTAAGCGACGCATCCGGGTCAAATACATAATTATAATCACATATAATTCCATCACACCAGTACGAAACATCAAGTGACATCTCAAACGGGCAGACCTTATGCCTGTTGGCATATTCCATGACATTATCCCTTACAATAACCATCTGGCTCGTTATTATGTCATACACAGCATCATTAATCCTGTCAAAATGTCCCTTGGCATACGGACATGCAACAGGGTTACAGTTACGCTCATCAAGTGGACATATTTTGTCCTTAGCTGTAAGAGTAACAGTTCTCATATGAAGCCCGTTATCTCTTAATATAGCATAAGTATCCTCCGCAACAGTTCTTGTTATTGTCTTTGACGTCAGATAAAATATCTTGTCTGCCATCTGCTGTCCTAACGCCTGCACAGCCGGGAACACAGTAGACAACGTCTTTCCGACACCTGTAGGTGCCTGAATATATAGATTAGTATTATCTTCAATAGCCCTGTATACACTCACGCACAGATTCTTCTGTCCCTCCCTGTATTCATAAGGAAACTTAAGTTCTCTGATTGATTCCGTCCTTTTTAGTCTTTCATCAAATGTATAATCAGTCCATCTCTTAAATCCTGTAATCAGCTTATTAAACCACTCTTCAATACGTTCAAATGTGTACTCTTCCAGAAACTTGTTGATTGTCTCAGGCTCTGGTGTAACGTAAGTCATCTGAATCCCAATCTTTGGCAGTTTCTTCTGGCTTGCATATATATAGCCATACACCAGTGCCTGCGCCTTATGCACATAGACCGGTTCTTTCAGCAGGGAAACATCTGTCTGCATAGTCTTTATCTCATCAATTATTACATCGCTCTCCGGCTCTTTATTGCCATCCTCATCATAATTAATATCTGCAATAATACCGTCAGCCCTGCCTTCAACCTGTAATACATACTCAATCCCTAAGTCAGATACAAGCGGTATCTCAATCTTTAAAGGCACTTCGGCATGATACATAGTGCCCATGCTGTGCTGGATTTTCCTGTGAATCCTTGCACCCTCCTGCATGATTTTCACATCATTGCTACCGGTATTCCTGTTGTCAATATCACCTTCTGCACACATGAATTCCACAAGATTTCTTACAGATATTCGAAAGCAGTTTCCATTTACAGAGTACATACTATCTCCATTCAATAATGTTCTTCAATATCGTATATATAGGCATTGCCTGTCTTTCCGACTCTTTTCACCTGTTCCATGTAATTAAGCATTGCAAGTACGCTGGCAGCAGTCTGCCTGTCAATATGCGCTGCATTTGCAAAATCCGCTGAAGTAAAGCCATTCTCAAGCCCTTCTGGTACAAACTGCATATAATCCTGCGGGCAGTCCAGCTCTATAACCTTTCTTATCCCCACAGGAATCCTGTCATAGCGCACACTCCCGCGCTTCTTATCATAACTCCAGCCATTAAGAAGCTTATATTCTTCTATATCAATCAGCAGCAATGTAACCTTAAGATTTGGATTTTTTAAAAATGCTTTAATCTTATACAGTTCAAACATCGCGTCATACATGGAACACCGCTTCGGAGACTTTCTTCTTGAAGTAATATCCCCAGTCTCCGGCTCTATCCAGCTTAAATACTTCTCATAAGGCATAGGGTACACAACTCTTACCTGATATTCATTCAGGAACACTGACAACTTATCCCTTAACTTGTTAAGCTGCCTCGTCTGAATCTCAATTATCCCATGTTCATTATATATATCAGCATAATAACCGTCTATTGCAACCTCATGATTATCCTCATCGGGTTCATAATACATTTTAAGTACTGCATGCAGCGTCTTTTCCGACAAAGTACCTATTCCCTTGTCATTGTGGCTCTTGCCGATTATCTTTTTCTTCGCTTCATCGAAAGCCAGGCTGTCTATATATTCTATTGGTTCATTGGAAGATTTCTTCTTCGGCATGGCTTATTCCTCATCACAACATATGTTCTATCATGTTATCAAGTATCTTACGATTGTCCGAAAAAATCAACCCTATGTGACAAATGCCCTGATATATTATAGAAATCCATTCTATAACCATCAGGGCATTAAGCATTTATTTACTTATCTTCGTCATCAATATCAAACAACTTTAATTCTTCAACATCATTCTTGCCGGATTTATCATCACCGTAAGATTTGTATAGTGAATCATCTTCGTCAAAACCAGTATCCGCATCGAAACCAGCGTCCTCGTCATCCTCACTGTCTTCATCATACTCTTCTATCTCTTTCTCAGTATACTCATCAAGGTCAACTCCGTCTTTAGAAGCCATATTAAATACCTTCTTAACCTTAGAAAGCTTAGCAGCCAGTATAATTGTGACAATGATAAACGCTACGATTATCACACCAAGTATTGTAATTATTGTAAGCCAGAACCTGTTACCGCCAAATGTCTTATTATTATCAGCTTTGACAACTGTATCAGCATTTGTTGTCTTAACAACAGAATATGCCTGTATAGTTCCATCACTTACTCTGTATCTGAACCAGCCTTTCTCGCCAAGTGAGCTTACTCCGTAGAACAGGCAGTACTGTCTGTCGGCATCCATAAGCACCTGTACCTCTTTACCGTTCATGGTAAACTTTGTAAGAGCATAGCCAGCCGGTTTCTCTAGCGAGTTCGTTATAGGCAGAACAACATATGTTATCTCTGGTTCAGCAACAGTATTGTATGGTGAAAATGTTTTCGCAGTCTCATCATAGATGTAGAACCCGCCTTTTCCATCTTCACTTTCAAGATACATAAGGATAAGACCTGTCTTTATGCCTTTAACCGCATTTATCTTCTGACCATTATAATCATAGTCAATCTCCTGATATCCATCTGGAATTGTAATTCCTGAATAATCCTTTACAACCGAATATTTCTTTCCATCTATTGTAACTGTTCCATCGTCATTAACAGTCTGGGTTGATGTCTCAGTAACCTCTTCTGTCTTTGACTCAGCCTCTGTTGTTGCTTCCTGACCATCCTCAAGTCTTGTTGTATATATTATATATTTCTTAACTGAACCATCTTCTGCAGTAACTGTAATTGTTGTTGTATTGCTTCCCGGGTCCATTCTTCTACCGCTTATGCTTATCTTGGCAGCATTGTCATTAGCGGCAGCACTTACAACAAGCTCTGTAACATCAGCATCAACAGTTGCATTGTATGTTGTCCTGTCTGGTGAAAATGCTGGTGAAAGCGTTCCCGGACTTATCTGCAGGGACTTTAATGTGTTGTCTGAGGAATAGCTGGCTGGAGCTTTTACATCAACTGATCCTGAAGATGTTGTTAATGACATATAATCTTCATCTGCCGAAGATGTATACGACGTTGATTTATCTACTGATATCATCGCTGTTCCCGGATTAATAGTCTTAAAAACAACATCAAATGAAGTTGCATTTGGAGATATTAATCTTCCTGTTCCTCCACCGCCAGCATCAAATCCTTTCACATACTGTAATATACTTGAATCATAATTTATTCGTAAATCACACAGTTCTATCTTTACATCAGATGATGCTGTTATTGTTATTGTTACCTCATCACCAACATTGGCACTGGCAGAACTTATAGAAACATGTGCTGTCTGTGCTGCTTTTACATTAGTCAGACCAGAAAACATTAATATGCTCATCAACATTGCCATTACTAATGCAGTTATTCTTTTTATGTTATTCATAATATTCTCCAATATAATTACTGTACAATATATCTGATATCAAGAACATGTCTCTTAACATACAGCATATCTATACTGCTGACTGTACCATCATGATTAGCATCAGCGGCTTTATAATAAGCACCTGTAAGAATTCTAATATCAAGAACATGTCTCTTAATATATAACATATCAATACTTGTTATCTTACCATCTCCGTTAGCATCTCCGTATATAACAACTGCGTATGATGCATACTCATCTCCATCTGAAGTATATACAACAAATCTGTCTCCGGTTGCTATTATTTCAGATGTTTTCTCTGCTGAATCTGAGCCATATATCTTTCCATAACATCCATTCTTGAATGAAATCCTGCTTATAACATCATCAGCTGTGCTTTCAACCTCAAATCCTGATATAAATCTTCCTTCTTCATCTATATCATAGCTTGTATCAAAGCCATTCTCTTCTGATGGATCAGGGTCTGGAACCGGATCAGGATCTGGTATTGGATCAGCTTCTTTTCTTACGATATTGATTACATAGTCCTGATTTTCTCCATTCTCTGCTGTAACAGTAACAACTATTCTGTTGTTACCTACAGATAATGAGTACTCTCCAAAGCCTTCTACTTCAGCACTATCAGCTAACTTATCACCTGATACATATACACTTGTAACATCATTATCAACAATCAGATCATATGATGTCGTGTATAATGAAAATGATGGTGTTAATGAATATCCATCAACATACAGATCCTTAAGTCTGTTATTAGGACTTCCATCTCCTGTAGGAATTGCACATACCTCATCTGGCATATTATCATATACAGGAATTATAAACTTAAATGATGTATTATTAAGTGTTGTTTCACTATATGCTCTCTTGCTTGTCTTTGCCTCTGATCTTGGTGCAAAAACATTAGTCATATACTGATGCGAATAATTAACCACATCAAACTTTTCATAATATATAGTATCCTGCCCTTTATTTATGTACCATTTGCCAAGATTAATTGCTCCACCTACTACCGCTTTATATCTTGTATTCCAAGGTCTTAATGTACCAGAATCAGATTCCTTTGCATATCTTAATCCATTCTGTACAGCAGTATAACCACCTGACGCATATGCATTCTGACTGTAATAATTATAATAGCCTACATATTCGCTTACATTACCTGATATCTGTCTTCCCGTTCCATTATATCCCTGTTCCTGAATTATTCTCGTAGCAAGATGATATGGGCTAACCTGAGACATTTCTCCTGCTTCCATCAAAAGTGAAGGATAAGTATAACCGTCAAGATCATGACTTGAACCGTCCATGAACGAACCACTTATTATACTCTCAACTCCACTCATATTCTGAACAGATGAATCATATGACAGTGCCTCAAACATAAATATATATGTATCATCAAGGAAATTTCTTGGATCAAGTACATACTGCACCAACTCACTTGAAGCCTGTACATATCCACCACTGTCAAAAGAATACCACTCACCGGTTTCCCAATTATAGCAGCCATCTGCTGTAGATTTCCATGAACTTATATTATCCTTATGAACAAGGCTTCTAGTTTTCACATTCTGCTTCTCAACCATTGTGTTCCAGTCAGTACCATTATGGTCCGCCACAAACACCCAGTTAGGATACTGCGCATGAAGCTGTCTTAACCCATCCTTATAACTATCCGGGAACCCCTGCGAATCAAGGTACTCCTCGAAATCTGCATCCGGCTTATAATCATTTCTCTTATCAACAGTTATGTAACCGCCATATATATAGCCCCTTTCATAACTGCCATTAAGATAAAAGCCTATGCCATACCATGTATCGTCATCTTCATCAGTTGTCTCTTCATATATATCAAACTTAAATCCACCACTTACAGTTGTAATAATACTGCTGTTTGTTGTAGGACCTTTTCTGATTCTTAAGCCTGTAACATCATAATTAACATGGCCCTGACCAATGGACTCTTCCGCCTTAGTATTAAGTACAGAAATAACCGTAAGACATGTCAGCACAAGCATACATAACATGACACCAATTGCGGCTATTCTTTTTGCACTACATTTGTATCCTGATTTCATGTAATCACCTGACTCCTGAATGTATAGTATTAACTAGTTTCTTCCAAATTCTGAAAGCTTTAAGCCCTCATTTCTCTCAAGTACCATATTAACAGACCAGCTATTGGCAAATACCAGAAGCGGATTGCCCTTAAGGTCTTTAATCTTCTTCATATCTGATGTACCGACAATTCTATTCACATCAATTTCCTCAGGATTCTCAATCCAGCGGATATGCTCGTATGGAAGCGGCTCAAGTCTGATATCAACACCGTATTCATTCTTAAGACGGTATTCGAGAACTTCAAACTGAAGGACACCAACAACTCCAACGATAATCTCTTCCATTCCTGTATTGAACTCCTGGAAAATCTGAATCGCACCTTCCTGTGCAATCTGGTTGATACCCTTAATGAACTGTTTTCTCTTCATAGTATCAATCTGTCTTACTCTTGCAAAATGTTCTGGTGCAAATGTAGGAATACCCTCAAATGCAAATTTCTTGTTAGATTTGCAGATAGTATCACCGATAGAGAATATTCCCGGGTCAAATACACCGATAATATCTCCTGCGTATGCCTCATCAACAATATGTCTCTCCTCTGCCATCATCTGCTGTGGCTGGCTGAGTCTGATCTTCTTGCCACCCTGAACATGGTTAGCTTCCATTCCAGCTTCAAACTTACCGGAACATATTCTCATAAAAGCAATTCTGTCTCTGTGTGCTTTATTCATATTAGCCTGAATCTTGAATACAAATGCTGAGAAATCCTCAGTAAATGGATCAATAACTCCCTGGTCAGACTTTCTTGGAAGCGGAGAAGTTGTCATTGATAAGAAATGCTCAAGGAAAGTCTGTACACCAAAGTTAGTAAGCGCTGAACCGAAGAATACCGGTGTAAGGTCACCAGCACTTACCATTTCCTGGTCAAACTCTGCACTTGCTCCGTCTAACAGTTCAATATCTTCCTGAAGTTTATCATAGAAAGCATCACCAATTCTGTCCTTAAGAACAGCCTCATCTGACGCGTCAACAATCTCAGTATCGACTTCCTTCTGTCCATTCATTGCTGCCTTGAATAAAGAAACATTTTTCTCTTTACGATCATACACGCCCTTGAATTCCTTACCGCAGCCGATAGGCCAGTTAATTGGGCATGTAGAGATTCCAAGTACGCTTTCAATCTCATCAAGAAGCTCAAATGGATCATTAGCCTCTCTATCCATCTTATTAATAAATGTAAATATAGGAATGTGTCTCATAACACATACCTTGAAAAGCTTGATAGTCTGTTTCTCAACACCCTTAGAAGCATCAATAACCATGACCGCAGAATCTGCTGCCATCAGAGTTCTGTAGGTATCCTCTGAGAAATCCTCATGTCCCGGAGTATCAAGAATATTAATACAGTAACCTTCGTAGTTGAACTGAAGAACAGAAGAAGTTACCGAAATACCTCTTTCCTTCTCAATCTCCATCCAGTCAGAAACCGCATGCTTGGCAGTCTTCTTACCCTTTACAGAACCTGCAAGGTTAATAGCACCTCCGTAAAGCAGGAACTTCTCTGTTAATGTTGTCTTACCAGCATCCGGGTGAGAGATAATGGCAAATGTCCTTCTTTTCTTAATTTCACTTTCTAAACTCACTGTTTTACTCCTTTATAACCATAATACATAAATAATTCATACCCGTTCCGGCATACACATAATATAAGCCTGTGACGCAGTCTACGGCTTCACAGGCTTACTCTAATCAATAGTCTTCGAATTATTCACGGTTAAGACCGAACTTGTATGAAACCTCAGACTTGTCATCAATTCTTCTGAAAATGTTGACTACTCTGTCCATAACCTTCTCGAAATCTTCCTCATTCTCAACCTCAACAGAAACAACCTGTCCGTCTTCCTTAATAACTGCGTCCTTAACAAGTTCTAAAGCCTTGATATCTTCCTCAGTCTGGGCAACCTGCTCAGGTGTTGTTAACATCTTTGATTTACTCTTATACTTAACAGCGTATGTTCTTGTCATCATATCCTCCTATCGGCTCTTCGTAGCAATATAATCTCATATGTCATTATATTATATAACATGTTTGGGGATTATGCAATGGGTTTACAATCATGCTTTCATCAGCCTGCCATACAATTTCTCACTCACCATAAAAATCATATACTGAAGCTTTGTTTTGCTGCTTAATAATTTCCTGTATTTCTTGTAAACATTTTTCACATAACATTTATCTTTCTTATATAAATCACTAACTTCTGTGAACGCGGCATTTTTCTTTGAATTCACCATAGTTCTTATTATATAAGCCATGTTCTTATTGAGATTAATATAATCTTTTTCTTCTTCAAAATATGACGTTCTTTCAATGCAGGCTTCAACTGCAGACAACCAGCTTACTACCATACTTGTCTGCATACTGCTGCCTCTTCGTATCGTATACTCATAGCAGTCTGCATCTGAAGCATATATTGTTTCTGCATGGCTGACAACCTTTCCCATAACCCATGCATCTTCTGATATTCTTCCAACTGGAAAATAAATATCCATAAAAAGACTCTTTTTAAACATCTTATTCCATAACACAACACAGTAATACTGGTTCTCATTATAATAATTATTCCAGAAATCCGCTCTGGTCCATATTCCATCTTTGACAGTTATGTCTTTACATTTTCTGTTATCGCTTTCATATCTTGAATGATAATTACATATAGATATATCTGCATTATTATCCACAAGATTCTTATGCAGAAGCTCTATCATATTCTCTTCTATGCAATCGTCACCATCAACCCAGCATATATATTCACCTGTACTTTTCTCAAGTCCGACGTTTCTTGCATCCGACTGCCCACCATTTTTTTTATGGACAACCACAACTCTTTCATCATCTGCTGCATATTTATCACATATTGATGCACTTCCATCCGTCGAGCCATCATCAACAAGAACTATCTCTATATTGGTATATGTCTGTTTCAGCATTGACTCTATACATTTATCAAGATATTTCTGGACATTGTAAACAGGTACTATAATACTTACCAAATCACTCATTACACTTAATCTCTCCGGTTATTATTTTGAGGCTGAATTATATCCCGACATAAATGCCTGATCACTCCACAGATACTCCCATCTTCCGAATCTTCCAATAAGATTAATTCCATTCTTTGCCGCCCATTCATGAATCTTTGGTAATGTTTTCTCTGTCTTTTTCAAAGTTACAACATTAGCATACTCAAGTATTCTGTAATCCATAAACATTATATCCTGTTCATTGGCAATTCTCAGTTTCTGCAATGCATATTTACAGTTATCCAGCACTTCATTGCGATCCGGTTTTTCATTCATACCATTAAAATATATCTCAAACTGGATAGATGAACAGCCTTCCGGTGCATTATAAGATGATTTATTCGATGGAAAGTATGCTCTTGCTGCCTTTATATCCTCATCGTATATATAAAACCATAACTTATCATTATTAACAGCCTTATTAAGTCCAACAGAAACTATTGCAATCCCTGTATGAACAAAATCACCAGCTACATTCTTTATCTCTTCTGGTGCATCATCTATTATGGATATTAATTCTGGTAAAGGTATTGATGAATAAATGTTATCAAACACCTCACTTGTACCATCGCTAAACTCTATATTTTTGTTGGCAAGACTTATTCTTACAGCTTTTTTATTGTAATGAATACTGTCATTACCTTCTGCCTCTTTTACGATATCTGCTATATAACTGTAATATCCACCCTTTAGAGGATATCTCATTTCTTTAGCATAATATGTGTTAGGAGTCTCCTGTGTATAACTTCCATATAAAACCTCTTCTAAAGTAGGCTGATATATTCTGTTTCCAATCCAGCTTATTCCTAACTCATCTAATGGCACACACCAATATTTTTTATTGTATGGATAAAACAGATTATCCCACATATACTGACCATATCTGCTAAGATTCCAGTCTTTGAAATTATCTCCATCCTTGTACTGGTCTCTTTCCACAAATCCTTTTACAGCTTTAATCTTTTCTTCAACCGGAAGCACACATAGATTATTCTGTGCCGGATGCCTTAACCATGTTGATTTCAGCCAGCTATATGGCACAGGTTTATGATAATTCTGTAATGTTTTATCAAAGATTTTTCTTACCGTTTCATCTTTAGTAAATGATAGATGAACTGCTCTGTCAAATGTAAACCCATCAACATTAAAACTTGCACACAATCCACCTGCGAATTCTCCCTGTTCAAATATATGGCAGCTCTTATCCGCATAATATGCACCAAGTCCGGCAATTCCTGCCCCTAATATAACGTTCAAATTTCCCCTCCATAACTAACAACTTTGCAGTAGTCCTTAAAACTCATAAGTCCTTTGTCTCTTTCTGAACATACAGCATTTTCAAGATTTATCGGCCATTCAATTCCTATGTCTTTGTCATCAAATCTTATTCCTGTATCCGATTCTTTATCATAAGCACCATCACACTGATAAAGCATGATTGTTCCGTCTTCTTCTGACATAAAACCATGAGCAAATCCTCTCGGTATAAACAATGCATTTGCTTTATCCGCTGACAACTCATAAAATTTCCATTTACCAAAAGTTTCACTTTCTTTTCTTATATCAACTATAACGTCAAGAACAGCCCCCTTTAATACACTGACAAGTTTTGCCTGTGGATTATTCAACTGAAAATGTAATCCTCTTATTACATTCTTAGCTGATACTGATGCAAATGTTTCATAAATAGACATATTTATTCCGCCCTGTCCGTATATTCCTTTTTCAAAGCATTTAGTAAATCCGCCTCTGTTATCTCCAACTTTAAAATTCTGAATATAATACACTCCATCAAAATAATTGTCACTACATATATCAAATCCTGCCATTATCGTATTCCCCTTTCAATCATGGCTTTAACCTCATATTCAAAGTCTCTTTTTACATAATTGCCTATATCATTAATTAAAGGCTGTATGTTAAACATATCAAGCCTGTACTTTATTCCATCATCATCTCTTCTACCAATCCTTATCTGTTCTGGTTTCCCATATACTTCACCAATATATCTCAAATATTCCTGCAGAACCCTTGGCTTCCCTGATCCGATATAATAGAAGCTTTTATTTGTATGCATAATTCCAAGTCTATACATAGCCTCTGTCAGGTCATCTATATGTATAAAATCATAAGGCTGTTTTGCTGGACCAAAATCAGCACTCTGTCCTTTATCCAGTTGTTTTAATGTATAACTTATTAAATTACCAGTGTTATTGTCAACGCCATATACATTGGCTATCTGCATCCATACTATTGATAATCCAAGACTTTTGCCTAACACTTCTGCCATCATTCTTGTACTTGTCTTAGCTGCCGCATAAAACATTGCTGCTCCAACAGTTGATACATTTTCTATGCTTTCTATCGCATTCTCAGCAACTGTACCTGCCATAAGTACCTTATCACAGTTTATACTTTTTGCCAGACGTATATATTTCATTGCCATCTCTATATTGGTAAGCTGCACATCAATATTTCTTTTGTCTTCTCCGTTAACGCCCTGCCATGCAAAATGATACATTATCTTTTTTTCTTCTCGGTTAAACAAATCTTCCAGACTGTCTATATCATCAAATGATGCATATAAAATATCTGCTTTCTCATCTATACCTGAAGCATCACTTTCTTTTCTTACAATGGCAGTTATTGAAATATCTGGATTCTGTCTGCATATCTTATCAATTATTGCCCTTCCCAAAAAACCTGATGCACCTGTGACAATTACTCTCATATATCCTCCGTTCTACACATCAAATATTGATACATATGGAAATACCTGCTCTGAACCCGCAAAATATAATTCCAGAAACATCAAAACAAATGCTATCACTACCAAAATATAGTACATCCATTTATGCCTTTCATCTTTGCAATGCTCTATTGCATTAGGAACCGTTAAGTACTGTATGAATATAATAACTCTCAAAATTCTGTATGTTGCCGGAACAATTCCATCTGCTGCACATATCAGCAGATAAAATGTCTGTGCCCACTTGGAAATCTTCCAGTCTGTATCAGCTACAAAGCCATCTTCTGTCTGCTCAATTATTAAATATATTAAGAATATCACAATATTTAACAATATGAATTTCGTTGAAATTGTCCTGTTTGTATATTTTAAAAGTTCTTCCAGATTAAAATACAGATTGAGTCTTGGTATCATACTTATTAATTTTATAATGTATTTCGCACCAAATCTAATAAGTACCATTCCAATTGCTGTGCCAACCATCTGCCACCACACAGATATATTTATCTTCTTTATCTTAACAATTATGAACGCCAGCGAAATAAAAGCGACCTGATGTATTAAACCTGCTACTATACAGAAAAATATATATTTCCACACTTTATCTTCAATAAGACATCTTATAGCAATAAGAATAAATGCTGATGCTAATGCCTGTCTTATATTATTCAATGAAATAAAGTACACATATGACAGAAAAAATATAACAAGAGCCATAGGTATATTCTTTGAAACACGGTAAAGTGTATTATAAACAATAAATATGAATAAGAAAGATGTTACCACAAACAGCCACTGGTAATTACTCGTAAACATTGTAATAATCTTTACAAGCCAGTGAAACAGCAGCTCAAAATGCATATGTCCACCACTTGCAATAACATTATATCCAGGAGCATATGTATAAAAGTAATCTGTTCCTATTCCGAATCTGAGTGCTGATATCAGAAATAAAGGCAATGCACTCAGATATAAAAAGAATCTGTTTCTGACTTCTGTTTTATCAAACGCAATTCCCCAGCCATTCTTATCTTTATAGAATTCACCACATCTTGCTCCTTCTCTTCCTGTTATACAACAACTGACAAGTATGGCAAAAACTGCTGCCGCTAGATATATCAAATCAGATTACCTCCCTCCTGCAAATATCGCGTATCTGATTCTGTTTGTAATTCTTCTCCTTATTAATCTTACTTTATTAAATCCACTCATTTCAACATTAATAACAGGAGTATTTACAACATTTAACTTATTATGCATTATCCAGACGTTAAGTAATCGCTCCGACAGGAAGCCATATAATCTCTGCTGGTATGCATTTAACACTGATAAATCCACTGATTTTTCAAGTTCAAAAAGGACATCAAACAACCACTGGCAATAATCATCAAAAACTTCTGCCTTACAGAATATCATATTAAAAAGCACAGCCTTATTACCAGCAAAAAACTTATCGAAATCTGCTCTGTATTCCGGATATAACTTATCTATAACCATCTCCAGCTGTTCATATATCTCTTCTGTACAGCATTGTGATAATATCTCTTCTCTTGCATTCATCTTAAAACATTCAACATATGGAAGGACAATATCCCTGCCATCAAGCAGTTGAAGCATTTTCTGATATGTATATATATCTTCTGGCTTGCTGCTTAAATTGCTTTTCCCAAAATATCTTCTGTAATGAACAAGTCCTTTGTATTCATCATCGCAGTTCTTCCATATCCAGTATAAACCTGTAAGCTCACAGAAATTAGGATTCTTATATGAAATATTATCTCCTGTATTATCCTGAAGATATCCAAGATTCTCTTTGCCCTGTGCTCCAACCTGTAATACTGCATAATTATCAAGCTGTGGAACATTAAACTTCTTGTGTGCTGCTATGTATATCATATAAGTTCCTCTTTCTTATAAAGCTTATAAAAACTATTTCTTGTATCTTGTATACCAAATCCTGCCCTTTTCATATCGTCATATGTGTCTTTTCTCTGTATTGTAAGGAATTCTTCTATTGAAGAACACCACTCAGATATATGAGCATCATCTATAGCTATGTATCTTACATTGTCCAGTATTGCAGCCTCTCTTGTAATTCTGTCTGAGAATACAACTGGAAGTCCAGATGCCTGAGCCTCAACTCCGACAATAGGAAGCCCCTCGAAATTAGATGGGAGAGCAAATATATCAATTGCACTGAATATCTTCTGTGGTGCATCTGTCGTACCATAGAAGATTACTTTGTCCTGCAGTCCAAGATTATTAACTTTATCTTTTATATTCTGTTCAAGGTCGCCCTCTCCTACAAGCAGTAATCTGATATCATCTCTTGTACCACATAATCTTGCAAATATATCTATCAGATACTCATGATTTTTCTGATAAGCAAATCTTCCTACATGACCTATAAGTTTCTCATTCTTTAATCCAAGCTCTCGTCTCACTTCCTGCCTGCTATCTTCATTATATCTGAATCTGTCCAGATCAACACCATTCTTAATTATAGTTATGTCCTTTTCAGGTACACCAGGAAACATCCAATGTGCTGCAAGATCAGAACATGCCACATAATCAGTACCTATAGCTTTAAGCAAGCCTCTGCATCCTTTATGCATGAAAACCTTTAATTTCCTGTGATTGCCATCAACGCCTGCCGCATGTGAATGTAATATTATTTTCTTAACCCCGGCTGTTTTCGAAGCCAGTCCTGAAACCAATAATTTATTAGCAACATCCGCATGAATATGTACACAGTCGTATTTTTCTTTCTTTATAAGTTTTCTTAGATTATTAAAGCAGACAAACTGCTTAAATATCTTATTACCTGTAAAACCTATATAATTAACCTTACAGCCATATTTATTCAAATCATCTATATTGCTCTGATTCTCAAACTTTTCAATGGCAGCAATATCAATGCATTCTCCCTGCTGTTTCTGTGCAATCACACCCTTCACAAGAGAAAACACTCCGCCATATCCTGTATCATCAACATTAACTTCTAATACTCTGTACATTACTTTGAATTCAACTGCCTTTTTAAGCGGTTTTTCCTTCCTATCAATATGCTTCGGATGCCTGCTTTTCTGGCTCCTATGTAATCTGCTTTAACACTGTCTCCAATATGAATTATCTTCTTTCTGTCTGTTCCTCGTTCATCCATCACCAGCTCAAACAGCTTACCTGTAAGTTTATTAGAATTATAACAGTTTGATATATATATATCGTTGTATCCCGCTATCCCGCATTTTTCAAGCATTTTTATAATAACCTGTTCAGGAAGGTACATATCAGACACTAATATCACACACTTATCTGATGCAACACATTTCTGAAAAAATCCATACATTGATTCTTTCTTTTTGCAGTTAACTATCTCCTGTCTCTGTTCTTCAGCCATAAGCTGCTGTGAAAATGCTGCATATGCACTATCAAGTTCATTATATATATCAGATATATTGACCTCTCCACCTGTCTTTTTATGTCTGGCATTATGCTCTGCTTCTATCCTGTCTGCCCGGAATTGTAATGCTTTATCTTTTCCAAGAACCGCCTCGCCTGTCAGTTCAAATATATCTGCAGGTACAGAGCATGTTCTTTCAATCAGCGTATCAAATATATCAAACGATATTACATCATATTTCTTTAACATATAATCTTCTATAAATCTAATCATTTTCTTAATATCCTGTAAATAACATAATATGGGAATGGAATTACAAATACTGATTTCATAAATCCTGTTTTCCAGGGGCTGTTACTCAAATCATGCATAAACTCTTTCAACTTATACTGATGAAGTTTCTTCCTTGCTGTAAAAAACTGTTTTCCATCATCATCAATATAAAAGAATCTGAATAATTCCGTATCCTTCTTAGACGGATATTGTCCGAACTTAAGTATTGATTTCGCCCATTCTCTATCATCAGCTATATCAGGAATATACTGATTCTGTTCCTGACACGCAGTTAAGAAATCCATAGCTCCCTGCTGCCATTCCTGTATATTATTCATACAGTCAACATCACCTGCATATTCATACTGCCCCTTCACTGGCTCAACCTGATTATGTTCATTAACTATATATCCAACAGATGAGCCTTCCATACTCTGAAAAAGCTTTTCCCATACTCCAAGTGAACATAATACCTTTTTTCTTAATGAACCATCTTCATTGTTATACAGATAACCGTATGTCTTACCTTTCACTGGGTATAAAGTATTAATCCCCATATAGAATCCGCATATATTACCTCTGAATTGATATATATCCAGCACCTTTTCCAGATAAAACTGCATACTTCCGTTCCATCCAATGTCTACGATTGCACAATCTCCACTCATATCTATCTGCTCAAGATATCTGACCAGTACCTGATATGAGGCATATGATTTTTCATATATTCTATTCTTTAAAGAATTGTACAACTTTTCTATATCTTTAGCTATCGATAATTCTTTGGCAACATATACGTGTTCTCCGTCAAGATCGTACTCTTTAATAATATCAAGCACTTCCTCTTCATCAAATCCATAATATTCAAGAATACCTTTTGTACTGATGTATCTCATTGATGACAGATATTGTAACGACTCATAATAATTATTGCAGTTCCAGAAGAGTGACTGTCTCAGACTCTTTCTCGAAAAATACGTATAAGTACTTGTTATAGTATCATTCTGACTGAATGTATCAAAAGCTTTCTTCATCATGAATCCATCCCTTGAGAAGAAAAATACCTTTTTTATATTTATATCATCAAATTGTTTTCTGAGCCACTTAGTGAACCCATAAAGAAGGGGTCCAAATTCTTTAAACCCAAACTGATAATATTCAGATTTATTGTTTATCTGATATGATTCTCCTGTTTTCTTTATAAATCTATCTAACTGACTCATATAAACTCCTATTCACATTTAATATTGAATTTTCTAAGCATGAATTTAGTAATCTTCTTTATAAAATGCTGATTTTCCATGAACAGCACTGGCATCTCTGTATAACTGTAACCTTTAGTATAAAGCCACACATCCAAAAGTCTTTCACTTACATATCCAAATACTCTTGAATCTTTTAATGAATAATTGGATATATCAAGTCTCTTTTCTAGTTCAAATAATATATCAAAAAGCCATTCACAATATTCATCAACTGCGTACCGCTTCATTATAAACATATTGAACTTATGTCCCTTTGTCTTCTTCATCTGTCTGTCAAATTCAGGAAGATATTCAGGATACTTTTCTTCTATAATCACTCTTGTTGTATCAAGGTCAATAGCATTGTGAGCATGACAATACTGGCTATAATTGGTTTCAATAAAATAATTTCTTTTCTTAGGAAGAATTATGTCCGATTTATTCAATCTTTTCTGTATCTGTTTTCTTGTGGCTATTGCTCCCCACTTATTCTTTTTCTTCTTTTCTACAAAGAATCTTCGGTAATGTACCATTCCAAGGACATCATAAGTCTCATTCTTCCATGCCCAGTACAATCCTGTAAGTTCACAATAATTGGGATTCTTCTCTGATATATTATCACCAGAGTCATCTCTTAACATTCCAATATCTTTACGTCCTTTAGCACCAACCTGTACCGGTACATACATATCTTCTTCTGGCATTCTGTATTTCTTATGAGAAGCTACAATTATTTTAATTTTCTGATTCTTATCGTTCATCATTTCACCAAATCTGATACTCCCTGTATAATTATTTCTGCCATATAATCAATCATTTCATCTGACATACCCGGATATACACCAACCCAGAATGTATTATTCATAATATAATCTGTATTATGAAGGTCTCCTATTACACGGTATGCCTCAGTTCCTCTTATCTGATTAAAACATGGATGCTTAATAATATTTCCGCTAAATAATAATCTGGTCTGGATGTTATTTCCTTCAATATATGCAGTAAGTTCGTTTCTTACAATTCCACTATCCGGTTTTACTGATATTAAGAAACCAAACCACGATGGATTACTATTTCTTTCTGGTTCTGGCAGGATAAGCTTATCCGCTACTGGCTCAAGTGCCTTTCTTAATCTATCCCAGTTATGTCTTCTTCTCTCAATGAATGATGGGAATTTCTTTAACTGTTCACAGCCAATAGCTGCCTGCATATCTGTAACCTTAAGATTATATCCAAAATGGCTGTATACATATTTGTGATCATATCCCTGTGGAAGTTCACCATATTGTCCGTTAAATCTGTTTCCACAGAAATTATCCTGTCCAGATGGACATACACAATCTCTTCCCCAGTCTCTGAAGCTTTTAATAAGTTTATTAAGCAATGCATTATTAGTATATACGCATCCACCTTCGCCCATTGTCATATGGTGAGGAGGATAAAAACTTGATGTTCCTATATCGCCCCATGTTCCTGTGTATTTTATTTCTCCATTAATTGTATATTCTGATCCTAACGCATCACAGTTATCTTCTATAAGCCACAGATTATGCTTGTCACAGAATCTTCTCACAGCCTCTAAATCAAATGGATTACCCAGTGTATGAGCTATCATTACAGCTTTTGTTTTAGGACTTACAGCTTCCTCTAACTGATTAACATCAATATTGTATTGAGGTATAGTAAGATCAAGAAAAACAGGTACTGCACCATATTGAATTATTGGATTAATTGTAGTTGGAAATCCACATGCTACAGTGATTACTTCATCACCCTTCTTTATCTGCCTTTCTCCCAATTCTGGTGCAGTCAGTGCCATAAACGCTATAAGATTGGCAGACGATCCACTATTAACAAGGTTAGCATATTTAACACCTATCCACTCAGCAAATTCTTTTTCAAACTGTTCTGAAAATCTTCCAGTAGTTAACCAGAAATCAAGCATAGCATCTGTTAATGCACACATTTCTTTTTCATCATAAACTCTTGATGCATATGAAATTCTGTCTCCCGGGCAAAACTCTTTCTTGTTCTTTTTGAAATCATTATAATAATCTGTAACCAGCGCCTTTATCTGTTCTCTTGCTTCTGATTCAGTGTTCCAATTTGACATGTGCGTCCTCCATATATTCATTAATTTCTTTTATCATCTCTTCTGGAATATTATCATTATTAATTAGCTTTTTATTAAATCTACATGTCATTTCCATGCATTTATTAATATTCCATATTGGTTTCCATCCAAATGTTGTCTTTATTTTGCTGCAGTCTAGCTTAAGAAAATTAGCCTCATGAACTGCATTCTCATCACATCTGCTTTCCCAGTTCATACCATCCTGCCATGCACTGCAAAACATATCTACAAGATTGCCTGTTGTAATACAATCTCTTTCATCTGGACCAACATTATAGAATCCTGCCTTATCTTTATCATCATACTGCTTTGCAGCAATCATAAGATATGCCATAACAGGTTCGAGTACATGCTGATATGGTCTTGTAGAATATGGATTTCTGACTATAATCTTCTCACCAGCCATGGCTGCTCTTACACAATCAGGTATAATTCTGTCTGCTGCATAATCTCCGCCGCCTATTACATTGCCTGCCCTTGCTGTAGAAACAGCAATATCTCTCTTATCAAAGAAACTATTAATATAGCTGTGTGTTACAAGTTCAGAACAACTCTTACTGTTTGAATATGGGTCAAATCCATCAAGAGGCTCATCTTCTCTGTATCCCCAGCACCATTCATTATTCTTGTAAACCTTATCTGTTGTCACATTAAGCACTGATTTTACAGATGGTGTAAGTCTTACACATTCCATAATATTAACAGTCCCCATAACATTAGTTTCGTATGTATACCTTGGATTTTTATAACTTTCTCGCACAATTGGCTGTGCTGCAAGATGAAATACTATTTCTGGTTCTGCCTCATCAAATGCACTCTTTAATCTGTCAAAATCTCTGATATCACCTATTATACTTTTTATTTCATTGTCATTGCCTGACTGACTATACAGATTAGGTTCTGTTGGTGGTTCAAGACTATACCCTGTCACATTAGCTCCTAATTCTGTAAGCACTTTGCACATCCAGCTTCCTTTAAAGCCTGTATGTCCGGTTACAAGAACATTTTTATTCTTATAAAATGCTGCATCAAACATTATTTATCCCACACTTTCCATGGTGCCACACCATCTGCCCACATTTGTTCAAGCTGCTTCTTCTCCCTCACAGTATCCATACACTGCCAGAATCCATCATGTCTGTATGCCATAAGCTGGTTTTCTTTAGCAACCCTGCTTAATGGTTCTTTCTCCAATGTAGTCGCATCTCCATCTATATAATCAAGTAATTCTGGTTCACACACCATGAATCCAATATTTATAAGGCTTCCATCTCCCTGTGTTTTTTCCCTGAATTCCTTTATATTTCCATCCTTGCCTATGTCAAGTACGCCAAATCTCTGACCTGCATTATATGCAGTAATTGTCACCATCTTTCCATGTTGTTTATGAAATTCCAGTTCTTCTTTAATATTGATATCTGAAACACCGTCTCCATATGTGAGGAAAAATGTTTCGTTTCCAAGATATGGCTTTACTCTCTTTACTCTTCCACCTGTCATTGTATCCAGTCCGGTATCTACAACTGTAACCTTCCATGGTTCAACATTCTTATGATGAACTATCAACTCATTACCATTAGTGAAGTCAAATGTAACATCACTTGTATGTAAGAAATAGTCTGCAAAATACTCCTTAATTACATGCTGTTTATACCCTCCACATATAACAAACTCATTAAATCCATAATGTGAATATATCTTCATTATATGCCATAATATAGGCATTCCCCCTATTTCAACCATTGGCTTTGGTCTGTATATTGACTCCTCTGATATTCTTGTTCCGTATCCACCTGCTAATATAACAACTTTCATTAGTTTTCTCCCTTATATTCATATATTTTTGACGTAAACCTGGACAATATTTGTCTCGTTTTATTATAAACCCTGGACATAAATTTGTATTCACCATAGCCTTTTTTTATAATAAATTCTTCTATAGGAATATCAACTCTGAACTTAAGACCATTATCTCTTTGTCCTCTTACCGACATACTGTATTCTACTTTCTCAAATATAAGTCCATATATGTAATTAAATAAGCTCTGTCTGTACATATAATTTCTGAAATAACAGTCACATGTACAGAATCCTATAATATTTTCTTTTTTTATTGATTCATTAATTCCTATTCTGTACATCCCAAGTTTGTCTTCTGTTACATACGCCCTATAACCTTTTCTTATCATCTGATATCCAAGCACATAATCTGAAGATGGATAAAATGTACTGTCAAATCCTCCTACATCCAAAGCAGCTTTTTTACTAAATATTATTCCACATGTCGGGCAGCTTGTTGGACCAATTCCTTTAATAAGGCAATCAAGCTTATGATATCTTTTCAGACCTCCCTTATGCCTGTTATGTATTGATTCTACAGGAGTTCCTTCTTTATAATCAACATAACTTGTCTTTATTACTCCAATTTTTCCTCCAAGGTTCTCAGCATTCTTTATACACCTTATAATTTCTTCCATATAATCTTCACATAACAAATCATCATCATGAATCATTGATACATATTTACCTCTGGCAAGAGTTATACATCTGTTCCAGTTGCCCTCCATGCCAATATTCTCTTTATTAATGTAATATAGAATTCTGGGATTATTGAATTGGCTTATAAATTTATATGTTGCGTTATCAGCATCCATATTAGCTGAATTATCCACAATTATTATTTCATATTCACATATGTCTGGCTGCTTTAAAATACTGTCTATTGTTTCGCCAAGTTCTTTAGGTCTGTTATAAGTTGGTATAACAAAAGATATAAATGGCTTCTTCACCACCTCCGGATTACCATATTTTAATTCAGATGGAATATCTTCTGTCAGTACATATCTGTTTTCATATAAATCCAACTTCTTATAATCATCCTTCTCTATTTTTCTCATCTGACTTTCCTTCGCAATTCATTTATTTTAGCAACTACATTGTTGTCCTTTATAACAAAAACAGTAAGCAATCCATACACCATAACTCCAGCAATAATCTGCACTGCTGTTAATAATATTCCATTAATTCCTGTACATTTTAACATTTTCCCCACAACATACGAAACTACCCCCATACCCAAAGCCATCAGGCAATATTTTGCATAATTAACAAATATCACCCTAAAATTAAGATAATCTCTTACATAGTACAGATGTAATACTGTAACTATTATCTCTGCCACTATGGTCGCAACAGCTGCTCCTACTGACATAAAATGTGGTATTATAATAAGATTCAATAGAAAATTAACCAAAGCTCCAATAATAACTGCTATTGTACTTTTATTATGCTGCTTAGATGGTGTTAATATAGCGCATGATGCAAGATTGCTTATTGGAATAATAAGTAAAACAACCGCATATAATTTAATTAACAGAGCAACTTTGTCATACCCATTTCCAAAAAACCATGGGACCATATTATCGACTATTGAAACTATTCCCCAGAACACAGGAAACATGATAGCCCCTATGAATATAAATGCATTATTAATCTGTTCAGATAATCTTTCTTTGTTGCCTTTCACAAATTCTGCAGCCATATGTGGAGCCAAAACTGTTCCAAATGATGTTATGATTGTCATACATAGATTTATTATTTTCGTTGTCTGTTCATAATATCCACATTCAACCAAATCACCAATACTGCTACCCAGCATGGTTTTATCCAGCACATTATATACCTGCACAGCTATTAATGGAATAAACAGTTCTATTATTGTCCTGTTGTCCTTAAATATATTTATTTCATTTAATGCTATCCTGTCTAATCTGCCAAACAGAAATCCCCATAATGAAAGATTCCCTAAAAGATTTATTAATGCCATAATAAATACATATAGCAGTAAATCATCCGAAGATTTAACAAATACAAAAACAGAGGCAATTCCAACTATCTTAACAATTGTATTACGCATTACCATCAGGCTAAACTGTTCACATCCGATAAAATACCAGCTTATATCAAAAAATGCTGTAAAAATCGCAATCCCCTGTGCCAGCATAATTAATCTGTGTTCACTAAAAAGTATTGTATACATTATATACAACACCAAACATATAAAAGTTGTTATTAATTTGTATAACTGTACTCTGGCAAAAATTACTGACTGATTATGTAAATCATCCTGAGAATATGCAATTTCTCTTTGTCCATACATGTGCAGCCCCAACACCAGAAACAAGGTAAAATAAGTAACTATTGATAATGTATAACTATATATGCCAATATTCTTTGCACCAAGTATTCTAGATATATATGGTGTTGTTATAAGCGGTGCAAGCATTGCTAGTATCTGATATGCAAGATTATATATATAATTCTTTTTAACACCTGACTTTGCCATTATATTCTCCTAATTTAACCTGCTCAATGCCTTTGACAAGTATTGACCTGTTCTGACATTACTGCTAAGTATTTTTAGATTTTTCTTAAATTCTTTATACTGATCTTCTGTAACATTATTAATAGCATCTTCCAGATTTTCAAGGCTTTTTACTGTTATTCCTATATTATTTTCTTTTACAAACGATGCTAAAGCTGCTTTCTCCCATATAATAATTGGCTTCTGCGCTGCAACATATAATGAAACTTTATGAGGATTATTGTATTGTAGATACTCGCCAACAGTTCCTTTACAACTGTCAATTTCCTTTCCATCCCATACAAGCCCATACATTCCTTCCAGCTTTAATGGCAATTCATCAGGATTATATGCTCCCATATATTTTCCACATTTGTTATCTGATGAATCATTCCATCCCACACCATATAAATTGAAACCAATACTCTTAAAATCTTTACTTATTAACTTATATATATATCCTGTCTTCTCTTTAAGTAAATTTCCTGCAATTATAACCCGTGTGTTGCCTTGTGTATTATCAAAATCATTCTCGCTTATATCATCACATATATAATCAAATAATTCTAATTTGATTATATTCTTTTCCCTAATTCCACATTTTTCAATTAGATACTGCTTCATCTTTTCATTATGAGCTATTATTATATCTGCATATTTATACATTAATTCATCTCTTAATTTTACCATCTCTAAATCATCCAAACGAATTCTTCTTAATGAATCAATATCATGAATTAGAAATATAAGTTTTATGTTATGCTTTTCTTTAATAAAGCCAAGCATTTTAAGATAAAATGGAGGTAATGGTAATGGATGCTGTATCACAAGTTCTGAATTCTTAGGAATAAAATACATTCTGATATAACGAAGGTATCTGTCTATTTTTAATCCCAATTCACTTTTGTGTTTTGCTTTATATATAATTATCGGTTTATACCCATTGTCTTTTAATATAATCTGACAATCATTAACCGCTTTGCTTCCCGCGTGTTTATCTTTTGTACCACATACATGAAGATAATATTTTTTATTTTTCAACCTCAGTAACTTCCTTTCTTTTCCTAAAGTTCTCTTTGCCTTTTAATACAATGTACAAAATCATCACATCCACTATAAGTCTGATAACCATAAGAATCCACTCATTTGTTATATGATAACTTAAATATTGAAACCAGATTGGATCCAGAACATGTATTAAATACAGATATAAAGAATTTCTTCCTATTATACATATTTTATCGTAAATAACATTAACAGCAGATACTTTCTTCCAATTGTCAATAATATTACATGCATATATCAGACACATTGAACCTATTATAGCTATTATATAGCACATAGGAAACAGTGGATATTTTCTTACAGCGAGTTCCAGATATGTATTACTTAACTTGTAAGAAATAATAAGCATTACAAAAAACACCACTGCTGACGCAATAAACTTAACATATATATATTTGTTAACTTCCTGATTTCTAAGCATATATCCGAACCATAAAAAAAGCATTACAAAAAAGGCAATATCTATTGAAAACGGAAGCCATATTCCAAAATATCCAAGTATATAACCAACTACTGTCATTACTACACATATTATGCCACTGATTTTCTTTCCAGTTTTTCTAATAAGCAAATCAAATATTTCTTTCGAAATAAACAGTACTACCATGAACCATAAAGCCCCTAATGGCTCTATATGCCAGTTTCCAAGATTATAATAATAACCGCAGGACCAGAATAAAGCTACTATACAATTACATATATTATGTAATATCTTTTCTACATTAAAGCCATTAAAATCATAAACAAAATACATTGCTAATCTGAATGCTAAAAATGTACATACTGCCGGAATTATTAATGCCTTAAAATTTTTTTTAAATTTCTGAAAATACTCATTCTTAGAATTTGATATTGAAATAGTATATGCACTAAGTATAAAAAATACCGGCATATGAAATGCAAATATCGTTCCCCTAACCATAGGTTTATAAATAGTATGTCCTATAAGAACCAGCAATATTGCTATTCCTTTTGCACAATCAATCCATTTAATTCTTTCTCTTCCCATATTATATCCTTAATCAAAAAAAGCCAGCAGGTATATGCCCGCTGGCTTTTTCATTACATTTTACTGAACTTTACCACCAACTACATTGTATGTAGTACCATTGAATACATAACTTCCTGTA
>UMKA01028954.1_pt1 | contig 86399 bp, 77 predicted proteins | sample 1966211 | NCBI WGS metagenome assembly UMKA01 (sample SAMEA4836165, study PRJEB28245) | human gut metagenome | biome: gut microbiome; material: fecal sample | place: Denmark | collected 2008
ATCAAGCACCTGCTTGCCAGAAGTATTATATACTACTAATTTATATGGATCTCCCGACTCCGAATTATCAAGCACGAGTCCTATATACTGGTCACTATAAAATACTCTTTCTATCTCGTTATCTATCTTGATGGTGTGTTCAAGACTCGGATACTCTTTTATCTTATAAATGCTCACAACATTTTCACCAACAGCAACTGCCATTGTGTCATTGATGAACTTCACATCGCCAACTATAACATCATCATAATTAAATCCGCCAACTACTCGTTCCGTCTCATTCTTTCCTACATCCGAAAAGTTATAGAACACCACATCTGTCTTAATCTCATCTCCACTCACCCTAATAAATGAAGCTATCAGTTTCTTAGCATCTGGCGATATACTCACATCAATTGGATATCCATCTCCAGATAATGTTGTTTTGACACTATATATCTTCTCGCCATTAGTGTCATACATATTAATGTAGTTGGCATTATTATCATCTAGCACTGCCGCCATCTTACCGTTATCTGACACTTCTATCTGAAGTATCGGCATGGAAGTATCAGCCTTACCTACTTGTCCACTTGTATTAAATGAATATGCACTGCTTCCATTAATATCTGCAACCGCTATTGAATTACCACATATACTTACTTTCGGATTCTGCATTGAATATGTCTGGTTCCATATTACTTTCCCGTTACTCTTATAATATGAAATTCCGTCATTGCTATATCTTACATATCCATCTGCAAATGCGATATATTTTGATGATTCTATGTCATCCCTGTTAACCGAAGCCGATATCATATATGAAGAATAATCATAGTTATCTATTACTCGTGATACGATATATGCTGCAACAAGAAGCACCGCAACCACTACAACTGCAATAATTACAACTCTTGTTTTGTGTCTGCGTATTCTCTTTCTTACTACAGCCTCGTCAAGAACATCATCGTCTGCTTCGTAAGATGCTGCTGTTTCTTTATTAATATTAACAATTTTCTTTACCGGAGCATTCCTGTCTCCATTAAATCTGGACTTACCAGATATTATATCTGCCATAAATTTCCCCTTTTCTATCGCATACTTATGCTGAGATAATTATACAATATTAGGGGATTTAATCAAGGAAGTTTTATCTGCTGACCTATGTAAAGTATATTTCCATCTTTGATGTTATTATAAGCTATGATTTCATTACATTTGGATGTATCCCCATAATATCTCTTGCATATTCCCATTATTGTATCGCCAGCTTTAACCGTGTATATACTTGCTTCACTCACTGTTGCCGCAACTGTCTGCTCCTCTGTCGGATGTGGTACTGTTACCGTTACAACTTCTGTTGAAGTTGCGCTGACACTTGCAGGTTCACCGTCTGTCTCTGCCTCTGTTGGATACACACCACCTTCTAGTTTATTAACTGGAACAACATTCTCTTCTGTTGCAGTGTCATTTCCTGACATCTGCACCATCAGACTGCTTATTGACTTATCAAATTTCTTCATTTTCTGATAATTATTCATAAGATTAATGCTTATAACAAGAATAACAACTACCATAAATGCACTGACACCGTACATAAATCTTGCGCTCTTTTTCTGCTCATGCATCTCTTCTTTCTCTTTTATTATATTTCGGATGGACTTCATAACCTTGTCCTGACCATCTTCACACGAACTTCTTTCTCGGCGCTCCAGCATATATTCCTGCATTTCATAATTTCTTTCATAAAAGCAGACATATCCCTTCTGTTTCTTCAGTTCTCCATTCTCATACAGATAAAAATTTTCTTCCTTTTCAACTGTATCAATCAGATAAAGTGTTTTCATGGAACCCGCGAAATTATCGAGATGTATTTTCTTCAATTTCATCATTCTTTCCGGTGTAACCTCTGGAATTGCTGCAAACCATCCTACCACTGACAAATTCGGAAAATATTTTTCCACATCCGAATATATTCCGTTCCATACATTTTCATTGAAGTACACTCCCTTTTCTTCAACTTCTGTCCCCAGTTTTGCTTTTATTATTCCCTTAATAAAAACACATTTTTCATTACCATCAGTCTGACTTTCTCCGAGAAGTACGCCTGCCTGTGAGTCTGAAGGATTATTGTACGCAATTGAATTTATATATGTAAAAGCATAATCCTCTATATATATTTTCTTGTCAGAGCTCACTTCACCTATCTGTTTAATGTTTTTCGGTCTTCTAATGGCCGCACCTCTTGTAACTTGTTTAGACTTGTCTGAATTCTCTTCATTACATATTATTTCTATCATGGTGCCTCCTTATACTATTACTCGCTTGAATAATAACACTGTCGAAAAGAAAAAATTATCAGATTTTGTCAGCAATCCAAAAAATATCAAAAACATTTTTTGGAATAATTATCAAGACGGATGCGTACACATTATAAAGAGCTTGTCTTAGCTCTTAAAATGGTCTGGAGGAGATTATGCTTTATTATTTTGATTCCAATAATCCAAAAGCCCCTGCTCAGATAGGGCATATACTTACTAATATGGTTACTGATATCATTCTTCCCAATCAGGAGATTATAATCCTGTGCATAGGAAGCGACCGTTCAACCGGAGACAGTCTTGGTCCTGTGATAGGCCACAAATTCAAAGACTTTATCTCCCCCGGTCTTTATCTTCTGGGAGATCTTAACCAGCCCATTCATGCTACCAATCTTAATCACTGCATAAAATCCATTCAAAAGACATTCGACAATCCTTTCATAATTGCAATTGATGCCTCTCTGGGAAAAGAAGAACATATCGGTATGATTACATTAGGAAAAGGTCCGTTAAAACCAGGCCTCGGCGTAAAAAAAAGATTGCCTGAAGTTGGCGACATCCACATCACAGGAATTGTTAATTCTTCCCACGACATGGAGTCATCCTCACTTCAGACAACCCGTCTGTCCATTATATTCCAGATAGCTGATGCTATCGTCCTCGCTTTAAGAATATTTAATGACGATTATTATATACAGCAAGCGCCTGAGCTATCGTATCTGCTGAGTCAGACTTCATAATTGAATTAAGCTCTGAAAGCTTATCAACATTAATGAATTCTTTACCAAGATATGCTTCGTAGTTAGATGATATGTATATTCTCTGCTTCTTCACCAAATCATCCAACTCATCATATTCCTTTTTCTTCTTATTAAGCTCATTTTCCATATTGGTTATCTTGTCAGCATAACGCTCATTGATTTCCGAGATTATATCAGCCTTGGTATTCTTTTCAAATTCTTCCAGGGCTGAACTCTTCTCTTCCTCAATTCGTGCTATATCATCATGTAATGCATTAATATCAGAATCAAATGATTCAAGCCCATACATATCTTCATTCTTATCTTTTCTGATATTCTTCTCAATCTTCTTAATACGTTTCTTATTATCTGTTATCTGTATTCTTGTATTCTGTGCTGCCATTATTGTTTCGGCATGCTTTAATACAACTTTTCTAAAAATGCATTTGATAACAACAATACTCACTACCGTTATTACCATATAATATGCCAAAAGTATCCATTGCGGAATCATTGGCAATAAGAATAATGCAACTGGAACAGCTACATACAGAATCAGTATAATTGCTATATCTATTACATAATCCAGCAGTTTCTTAGGATTAAACACTGATATAAACAACTGACTATTAAAAACTTTAGATATATTCTCATGTATAAAAGCTTCATTAATCTGGTCTGCAAGATCTTCATTCTGAGCCCTTAAAGATGCTGTCTCAGCATTGATTCTCTCTTTAACGCCGGCCATCTTTGCTTTATCTCTTGCTGCAGAAACTGCCTTAATCTTATCCTTATCTGCATTAATTGACTTATCATATCCATCACATATTGCATCTGTACTCGCTTTTATCTTAGAGTCCATTTCATTCTGCTTTTCTTTTCTTGCATTATCTAATTCTTTAGAAATGTCTTTAACGCTTTCTGCCAGCTTCTCTAATCTGTCCTTCTTTACGTTATGCTCTTTGATATCGCCAATAATCTGTTCAAGCTGTTTCTGATTACCATTTAGTATATTCTGTTCTGCCATCTGCTCACCAACTTCCGTATACACTAATATTTCATCTTATTATATGTTCTCACGATAATAATTAATAAGACATCCATCAAGAATTATCTGTCTCTCATCATCTGTAAGTTCATCCAGCTTAAGTTCGAACTCTTTCATATCTTTATTAACAACAAAAGCCTTGATTGTAGATACTTTATTCTTAATTGCATCCTGAATCTCTGGAATAAAGATATAATCTCCATTCTCAAACGGAAGCTCTCCCTTATCAATTATGAATGGAAGCATACCCCAGTTGATAAGATTTGAACGGTATCTCTTAGTTGCATACTCATTAGCAATGTTAGCCCATCCGCCAAGTACCTTCTGGCATGATGCTGCCTGCTCTCTTGCTGAACCATCACCCGGTTTAACTGCAAATATAGTACTTCCAACACCAACATTAGACTTATGCACATCATATGTTTCTTTAATCTTATGCATAATGTCTCTCAGCTCTGGTAAAGCTTCTCCCATGCACTGTCCTGCTTCTCTTGCCTTCTCTGCCTTCTGTACTTCCTTAGCACGTCCTACATATGCAGGATCCTTTCTTGAAAGTGCAAATTCAGCAAGACCAAGAGGATTAGATCTGAATGATGATGTCTCTCCTGATGGAATAAGCTCATCTGTTGTTGTAACAGGATCATGTATCTCAGATACAACCTTAATAATAAGATTCTCTGGAAGTGCAACCATCTCTGGCCAATCCTTGATATTAGGTCCAAACTGGATTTCCTGTTCCGGATCTGCAACACCCTTGCTGTCAAATACTCTGTTAGCATAGATTGAACTATCAAAATGATATGCTGGTCCTGTGAACTCTACATCCATGTCTGTTGCTGCTGTAAGGTATCCCTTATTAGCTGCTGTTGCTGCAATAGAACGTGCATCCATAAGTGCAACAGATGATATCTGTCCATTCTGTAACTTAGAGCCCTCTCTGTTAGGGAAGTTTCTTGTTGAATGTCTGATTGAGAATGCATTATTAGCAGGTGTATCTCCAGCACCAAAGCATGGTCCGCAGAATGCAGTCTTAACAATTGCACCTGTCTCCATAAGATCTGCAAGCCTTCCATTTCTTGCAAGTTCAACATAAATTGGTGTACTTGCAGGATATACGCTAAGCGTAAACTCATCTGCACCAATTGACTTTCCTTTAAGAATGTCTGCTGCTGCACATATATTTTCAAAACCACCACCAGCACATCCGGCGATAATTCCCTGATCAACATAAAGCTTTCCATTCTTAATCTTATCTGTAAGCTTATATTCAACCTGTCCATCAAGGCTTACAAGAGCCTTCTTCTCTACATCATGAAGAATATCCTCAAGGTTAGCATTAAGTTCTTCAATTGTGTAGGTATTGCTTGGATGGAATGGCATTGCAATCATTGGCTTGATTGTGCTTAAATCTACATATACAACGCCATCGTAATAAGCAACATCTCCAGGATTAAGTTCCTTGTAGCTCTCACTTCTTCCGTGAATATCATAGAATTCCTTAACCTTATCATCTGTTCTCCATATAGATGAAAGACATGTTGTCTCTGTCGTCATAACATCTACGCCAATTCTGAAATCAGCACTAAGTGATGAAACACCAGGTCCAACAAACTCCATAACTTTATTCTTAACATAACCATTACCAAATACTGCTCCGATAATAGCAAGTGCAACATCCTGAGGACCAACTCCCTTTGCCGGTTCTCCTGTCATGTAGATAGCAACTACTCCTGGTCTGTTAATATCATAAGTCTTATTAAGAAGCTGCTTAACAAGCTCAGGACCACCTTCGCCCATAGCCATTGTTCCAAGAGCTCCATAACGTGTATGACTATCTGATCCAAGAATCATCTTTCCACCTTCAGCCAGCATCTCTCTTGCAAACTGGTGGATTACAGCCTGATGAGGTGGTACATATATTCCGCCATATTTCTTTGCACATGTAAGACCAAACATATGGTCATCTTCATTAATAGTTCCGCCAACTGCACAAAGACTGTTATGGCAGTTAGTAAGTACATAAGGAATTGGGAATTTCTCAAGGCCTGAAGCTCTTGCTGTCTGGATAATTCCGACAAATGTAATATCATGTGAAGTCATTTTATCAAACTTAATCTTTAACTTCTCCATGTTTCCTGATGTGTTATGACCTTCAAGAATTCCATATGCAATAGTATTCTTAGCAGCCTCTTCCTTTGTTACTGAACATCCTGTCTTGGCAGCTACTTCATTCACAGCTGAAGCACTATCCTCAACAATATCAATGCCGTTGATAAGATATGCTCCTCCATCACTTAATTTAATCATGCTTTCTCCTCTTTCTATATATCATTACGGTTTCCCGCTTAATATCCATTATTCATATCCTCATTATATAACATACACAAACATTAAAGATAAGGTGTAACCTTTTCTACTATTGATGCTATAGTATCAGTGTCTGCAGTTCCCGGAACCCAGCCAACTTTAACTGTATCACCTTTAATTCTTGGAATAATATGCATATGGAAATGAAATACTGTCTGCCCTGCTACTTCTCCATTGTTCTGAACAATATTAAGTCCATCAAAATCCAATGCCTTCTTATATGCTTTAGAAATCTTAGCTGCCACTTTAAATACATGTGCAGCAGTGTCATCATCAAGTTCATATATATTGTCAAAATGTTCTTTCGGCAATATAAGTACATGTCCTTTAGCGGCAGGATTGGCATCAAAAATAACTTTTACGATATCATCCTCATAAAGAGCATTCGTTGGAATCTCGCCGTTTGCCAGCTTGCAAAAAATACAATCATCCTTTTTCATACTATTTCCTCACTTTGCGCGAAATTTGTCGAAATACTTTTGTTTACATGCATTTCGAATATGTATATACTTTAATATCATAACTTAAACAGGGATCGATTACAACCTTGTAGCAAAAAACTTATCAAATTTATGTTTGAAAGGACATATCATAATAATGTTAAACTTTAATGAATATCAGAAATTAAGTGAATTAATTAAATCAAATCCTGAATTAGAACCAATAATTAATAATATGTCATTAGTCTCTCTTTCAGAGCTGTCCATTGATTCACATGATATAAAGAACTACATAGCTTACTTAAAGACAACCTTCCAGCTTGTCAGGAAAAAGTCTCCTGAAATATGTGATAATCCGTATTTCAACCGTATGGAAAAAGTTATTTCACAACTTATATATCATATGGAAAGAACAACTCTATACAGATACAGCATGAAGAAAACTGAAAAAGTATCTGTCAGCATCAATAACATTATGTATGAAATCCCTGATATTATCGATGATACACTCGATAATTCCTGTGAATTCTCTTTCTGTCTGGATGATATACCCGATATTCTTATCAATCCAGAACAGTTAAAAACACTTCTCACCGAAGCTGTTCTCAACGCATGTGAGGCTTCCGGATGCTCTGGCGAGATAACACTAATAACCAGAAAAGAGTCTGATAGTATATTAGTCCAGATTGTAAATAACCGCATTATTTCTGACGATAATCATTCTGGCAATGCTCCGCTTGATTATAACCAGCTTATCAAGCCATTCTTTTCTACTAAAAAAGATCATGTTGGTGTAGGGCTTTCAATCATTCACCAGATATGTCTTTCTAATAATGCAAAAGCTGATATACATGAACAGGACGGAAAAACTATCTTATCTATATTATTTCAACTATAAATGATATTGCTGCCAGCTTTAATATATCGCCATTATGAAGTTCTTTCTTCTCATGATTGCCCAGCCTTTCTCCATTAAGATATGTTCCATTGGTTGCGTTAAGATCTTCAACAAAATACTTATCTTCTTTGAAATCTTCATGATATATACAGCAGTGCATTCTGCTGACAACCTGTGCCTTAATCACTACATCTGACATTTTATCAAAACTTCCCAATACATATGGATATTTATCCATATGTATTACATTATCAGCGTTCTGTATCCCTCTTATATATATACGAACATCCCCTACCAGTTCTTCATCCTGTAATATAAGATTTAAAGTCTTTTTCTTGTTAATCTCCGGCATATAGTCTGATAACAGCATTGTCTCATTACATATATCATCATAGGAAATCTCGTTCTCTTTCTGTTCTTTCTTATGCTCTTCCTGCTGTGCCCGCCTGCATTCTTCTTTAACATCAGCCTTCACTGAATATGGAATTGCTTGTTTTTCTGACACAACAACAGTCCTGCCACGCTTAATTTTCCCTTTCTTAAATGAAGTTAACATTCCAACCCCTGCACCGATACCTATGAAACTCCATATAGAAGGTATATTATAAGGAATAACTCCTGGTACAAGTAAATTAATCATTCCTGATATGATAAGGACGGCTGCAATTATTATCCGCACATTTTTAGCATCATGTTTATCAGATTTCTCCTCTACATCAGACACAATCTGCTCCGGCATAACCGTCTTAACCTGTTTCTTTTCAACAGACCGATTATAGCTCTCCATATTATTACTTTCTATATTATTGCCTGTATTATTTTCTATATTATCTGATGTGTTATCATATATATTATCAGTCTCCAGCTTCTTCCTTGTAACCACACCAAACATTCTCATCAGATTGTATGGATCATAGTCACCAACTATCACTTTCTGATAGACTTCATACAATTTCACAATACTCTCTTTATCAAGACTATGATCAAAATGTTCCAGAATGAATTCAAATAATATCTTAAGACTCTCGTTAAATGTATGATTGTTCAATCGCGTATGATATACAAACTGCAGTTTCTTAGTTCCTACATCCATATATATGTATCTTGGTTCTATCTTTACATGGTCGATATCAAGCATATAATCTTCCGCTATCCTTACCATCTCTGATATGTTGACACATATTGATTTAACATCTTCCATTGTCATCTTTCCATATTCATAATATTTGCTAAGCTGCTGTCTGGAAGTAATATCATAATAAATCCCGTATTTTCCATTAACCGAGTACATGGAAAAATGTAAAAAATGTTCCGGATTATTGCGTTTTAACATCTTATACTGATAATCCTCATACTCGGAAGAATCCTCTATAACCAGATAATTACTGTTATTCTGATGTTCATATCTGATATTAATATCTTCTTTCTCCAATACCAATCCCTCCTCAATTAATCTCAAGCTTTCTCAATGCATTAAATATTCTTATTGCCTTTTCCGGCGAATTGGTTGCCACAGGTGATGACTCACCATCTATCTTACAATCATTAAGAAAAATAGCTCTCTCTTTTAAATACTGCTCTGCTTTCCCAACATATATCTCTTCATCATCTTTCCCAAAATCATTCAGTTCTGTCTGTACAACCACCTGACTGTTAACACTTGCCCTTATAAGTTCATCATGCATATCGCAGCACAGCCTCAGCATTATCATAATTATTATCATAAACATAGGCACTATCACTGCATTTTCCACCGTATACGACGCTTTTATCCGCATAATGTAACCCCCATATATGAAAGTAGTATAAACGGAATAAATGGAATAGTATCTTTTCGCCTCAGTTTCTTTAATATCAGCAGAATCCCACTAATTACGCACACAGCCATCATTGCTCCGATAAACACGGATATAGCCTTGCGTATTCCTATTGCTAATGCCACAATTCCAATAACAACCGCATCTGCCACCCCGAGCATATGCGTTATGGCACACATTAAGGACATCACCAGAGTTAATCCTGTTATAACCAGCAATTCATATTTGTTAAGCTTTGCTGTTCCACATACACTCTGTACTACTCTTATGCCCGCCACAATAACACCCATAGCTGTCAGCATGCCAATATGAATTGATTTTCTTTTTATATCTATGACTGACATCACAATTAATCCTGCCAGAATAATCACACTTTCCATATTTCATATACCTCCTCTTTAATCACGACTGGCTGCATTTGATACAACATTCCATGCTTTGGACTTTATCTTTCTTTACTCTTAATATCGTCCTTTGCAATGTATAACAATCAGCAGACATATGATACTTATCTCCATAGTCTGTATAGTAGACAACTAACGATTCTCCATTACACTGGGTACATCTGTAATATTTAGCCCCTGAATTGTTTCTTAATTCACTTATTCCTGATAAATTTTCCGTCTTGATATCTCTTCTAAGATAAGTACATGCCAGATCTGTATGATACACTTCCCCATATTGTGTTATATACACATATTCTGATTTCTCATCTGATTGTGAAGAGAACCCGTCTTTATCCTCCCCCAGCCATATATCTGTTATTCTCTCTTCCCGTACAGTAATCCCCCTGCCACCAAAGATATTAAAAGGATTCTTTATTGTATATACCAGAGATATACCAACTGTCGAATCATCCTGCGCTATTCTGGAGTTATAAAAATTCCATCCAGCATTACCGCCTGCTATATAATGCTTTCCTGCATAACCAGCCCCAACTTCATCTACAAAAACCGCAAAAAATGTAGACCCATTTATATTCCCCGTGGTTGCATCATTTACATATGAATATGTATTAAATTTTCTAAGTGCATTATATAGTGCATCACTCACATGCATTTTTATAGCCATTACCTGTAAAAGAAACATAACTGTTGCAACCGCATATATAACCAATGGAATAACAAAAGCCGCTTCAACAGTTGCTGATGCAGGAACATATCTCTTGAATTTTTTTAGGGTGAAATTTTTTAGAGAGAATTTTTTTAAGATGAAATTTTTCATCTGACTGCAACTCCTTTCATAATTATTAATCCTGCATCCAACTGTAATTTAGAAGCATATGCTGCTAAACCCAATTAAATATATGAACATCCCATTTCCTGTACATATACCTGCTTTCTTCCTGATATCCTGAATACTGCTTCACCTTTTGCGCTGACAACATAATTCTTCATTCTGAAATTCTCATGCCCCATGCTTATCATTCTTAGTTCCATTGCCCCCATTGTCCTGTAATTCCTGTGTTCCGCACTCTCCATTAAAAGCAACATTCTTATATAGTCCTTGTAATCAAGTCCTTCATCATCAGCTTCCTTATCTGTGTCAAATGTCATATTCAAAAGTCCTTCAAGCGATAATTTCCATGACTGGCTGTTTTTTAATAACTTTACCTTCTTACCGGCATATATATCACGCATATCCATAACTGCCTCTCCATACGCCCATATTGACATTATCAGATACTGTCCTCCCTTAATAAGTGCCATATTGCCAGTAAATCCCAAAGCACTGGTTGCAAGTGTTAAGGCCTGTGCTTTCTTATTCTGATCTGTGATAAGATACGCCATATTCATACCCGTCCTTATTCCCGACAATGCAAGCATTGTCTGCTCCAGATTTTCTTTATCACTATCTCCGCCACACAGAATATATTCGAGTGTATAATCAAGACATTCAGCATCATTTGCAGATTCTTCAAGATAATCTGTATAGCATTTAAATCTCGTCATAAGATACTCATTCATCAAAGCATCCTCTTTTATGGCATCTACAGCAGAAATATTCTCCTTATATTTTTCTGACATACTGGTTGCAAGATCTCCATATGTAATTGTTTTTTCAGATATATTGTCGGTATCCATTACAAGTGCCAGTATCCCATCAGTTATCATCTGTCTGACTTTCTTTATAGCTGATAAACCAGAGGAATCCGAATCAAAATCTATCTGTGAATAATCAAATTTCATTCCTTTGGCCGATAAACCATATAATGACTCCCTGCACTTAACAACAATTCCCATAATTTTCTGTCTGTTATTGTAAGAAAGGTCCGTATCAAGTTCATTGATTATATCCTTCACTCCATCCAGTATGATTTTATTTCTTTTAAGTGCAGCCGTTAATTCCTTAATATTGCATAGCATTTTCTTATCTGACTCATTGTCTTGTCTTATTACTTCAATATCTTCCAGCAATCCTTTCTGTAGTTCATCTCCTAATATATTTCTGTGTAATTTAACCTTCTCAACACATTTGCCCAGCTTGTCCTTTGCACCCGTCTTTGCATTCTCATATTCGCCAAGCAGCTTTAAAGCTTCCTCTGTCTTACTGTCTGCTCCTTCAATAACAGCTTTTAACATGTCATAATTCTTTTTATAGAAATCCGCATACGAACTGATATCTCCGGAATCTTTCATATCTTCTGTGATGCCTTCAGCATCCTCATACATATCATCAAGTATCTTTGATACATCTACATAACCTGGTTGTGAGACACTCACACTCTTATAAACTTTATCCTCATCAACATACAAAGTCTCTTTAGAAACCGTTCCATTAACTGCTGATTTGACAAAATAATCAGATACAGCAACAGGTTTTCCTCTTCTTATAACAATACCTGTCTCAGTTGTCTCAATCCCATCAACAAGTTCAATAAGGCGCAATGTTTTCACATCTGCTTCCCACATCATTTCTTCACATTCTGTTATATCTTGTGTTATTTCCTGCACTTTCTGTGACTTTTCCAGCTCAGCCTGTGACTGCTGTGATATTCCCAACATATCCCCGTATATTTCATATTGCATATACCTGGCAATCTCCTTCTTAAGATATATTCCTCCTTTATCAGTCATGTGTTCTATGTTATCCACATTGATTCCTAATAAAGAAATGTCTTTTCCACATGAAGATAAATTTTTCTCAACATATTTCTCAATTTTGGTCTCTATTCTGTCAGTATTCTCAAGAAGAAATATGTCATATTCATTCAACATATCATTGTGATATGAAGAAAATGCAGCTTCCACTGACAGCATACAGGCTTCTTTAATCTGTGTATTATAGTAGCAATCTGAGGCCGACTTAATACACGTACTTATTAAAGAAAGAACAATAGTCATGGATAATGCTGCCATTATTGTTATATGTGCATTAATTCTTTTCCCCGACACATGTATCCTCCATAAATCATATTTTATTAGCCTGATTAGTCATCTTTGACAGAACAGAATTAACAAGGTCTGTTATCTGTTTCTTAAAAAGTACAACCAGTCCAACGAGAACAATTGTTATTAATACAACCTCGACAACTCCCATTCCATCCTCATCATTCCAGAATTTCTTAGCTTCTCTCTTAATATTGTTCATTATATTGTTCATAATTCCACAACCTTTCTTTTAACTAATTCACCACATATTACCAATTCCATGTCCGCTCACTACATACGAAAAGACCATATTGCCGGTATCATAATTATCATCATTACCGTTATGAGCATAAGCATCATCGGCATAAGCAGTTTTGTCGTTGCCTCTTCTCCCTTTACCCGTGCCATGTTCTTTCTTTTTTCAAAAGCGTCACAGGCTTCTTTTTCCAGCAGATTACTGAGTTCTTTAGTTCCCTTTTTAATGTTGGTCTGCAATAATGTCGCTAATTTCATATACTCTCTTGTATCACAACGTTTGCCAAACTGCTCATATGCCTTAATCTCCGAAATTCCTGCCTGAATATTATAGTCAGTCGTACATATTTCTTCATATACAGGTCTTTTCAAATCCCCATGATTAGTCTTATTTCTATAGTCACACGCAATTTTATGCCATGCCATTCTCGTTGTCATCCCTGCTTCCAGAAGCAGTGTCAGCTTAGATACAACCTCTGAATAGTCATACACAAGATCTCTTTTTCTTCTTATAATCCGGTCATTCTCTTTTTTTCTATCAGATATACCAACAACTGCTGCCGCAATTCCTCCAAGAATAATAAATATTACTGGCGAAGCCGGTTCATCCTGTTCCTCATATGTAACTTTTTCTCCGTCTATGTATTCAGGAAGATTAATATCTGCATCTGTCGGATTGTTGCTAAGAACATCCTCTATTGCTTTTTCTACACGCACCTGCTTCCCCACTTTGTCATTGTATTCCGGTGCATATACAGTTACCGGTATCTCATACTCACTCCTGTAATCCTCATATTCCATAACAAGCCTGAGAGAAACATCCCTGTATTCATCATCCAAAAACCCTCTGTTACTAACTTTGCCGTTATAGTTAATAAGCTGGTAATCTGATGAATACCATGACAGCTCTATCACACCGCTCTGGTCTTTCTCCAGCAACACAAGATCTCCGGTTACATAATCACAGCTCTTATTATCTCCAAGCATGGTGACTATTACTTCTTCGTATGCTCTGTCAAAACATTCATACACCTCATCTGCTGACATTATTCTAGGACTAACCGCCAAATTAACAGTCGCTATCTGCTGCCCATCCCCGCCTATTACATCAATATATTTACTACTAGCGTTCTCGCCCGGTTCAGGTCTTTTAATAACACCATCAATTGTAGAGGGTATCTTAGACATACCTGCACTGATTATTGTCAGCGCAATACTAACAATAATGATAAGATGTATTTTCCCAATCTTCTTAAACTTCAATATTAACAATCCTCTTTGCCCACATATCAGCGATAACATAAACTATAAGGCACACTGTCATAATAACTGCACCATACACGTTGCCATATAACGGCTGTATGAATTCAGCCGCAGTAAACTTAAGATATACAACTATAGCAGCCGGTATTATGCTCATTACTCTCTGTTCCATTCTTTTACCACTTATAATTGTGTCTATCTCTGATAAAACCTCTTCCTTTTGCTGTATAATCTGTGTCGTATTTCTGATAATTGATATTAAATCCCCACCACTTCTCTTGGCATACCTGAATATCTCAGCAAAATATATAATATCTTCCACTTTGCTTTCCTCAGCAAAATCCATAAATATATCCTCAATATTCTCATTCTGTCCAAGCCTTACAACAATATATCTGAATTTAATAGTAATATCCGAATCTCTGCCATATATCAGTTCCAGCTCTTCAACTGCCTGTATAAATGCATTCTCTATCGAATAACCTACATTTAATGCAAATGATACTGACATAATTCCATCTCTGAACTTCCTACAGAATTCATCATTATCCTTCTTCACACGTTCCTTTTTTCGCTGCTTATAATGAAGATATACATATGGTGACAATATGAAAGCCATCAAAATATTTGCATAGAAGATATAGGCCGCAACACAGACAATAACTATTCCCTCTGCTATATAACGCACACCACTATCACATATATCCGGCAGCCTTAAGTTTTTCAGTTCTGATAAGGCTGTTCTCCTGTCTGACAAGTTTTCCAAATACTCTTCCATTCTTGTCCTGACCTGTTTCAACAAACTTATATAATGGTGTAAGTGCAACTTCACCTCCGATATAATCTCCAACCTCTGCAATCTGCACCACCTTCCTGCTTTTATCCCTTAATCGTGCCAGATGTACAACAATATCTATAGCCGATGATATCTGAGAACGGATTGCTGTTACCGGCATCTCCATTCCCATAAGTACCATTGTCTCAAGTCTTGTCATCATATCTTTGGGGCTGTTTGCATGCCCTGTAGACAAACTTCCGTCATGCCCTGTATTCATCGCCTGGAGCATGTCTATTGCTTCTGCACCCCTGACTTCTCCGACAACAATACGATCTGGTCTCATTCTAAGACTCGCTTTAATAAGATCTCTTATCCCCACCGCATTACAGCCTTCCAGATTAGCCATTCTCGCTTCTAACCTGACAAGATTACTGACATTATGAAGCTGTAATTCCGCTGAGTCCTCAATCGTCACAATTCTCTCATCTTCTGGAATATAATCTGACAACACATTTAAAAATGTTGTCTTGCCACTTCCAGTACCTCCTGATATGAAAATGTTATATCTGCTCTTAACAAGCCGGCTTAAAAATTCTGCAGCCTCAGCCGTAATTGATTCAAGCTCAATAAGTCTCTCAATCGTAAGCGGTGTATCATAGAATTTTCTTATGGTTATTACAGGTCCATTAATAGCAACCGGCGGTAATACTATGCTGACTCTCGAACCATCTGACAATCTTGTGTCTGCTACAGGTGATGCTTCATTAACCATTCTGTTAGACATGGCTGCTATACGCTGTGCTACATCTGACAGCCTCTCAACACTCTCGAACTTCTTATCCCATTTTTCCATGTGGCCATTCCGCTCTATAAAGATACTGTCACTCCCATTTACCATAATCTCTGTTACACTGTCATCCTCTAAAAGCTCCTGTAGAATATCAAGTTTCTTAATAGAGTTATAAAGCCTTTTCTTTAACTCCTCTTTCTGCCTTATAGGGATTACAACATTACGGCTCTCTTCATATATGCATGCATCTATAACCTGATATAATTCAGCATCATCAATATCTCTGCCTGTATCAAGGCGTTCATACACCAGTTTTCTTATATTCATATATAGTTCTTCCATTATGTCTCTCCAGTCTCAATTAAAGAGCACAGTTCATCATAAAAACTGCAGAAAGGAAGCCTGTTCCACATATCCGGATTAAGAATATTGTCTTCAATTCTTACTGCAATCTTCTTAAACGCACTGACAATATTATTCATTCCACGTTCCATAACCATATTTTCAAAATTTCTGACTTTAGACTTTTCCAGGTAATTATCCCCATCACACATGTATATTTCATCAAAGCAATCCATCATATTCCACGGCATCCTCAGTCCATCCCCTATGTCGACCACAATATATGAATACCCAAGCTCCCTTCCAATTCCCTGAACAAATGTGCCAAGTTCCTCTGCTTTAATGTCATCTATATCATCTGCACAGGATGTATCCGGTATATAATCAAGCCTGTCATAATGACTTATTGCATTAACAATATTCTTATGAAACTGGTTATGATTCTGTCTGAATGCATATAAAGCATCCGAAAGGTTCTGTTCCTCCTCCCCTTTTAATATTCCTTTAAATCCGCCAAATGTCTCAAAATTCACGAATAATGTATTACACTTCTCTGACAGCTGCTTTGCAACTGCCAGTGACAATACCATGCGTGACGTATTGTTAAATCCATACACACCTACTACCTTAAGACTTCCTCTTCTCCGGTTATTCTCTCTCTTCTCGTATCTCATAACCGACTGGAGAAGCTGGTATGACGGCTGGTATTTGCATATTCCTACCAGCCCTCTCTCCTCTTTAGAATTGATTTCATCGGCATCCTGTTCTTCCTCACACAACACAACTGTCTTATTCCCTGTTCTCGTCGCATCATACTCATATGCCCCCTCACATATCATAAGCATGTCCGCTTTCTTTTCCTGCAGATACTTATCAAGCTCCTGCTCCTGTGTAAACACTTGTGCATTATAAGGAATATCATTATCATCGTTAATTACTGACATCAGACGCTTTGCATAATTCTCATCTGAATCGTATATAACACAAATGCTATTCCTCCCCATTATTTACCTCCCCTTATATGTTCATAAAATCACAACAACTCTGTATCCCAACACAACAACATATCCAATCAGAACCGCAACCGCATAATGAAATCCATGCCCTTCTATCCCTGTGCTTCCTACCCTTACCAGACTTGTCCTTTTAAAACACAACTCAATAACTCCTATAAAAAGCCCTGTGATAAATGACACAACCATAAGCTGTACCACGAATTCTAACCCCGTCAGCAGTCCAAGCACTGCAAAAAGCTTCACATCCCCCGCACCAACAGCCCTGATTATATAAAGAAGCATCATTCCTGCTAATCCCGCCAGGGTGCCAAGTATGTAGTCCCTTATATTATCACCTGCCAATCCTCTTATAACGAGTAGTCCTGTTCCCACAATTAACCCTGCTATAATCAGATAATTCGGTATTCTGAAAGCTTTTACATCTTCCCTCACTGACCATATAATGAATACCAGTGCAATCACTACTGATATATCGTATGGCACATATCCACCTCCTAAAAAACATGTATAGAATTACCATTTACTGCCTATACTTCTAATAAAGGCATATGATGCCCCTAATCTTGAGCATTAAGGAGTAATTCTATTGAAAATGTTTGGTAAAAAAAAGAGTCCTGCTACATATGATGAAAAATACCTGCTACAGGAACTTATGATGACTAAAAAGGCAATGTATACTGCCTATTCTAATCTTGATAATGTTACTGATCCTGACCTGATAGACTGTTATATCTACCAGCTTAATTCAGAACAGAAACGGTACAATTACCTTCTTGCAAAGGCAAAAGAATCTCAGTTATCCACGTCTGGATTCTGATTCTATAAGAATTGTTGTGTTGTACAAATACTATATATTCTATTCAATAAATTGTCAATACCTTTTGTATATTTTTATTTAAAAAATCATATGAATTCTAATTGACATTTCGTAAAAGCTAATATACCATTTATACAAGAAATACTTTTTATGAATAACTCATAATTAATTATTATAGAGGTGATGCACTATGAAATCGAAGAAAACCAATCCTTTTGTGATAACAACTTTAATATTCTTTATGACAACTGTAATGTTCGGTCTTCTGACCACCGGTGTCATTATTAAATACCGAAAATCAACCGTTGCAGCTAATACCGATAAGCTTAGCAATAACGAGATTGAGAAACTAAAGTCAGAAGAGAAAGAGGATCTTCTTTCTGATATGAAGTTAAGATTCACTAACGGTGAAGGTTCTCTTTCTATTCTTAAGAGCTATTTCCCTGATAATATAGTCTATGTGAACAATAAGAATCAGTATGTATTTGCGCAGATACTTCCTGAACTTGCGAAGAATAATTATAAGGATGAGAATTTCAAGCAGGATGATAAAGGAATTATTACATACAATGAAGACGGTAAAGTTACAACACATATGGGTGTTGATGCCTCAAAGTTTCAGGGGAATATTGACTTTAAGAAATTAAAAGAACAGGGCGTTGAATTTGCCATGTTAAGATGTGGTTTCAGAAGCTATGGCAATGGAATCCTGAATACTGATTCTTCATTTGATACATTTGCAAAAGACGCAATAAAGAATAATATTAAGATTGGCGCATACTTCTTCTCATCTGCAATTACGAAACAGGAAGCTATAGAAGAGGCTGATTATGTTCTTGATATTATCAAGCCTTACAAGATTACATATCCTGTAGTTATTGACTTTGAGGAGATTTCGGGCGATTCATACAGACAGGAGAATCTGACTACTGAAGAACTTACAGATATCATAATCGCATTCTGCGACAAGATAGAAAAAGCAGGCTATAAGCCAATGATATATTCCAACCTCAAGGGATTCGTTGGAAGACTTGACCTTACCCGCTTAGAAAAATATGAGAAGTGGTTTGCCTACTATTCAGACACACCTTACTTCCCATATGAATTCTCTATATGGCAATACACTGAATCAGCTAAGTTAGACGGTGTCAGTGGTAATACCATAGATCTTAATATTAGTTTTAAAGATTACAATTAATTGTGACTCACATGCTCACTGCGGAATTTCTCAATCATTTCCCTTGTGAGACTGATATGGTCATCAATTACATCTATATCATCTGCCTTGACCCATGTGCCGACCGATAACTCATCTTCTTCAAGAGTTATTGTGTCGTCACCGTCAAGCTCACAGAAGTAACCAAGAAGCTGAGAACCGCTGAGTCCCCAAGGCTGGCTCTTATAATAGGTGATATTTTTAACCTTCACACCTACCTCTTCCATAACTTCTCTGCTTACAGTTTCCTCTGTTGTTTCACCAATCTCAGTGAATCCGGCAATAAGCGCATAATTCCTATAAGTTCTTCCCGCATATTTAGTAAGAAGAATTCTGTCCTTATCTGTAACTGCAACAATAACAGCCGGACATATCTTAGGAAATACCATATTCTTACAGCAGTCACAGCGTAACATTCTCTGCTTGTCATCATGCTTGAGTGGTTTTCCGCATCTTCCGCAGAAATGATTATCCCTGTACCAGCCATACAGATGAAATGCAGTAATAGCCGCATAAGCATGCTCTCTTGGCTGTGCCTTACGGAAAGAATCGACTCCTACGAATTCATATCCTCTGACGAAAGAATACATATCCTTGTGTACAGCTGAATCAGCCATCTCTCCCAAGAATGTACCTCTTTCGAGGCTTCCTGTCTTCCTTGCAAGGAAAAAATGTTCCTCATCAATTGACAACAGATATATGAATTCAAAGTTATCCACAGCTTTGTCTCCGTAAGAGGACTTTATCCCCTGAACGAACTCATCATACTGTGGATATTTTAATACATTTTCTTCAGGATTCTGTGAGTTAAAATGTCCTGATGGTCTTGCAAGCAACGAGGAACCCTGAAAATAAAACACAGTATCCCCATTGCCTGGCTTAAGATTCTTATACTGGTTGTCCAGATGTTTTGGCCATATATCCTGTATCATATTAGAAGAACACCATCTCTTCCTTAGGTGCACCTGTCTTTTCTACGCTTTCAACGTAAAGAACAGGACCTTTCTTCTTATATGCCATCTGGAATTCATACTTAATAGTAGCTGTAACCCATATCCATTCTCTATTCTCAAGAGAAGCTATGTTGTTGTAGAAGCTGATATAACCAATAAACTGTGTATCTTCTGCACAGCATGTCATAACCTTTCTTCCCGGAACGAAATTCTTATCCTTAAAGTACTTGTTCTTAAGAACCTGTCCCTTGAATCTTACCTTCTTACCTGCGTATACTTCCGGTCTTTCAGACACATCCATATACCAGATACCATAATCTTCGTCATCAACCTGAATAACATCAGCATTGATATCGTATGGAAGCTGTTCAGATATAGCAACCTGGTCACCCTTCTCGTCCTCGAAGATAATCTGAAGTGCAGGATTTAATGCTCTCATGCTTCTTCTGTAGCTGCCAAGGTCCATACCTGACTTACATCTGTTAAAAATAACCATGTCCGCATATTTAACAGACTCTGCAATAATAGACTTCATGTTAGCCCACTGTAAGCCAAATGCATTGGCATCAACTAAAGTTATAGACTGGTATACCTGCCATCCTCTTGGCTTTTCACTTCCAAGAATAAGTGCAGGATCCCACATTCCGTTATATTCAACAATAACAATCCATGGATCATACTTCTTGTCCAGTTCATTAAGAGTCTTGATATTAAAATCTTCCTTTTCAACAACAACCATATCAACTCCGTTGTCCTTAAGAAGCTTCTCGCTATACTCCTCTTCACCTTCTTCACACACAATAAGAAGTTTATTCTTAGCGTCTGCAAACTGTCCCATTGCTATAGTATCGGAGATAAATCTTGTTTTACCACTGTCAAGCTGACCGTTAATCAAGAAAATCGGAATCTGATATTCCTCATTTGCCATATTTATCCTCATTTCCGCGCATTTGCGCTATCATTTCATTATAAATGCGTTGTAAAAATGTGTTCTTCTATTAAACACTGATTAAACTTCAAAAAGTTCCTTAAGTGCATCTTCCTTAAGTTCAGAACCGATTACACAGATTCTTCCTGTGAAATCAGCACTTCCCTCACGAATCTCATATTCTTCTGGTACAAGGTCGAAATACATCCATGTTCCATCTGTACAAGGAAGCATACCCTTAGAACGGAGAACCTTACCATAATCTTCACTCTCAGAAAGCTTCTTTAATATACTGTCAAGCTCTGCCTTCTCATACTTCTTAGGAGTCTCTGTTCCCCAGCTTGTAAATACGTCATCTGCATGGTGATGGTGATGATCATGCTCATGGTCATGATGATGTTCGTGCTCGTGGTCGTGATGATGCTCATGCTCCTCGTCATGGTCATGGTGATGTTCATGCTCGTGGTCGTGATGATGCTCATGCTCGTCATCATCATCATGATGTCCGCCACAACAGCAGCACTCTCCATCTTCATGATGATGATGGTGGTGCTCCTTCTCATGCTCCTCATAAGCCTTCTGTGCTGCCTCTGCAAGCATGTCTAACTCAAGGTTAGTAACATTCTCCATTGCACCAAGAATCTTAGTTCCGTCAATATCATCCCAAGGAGTTGTGATAATATGTGCATTAGGATTAACACTCTTAATAAGCTCAATAGCTGTCTTTAACTTCTCTTCAGAAACATTCTGTGTTCTGCTTAAAATAACAGTTCCTGCATGCTCAATCTGGTTATTAAAGAACTCACCAAAATTCTTCATATATACCTTAACCTTAGATGCATCTGCAACTGTTGAAGCACTGTTAAGAACGATTTCATTCTCAATGTGAAGGTCTTTAACCGCTTTGATAACATCTGAAAGCTTGCCTACTCCTGAAGGCTCAATAATGATTCTGTCTGGATGATACTTATCAACAACCTCCTTAAGAGAAGTTCCGAAATCACCAACAAGTGAACAGCAGATGCATCCTGAATTCATCTCTCTTATCTCAACACCAGAATCTTTAAGGAATCCTCCATCAATACCGATTTCACCGAATTCATTCTCAATAAGAACTACCTGCTCTCCCTTTAAGGCTTCCTTTAAAAGCTTACTTATAAGAGTTGTTTTACCTGCTCCCAAAAAGCCTGAAATTATATCTACTTTAGTCATCATAATCAACCTTTCTGCAGTATATGACTGCTCTTTTATCTCATATTTTCAATTATACACTTCTTGTCAATCCCTATTTGAAAAGAAAATGTAAAATTTTATTAAAAATATTTAATCAGACAGAGATTCCCATGCTCTGTCTTAATTCATCTGCCTTCTCGCCAATCTTTCTTAGCCTGTGGTTTACACCCGATTTACCAACCGGAGGGTCTAACAGCTCACCTAATCCCTGAAGACTCATGTCAGGATTCTCAAGTCTTAAAAGAGCAACCTGCATCAGACTGTCACTTAAACTGTCAAGTCCGACAGTATCTCTTATAAGTTCAATATCCTTAATCTGCTTGACCGCCGCTTCAATTGTCTTGTTAAGATTAGCAGTCTCACAGTTTACCTTTCTGTTGACATCATTACTGATCCCCTTAAGAATCATGACATTGTAAAGATTCATCTGTGATACAACCGCTCCCATAAGATTAAGCGTATCAGTAATATTATTGCCTTCTTTCATATACACAACAAAACTGTTTTTTCTTACAATAACCTTGGCATCGAGTCCGAAAAAACGCAGCATATCCATAAGAATATCAGCGTCCTCCTCATATTTGCACACAATCTCATAGTGATAGAACTTGTTCGGGTCACTTATAGAACCTCGTTCCATAAAAGCTCCTCTTATAAATGCTTTCTTACAGCAGTCCATAGCTACAATTCTTGCGTCAACAAACACCGGTTCAATCTGTGTAAACCGGTCGTCGCACCATTTTAATGTCTGCAATATCTTAGCAACATCACTCTGTCTGGTTATCCTTATAATAGTTTCCTTGCCATTCTTAACCATTTTATTCGTATCAGCATCCATCTTAATGCTAAATATTCTCAATAACAGGTCACTGAATTTCTCGACTGATAATTCGTTCTCTGTAACGAATTCCAGACATAATTCTCCATTATCTGTCTCGCTTACATTGCCAGACATTCCCATAAACGCAGCAAATTCCGCAATCTGGCAATGCCTCGCGGAATCTGTTTTCTTAACTAACTCTTCTTTTACTTCTGATGAAAATGACATACTTAACCTTTTCTCTTAGAATCTTTCTCAATATCTCTATGCTCAACCTTGCATCCATACTCAGTCCTGCTTATAAGCTTATAGATTTCATTAGCAAGAGTAACTGAACGATGCTTTCCTCCTGTACAGCCAATTGCAATAACAAGACTGTTCTTTCCTTCCTTAACATAATTAGGCAGAAGGAACTTTAATAAATCATCTATCTTTTTCAGAAATTCTGTTGTCTCCGGAGCTTTCTTCACATAATCCTGTACAGGCTTATCATTACCGGTAAGGTGTTTAAGTTCTTCAATATAATATGGATTAGGCAGAAATCTCACATCAAACACAAGATCTGCGTCTGCAGGTATTCCATATTTGAAACCAAAAGAAAGAACTGTAACAAACAGATTCTTGAAATTCTTATCGTCAAAGAATATGCCCTCAAGCTCTGCCTTAAGTTCCCTTGTAAGCATCTGACTTGTGTCAATGATAACATCTGCTCTTTTCTTTAAGAACTTAAGCTCATCTCTTTCCAGCTTTATTACATTATCTATTCTGTCATGATCATCCATTGCAAGCGGATGTGTTCTTCGCGTTTCCTTGTATCGCTTTACAAGTACTTCATCACTTGATTCAAGAAACAGAATTGTATAGTTAAAATGCTTATTAAGCATATCATCAAGCACTGAATCCAGCTCAGCAAGTGCGTGACCACTTCTTATATCTACACCAATGGCTATATTACTGTAACCATCATCACCAGCATTGGCAAGCTCTGCAAACTTAGGAATCAGAGAGATTGGCATATTATCGACACAATAATACCCCTCATCTTCTAATACATTAAGTGCTGTAGATTTTCCTGCGCCTGACATACCTGTAACAATAATCATCTTCATCTTATCATCTTCTCTTTCTTATCTGTCCTTAATTACTGGTCTGTTTAATTATAACAAGCCTTAGAATCCAACCTTTACAACTTCCAGTTCCAGCCCGACACCGAACTTTTCCATAACTTCACTCTTAATATAATCCGTAAGCTCGCATACATCCTTCGCAGTTGCATCGCCCTTATTGACAACGAATCCGGCATGCTTCTCCGATACCTGTGCGCCACCTCTTGCACAACCCTTAAGACCTGCATCCTCAATAAGCTTTGCTGCAAAATATCCTTCCGGTCTTTTAAATGTGCTTCCGGCACTAGGATACTCAAGTGGCTGCTTCTGCCTTCTCTTAGCTGCCAGCTCTGAGATATTATTTCTTATTATATCCGGTTCACCTTTTCTTAATTTCAAAGTTGCTTCAAGAACAATCATATTGCTTTTCGCTACAATACTTGTTCTGTATCCAAGCTCAAGTTCATCTGCTGAAAGCTCCCTGATAACACCTTCATCATCAATAACCTTTGCACTGACAAGAATATCCTTGAACTCCCCGCCATAAGCACCTGCATTCATTCTTACAGCACCACCTATGCAACCCGGAATACCTGTTGCAAATTCAAATCCAGCAATTCCATTAGCAGCAAGCTGATTGCCAAGTCTTGTAAGCTTCATACCTGCACTTGCTTTAACAAGCACTTCATCTGAATTATCCTGTGAATCCTGCAGAAACTCATAATCTGAAAAACCATCGCCAAGCTCAACTACAACTCCCCTGAAGCCTTCATCACTCACAAGAATATTACTGCCATTTCCAATAACAATATATTTAATGTCCGATTTTTTCAAAAATGCGATAACATCTGCTATCTGCTTTTCTGCCTGTGGTGTTACATAATAATCTGCAGCACCTCCGATTCTGAATGTAGTATGTGTCTTCATTAGTTCACCTGTTCTTACATTCCCGGCACCAAGCATTGATATTAATGCTTCTGATAACATTTTATTATCCATATAATCTCACTATCCTTAATACTAATTTCCAAGAATAAGCTTTGCTGCTCCATACATTCCTGCATCATTACCAAGAGCAGCCTTAACTATCTTAGTCTGTCTGCTCGCATGGAACACACATTCCTTATAATACTTATCAATAAGATTGATAAAATATTCCCCTGCGGCAGAAACTCCGCCACCAATTACAAATACCTCCGGGTCAACCATTCCCGCTGCACATGCAAGTCCTTTTCCAAGATACCTGCATACATACTCTGTTACCTGTATAGCAAGGGCATCTCCTCCCTTAGCCTCGTCAAATATAACCTTTGCCGATATGTATGGCACACTTCTTAAAGATGAAGGCATGTCACTTTCTGCAAGCATACGGTTAGCCGTTCTTACAATTCCAGTTGCAGAAGCAACCTGCTCAAGACAGCCCTTCTTTCCACAGTTACAGCTCTCAGTCTCACCTTCAACAAGTGGAAGATGACCTATCTCACCTGCTGCACCGTTAAATCCATAAAGAGGCTTTCCATCAATAATAACTCCACCGCCTACACCGGTTCCAATCGTCACCATTACCATGCTGTTATATTCGCTTCCACCGCCTACCCAGAATTCTCCGAGTGCTGCCATATTGGCATCATTACCAATCTTAACAGGAATACCTGTAAGCTCAGACAGTGCATTGGCTGCATTAAATACTCCCCAGCCCAAGTTGATACATTTGTTGACAGTTCCATCCTCAAGACATGCACCAGGAAGTCCCATTCCGATTCCTGCCACATCCTCTGTTGTCATATTCATATCTGCAAGAACGCCCTTGATATACTCACTTATATCAGGCAGAATCAGGCTTCCACCCTCATCCTTTCTTGTAGGAATCTCTTCTTTTCTTAACAGCTCACCTTCTTCAGAAAATGTACCACATTTGCAGGTTGTTCCTCCAACATCAATTCCAAATATAATCTTACTCATCGTCATCCTCCCCGCCTCTCATAAGATTTTCCTGTACTCTTCTGTATAATTCCTTCGCTGCATTATATCCCATCATCTTCTGTCTGTGGTTGACCGCTGCTGACTCAACAATTACAGCAAGATTACGTCCTGGTCTTACCGGAAGCGTATGGCACACAACCTTATTTCCAAGATATTCTATATATTCTTCCTCCAGTCCAAGGCGGTCATACTCTCTGTCCTTGTTCCAGTCCTCAAGCTTGATAACCATATCAATTTCCTGAGTTTCCTTAACACTTTCAACACCGAAAAGTGTCTTGACATCAATAATACCAATGCCTCTAAGCTCTATAAAATACTTGGTAACTCCCGGTGCGCTTCCAACCAGAGTCTCGTCACTGACCTTTCTGATTTCAACCGCATCATCAGTTACAAGACGGTGTCCTCTTTTTATAAGTTCAAGTGCAGCCTCGCTCTTACCAATACCAGACTCACCTGTGATAAGTACACCTACACCATATACATCAACCAAAACACCATGGATTACGATACATGGTGCAAGCTGGACCTTCAGCCAGCGTATTACTTCTGCTGTAAATGAAGATGTTGCCTGGTCTGTCATAAGAAGAGGTATCTGATACTTAACCGCAAGTTCAATAATCTTAGGCTCTGGCTTTATACTCCTGCAGAATATAATACATGGAATATTACTTGACAAAAGCTGCATATATCTTTCATATCTCTCCTGCTCAGAAAGACTCGCAAGATAAGCATTCTCCACATTACCAATAATCTGTAATCTGTCATTATCAAACTGGTCATAAAAACCTGTAAGCTGCAAAGCCGGTCTGTTCACATCAGGCAGATTAAGCCAGATTCCTGACACATCTATCTGTGGTGTAAGATTAACAAGATTCATTTTCTGGATAACTTTAGATAACTTTACCCTCTCTTTACCATTATTCATATATTCTCTGCCTCCAAACTCATGTTTACGATTTCATATATCCTAAGTTTATCACAGACAAGCTCTAAATGCTATTATAAAAGTATTATCAATGAAAGAAATTGTATATATTCTCTGCCACATTTTCAGTAATACCATCAGCCTTCATAAGCTCATCCACTGATGCCTGCCGTATCTTTTCTATATCAAGAAAATGCTTCATAAGTGCCTTTCTTCTTACAGGTCCGATTCCTTCAATCGAATCAAGTACAGAAGATACCTGTGCCTTATCTCTTAAGCTTCTGTGATAAGTTATTGCAAATCTGTGTGCCTCATCCTGCACCCTTGTAATCAGCTTAAAGCCCTCGCTGTGCTTATCTATCGGTATCTCAATATTGTTATAATACAGACCTCTTGTGCTGTGGGTATCATCCTTTACCATACCACACACAGGAATATTAAGCCCCAGTTCCTTAAGTACATCAAGTGCAATATTCACCTGGCCTCGTCCGCCATCCATCATAATAAGGTCTGGATATCTCGAAAATCCATGACTATCCTCGAGTCCTTCCCGCTCACGCATACCCCTTGTAAAACGTCTTGTCAGAACCTCACGCATGCTCTTATAATCATCCGGTCCCTTTACTGTTCTTATCCTGAACTTGCGATAATCATTCTTCTTTGGTTTTCCATCCTCAAAAACAACCATTGAGCCAACACTTTCAACGCCATTTGTATTAGATATATCGTAAGCCTCTGCTCTGTGAAGTGTCCCAAGTCCAAGCCAGCCGGCAATCTCTTTCATAGCTCCTGTTGTCCTGCTCTCCTCACGCTTAATCTTCTCCGCATCCTGTGTAAGAACAAGCTGGGCGTTCTTATATGCAAGCTCAACCATCTTTTCCTTGTCGCCCTTCTTAGGTGTGACAATACTTACCTTGCGACTCTTTCTTGCACTAAGCCACTGTGCTATTGTATCCGCATCCTCTATCTCGTACTGCACCATAATAATATTAGGTATAAATGGAGTTCCGCCGTAATACTGTTTCATAAATTCCGAAATTATGTCGCTCTTAGAGTCACCTTCGGCAACCTTCATATGAAAATGATCTCTTCCAAGAAGCTTGCCCTGCCTGATAAAGAACACCTGCACAACTGCGTCCTGACCGTCACTTGCACACGCAATGACATCTCTGTCATTAACATCATCTGCTGTAATCTTCTGCTTCTGTGCAACCTGCTTGACACTCATTAACAGGTCTCTGTATCTTGCAGCTTCCTCATACTCCATCTTATCAGACGCTTCCTGCATCTGCGTTGTAAGCCTGTCCATAATCTTCTTGTAATCACCATTTAAGAAAGCTACAACCTCATCAATTCTTCTTCTGTATTCCTCACTGCTTACATATCCCTGACATGGTGCATCACACTGTCCGATATGATAATTAAGACACGGCCTGTCCTTGCCCTCATCTTTAGGCAGATTTCTGTTACAGGTTCTTACCTTATACAGTTTGCATAGAAGTTCAATAGTGTCCTTGACTGCTGCCGCAGAAGTGTAAGGACCGAAATACTTACCTGCTCCATGCTTCATCTTTCTTGCAAAAAGTACCCTTGGATACTCTTCACCAACGGTAATCTTAATAAAAGGATAACTCTTGTCATCCTTTAGCATGGTATTGTACTTAGGTCTGTGCTCCTTGATAAGATTGCACTCCAAAACAAGCGCCTCAAGTTCAGAATCTGTGATAATATACTCAAAGTACTGAATATGTGACACCATCTGCACAATCTTGGCAGACTTATTCCTGCTGCTCTGGAAATACTGTCTTACACGATTCTTTAAAATCTTCGCCTTACCTATATATATTATATTGTCCCACTTATCATGCATAATATAAACTCCCGGTTTTGCCGGGAGTTTCTTAAGCTCTTCTTCTAAATTAAACATACTATAAGCTTCTTCAATCCTCTGGCTTTCTTAAGTGCGTAGCTTCGCACCTGTCTTATAGTATTTATTATCCCAGTTATGTCAGCTTTGTCAACACATTTTACATTACCAAATCTGACCTCAAGGATTGTCTGCACTGCTTTCTCAAGTCCAATTCCCTGCAGGCTGCTTTCAGCTTCAATAATCCTGTATATATAATCCTGATAATCCTCGCTTGAAAGCCTTTCAAATCCTGAAAATGCCAGAAGCTTTTCAAGATAATTGTATAGCCTGAATAACTTTTTATCATCAGCTTTATCCGGATTAAGAAGTACATTTCTTGAGACAATCCTTAAAATGCATATCATAACCAGTACCATAACAATCAGTCCTGCAAATGCTGCAACAATATACCTGACATTGATATGTATTTTCCCTATACCTAATCCCTTAGATGTAGAAAATCCTGTTAATGAGTCATAATCATAATTATCCTCTGTACTGGTATTATCTGCCGTATTACCTACAGAACCGTTAAATTCCTGCATGCCATCATCTGTCTCAGAATCACTTTGTGTGGCTTCTGTAGATGCCTGTGTATCCTCCTCCGGCAAATCATCACCATATCCGGGAGTCGGGTCTATAGTAACCCATCCATATCCACTGATAAATACTTCAACCCATGCATGTGCTGAATTATCCATAACTATATAATTATCATAATAATCACTATTCTGTGTTCCTGAAAGGCTTGTATCAACTACATAACCGGCACAGTATCTTGTTGGGATTCCTGAACATCTTAAAATAACTGCTGCCGCCGTAGCAAAATATGTACAATATCCTCTTTTACTTTCATTAAGGAAATAATCAACTGCATTCCTGCCTTCAGGAACCTTCCCCGGACGCATTGTATATGAATAATTCTTTCTTAAATAATCGCATACATAATTAATATACTCTGCTTTTTCTACCTCGTTAGAAAATGTTCTGCTCTCAAAAATCTTTCCAACAGCCTCCCTGTCCTCATTTCGTACAGTAAGATACTGTGATTTGTTTACAAAATTTTCATATGAATCAAAAACATTGTCACTCCTGTACTTCTTCATCAACTGTCCCATCTGGGTATAATTAAGCAGGGTGCCATCTTTAATATAATATTCCACATCATTATTAAGTTCCGGATGCATTCCCTCGCTGTCCGTGAAAGTAGGTGAATAAAACTTCAATCTGTCAACCAGTGCCTGCTCATCCTTTTCCAGATTATATAATTTTCTTTTAGTAAGATTTAAAACAAAATCGTGTACATTATTTGTATAAGTATACTGCTTCTCCCTTGTATCTATCCATTTTGTCCAGTTATTAGACTCATATTCTCTTGCCTTAAAAAGACTGATATACTGCGTTGCTCCATTTGAAACAGTTTTATAAGTGCCGACTTCTTCATCATTATAATAAAGCTGGTCTATCTGTCCTATGTGTCCGTCACCAATTCCTACTGCCGCATTTACAGCCTCTTCATTAACGCTCTCCTCACTCCTGCCATCAAGGTCAACACCGAATTGGTCATAAGCAAAATCACTTACCATGTCTCTCGCATTTTCAAAAAAATCACTTCTTGAATATGCTGATTCTGGCATTATAATCAGAACAATGCCTGCTACAACAAAAGAGGCTATCACCATAATATTTGCATTAGTATTGCGTTTTTTTCTTTTCCCCAGTGCCATTGAATCAAATATGAATAGAATACTAAACACGATGCTTATTGTAGGTGGAATGATTACTGCAGCAACAAAAACAGCTAATACAGGAATTACAATAATTAACGAAAACAGCATATTTGTAAATACATTAACTTCCAAGGCTGCCAGTATTGCTATAAACATAATCCACAGAATTAATGTGATTAATACCACATTTCCTGCATCTGCCTTAGAATATAACAGTTCATCGGTTTGACCTAAATCCGCAGCTGCCTTGTCCATAAACATATATGTTATAGTCTTCGTTCCATTATAAATATTCTTTATATTGATAATGCCATATATATCTACAGGTACAAGCAATGCAACGAATCTGTGCCATCTTGAACCCGCAGATAATATGATTGTATCAAGCACAGAAAAAAGAGCTGACACCATCATAACCAGCCCAAGTCCTGCATAATTTTCTGTTACAGAAACGAATACCGACGAAACGCCTGCTGTCCCCAAAAATGTTATAAGTATACGCAATATTAATTTATTAGTATCAATAATCCGCCCTTTTTTCATGCATACCCTCTTATATGTTAATCATTATTGTCTGTTATAATAACCGGTTCGGAAATCATTTCCAGTTCTTCCCGCTTATATAAATCCTGACACACTTTATTAACTGCATTATCACTACATTTAAGATGCATAATTCCCATAATCGCTGACATACAGCTCCCCCTGTCTGAAAACCTGTATTCCACGATTTCTCCAGCACCTTCATCCCAGCCTGCGAACTCACATTGTACCCCTGACTTTAAATACTCAAGTCCCTGTGAGAATGCCCGCTTATATATCCTGTTCATTCTTATAAGCTGTTTTTTACCAGACGCATATCCTGTATCCACAACTATAATTAATGTTTTAAGCACATCATCATTGTACTCTTTAACTATAAAATCGTCCTCTGGCAGAATACTGCTTTTCTTCCAGTGAATAATTCTTGGACTGTCACCATCCCTGTATTCCCTGAGCTCGGTAATCTCATCACCTGCATTTTTAAAATGCAATGATATATTCTCATCATCCTTGCTGTACACACCATCTGTCCACTGAACCTGAACTGGTACATCTTCAGGAATTATACATACACTGCTCATTCCGGCAAAATCTTTTTTCATATGAAAAAACCCCAGATAATCTGATATATCTATAGACTCAACTCCTATATACATATATCCACAGAAATCTGCCGGGAGCTCAATCACTCCGGCAGATTTTGATAATCCCGATTTAACTCTTATTAATGAATGAAATTCATCACCTGTATGATAATACTTATACTTTATATTGATTGTTCCATTAACAAAACTTAAATTGCTCTTGGCTCTCTTTATAAGCCTTATCTTTACTTTATTCCCCTGAACAACAATGTTTTGCTTTACCTGAAGGCTTATTCCCAGACCGGTAGCTGATAATACATACATTATCCATGAACATAAAGGAATAGCTATAATCAGCATAAGCATTATAAATACCTGATATTCGACATAAAAGATATTAATACCAAGCACAGTTAAAAGACAGCCAAGATATAGAATTTTCCTCTTCATATTAATTATCCTTACTACTGTATCTTAGGAACAGGTATACCTTTTAAAATATCCTGTATCGCTTTCCCTGCCGCATCATTTCCAGCTGCTCCGGTAACATCCATTACCATTCTGTGTGCAAATGTCTCAACTATAATATTCTTAATATCTGATGGAAGCACATATGTATTTCCTCTTAAAAATGCTTCTGCCTTTGCCATTGCAATAGCAGCTATGCTTCCTCGTGGAGAAACCCCCTGAACAATGCCGTCCCTGCTTCTTGTTTTACTTGCAATCATGGCAACATAATTGTATATTGAATCATCAACATATATATCTGCAACAGCATTTCTTATTCCCTGTATATCCCCATTCTCTAATACACACTGTGACATATCTGCTCTCTTATAATTCTCAGATTGTGTCTTCATAATAACCACTTCATCCTCTATTGACGGATATCCCATTGAAAGCCTTATCATGAATCTGTCCATCTGTGATTCAGGAAGCTTCTGCGTTCCAATCGAACCAACTGGATTCTGTGTCGCAATAACCATAAAAGGATCCGGAAGGTCATATGTTGCGCCATCAACCGTCACCTTATATTCCTCCATTATCTGTAACAGAGCTGATTGTGTCTTAGGCGATGTTCTGTTAATTTCGTCTGCCAGAAGCACATTACACATGGTTGCTCCATGCTTGAATTCAAACTGTCCTGTCTGTCTGTTATACATTGAAAAACCTGTTATATCAGACGGCATAACATCCGGTGTGAACTGTATTCTGTTATATTCAAGGCCTAATGCATTTGCAAATGCCTGTGCCATCGTTGTTTTACCAACTCCCGGAATATCATCAAGAAGCACATGTCCACCTGCAATAATAGCCATATACACTTTACAGATTTCATCGTCCTTCCCTATAACAGACTTCTTAACTTCTCTTAAAACTGCTTTAGATTTTTTTAAGTAATAATTATTATCGTTCATTTTATCCCCCAAAAGCATTGTTTTATATAGTATTAATGTCAAGCTCCAGTTTATCATATGGCATCTGATTAATTTGAACCGTCAGCATACCATCCTTATCAATCGTATATGTAACAGTAACATATATATCCGACTTTCCTGAAGCTATGTATGATTCCAGTGAATCACTTATTGCTTTATATATTCTCTCTTCTACAGAATACAGCCTTGTATTATTATAATACATCTCAACTGGTACATTACACATAAGGGTTGTGCCTTCACCAATAGACAATGTATCGGTTCTGTTCTGGTATGTTAATCCATCTATCTGTGATGCACCTGAGCTGAATCTTCCCCTGATATTACTAATATCTGCTGACTCTATATTGCCATATAAAATCTGATAACTATCCTGTGAAATCTCAGCATCAGTACTATCATTATCTTTCACATAAACTCCATCCGGTCCGTCTGCGCTTCCTGTTGCAAGCGGATTCTGACTTCTCTTGTAAGAATCTTTCCTTACACTTGAATAATTATTAACTGTCGTTATAAATATTACCGCTGCTGCTACAGCTACAACAACCGGTATAATCTTCGTCACCGGAATACCTTGACTTACTGGTTTTAATTCTACTATTTTATCACTTGTATGTATAGTCTTATCCTTAGAATCATTGAATAATTCGGATTTATCCAAAATTATATCTATCTGGTTTCTTATCTTTTGCTTATCTGGATATTTTATTCTATTCAAGATAATCCCACTCCTTTCTGACTCTTTTAAGCATCGCGTAATACCTGCTCTTCACTGTGCTTAGTTCAACCCCCTGCCTTGCACTAATCTCACTAAAGGTATAACCCTCATACACCTTTAGTCTGAAGGTCTCCCATTCACAATTCTTATGATGACCATAAATCTTTTCCATCTCTTCATATGAAAGCTTGTCAAGCACACTTGTCTCCGTGCCTGCTCTTTCATCTGCTGTTTCAGGTATAGTATCATCCATAATCTGGGTAACAATATTCTCATGATACTGCCTGCTCCTGAAATAATCTGTGACCTTGTTGTCAGCAATTCTTGTAAGCCATGTCTTAAATGAAGCTTTTGCATCATTAAAGGTCCCCAACCCTTTTAATGCCGCAATAAATGTCTCCTGCGTGATATCCATCCCAATCTCTTCATCTTTAAGTTTAATATAAATGTGCTTATATACACATTTGTAATAACGGTTTACAAGTTCATCTGCCGCTTTTCTGTCATTATTATCAAGGATTCTTTTTATCAGTTCGACATCCTGACCTTTAGACAGCAAACCCATCTACTCACCCCCGGTTACTATGTATTACATACTAAAAACAACTATCTTTTGTTCTTTCATTGATATATACGGAACAACTTTTAAAAAGGTTTAAAAAATTTAAAAAAATCCTTTATGCATAAAAATTTCTTATACATAAAGGATTATAACATACAAATATTACATTCAGCTTACAATTTAAGCCATTCCATTAACAGTCTTATATTTATAAAGCATTTCTGCATGATTCTGCTCCTCAATCTGGATATCAGCAAGAATCTTTCTGATGGCTGTATCGGCAAAATTAAACACATTAGTATTATACTCTCCCGATACAAGTTTTTCAGAGCCAATACTGTCTGTTGCTAAAAATGCATCGCTTTCCTTATCCTCTGACTTGCTCATCACATCATAAGTTGCCTCAGGCTCATACTCTTTTCCCTCACAGTCGTTGCAGTCACATTCAGGAACTTTTCCCTCAAGAATCTGTCCTAATGTGTCATAGTGCTTCTGCTCATTCTTCTCTAATGTAGAAAATAAATCCTTCAAAACAGGATCTTTCGCATCCTGTCCATACTTCTTGTACTTCTTGATACAGGTCTGCTCCTGAGTCTGTAAATCCTTAATCGTAGTCTTTTCTTTTTCATTCAATGCCATAATAAAAAGCCTCCTGATAATTAATACAACTGTATTATTACCAGAAGGCTTAACATTTATTCTTATATGTAATTATTAGAAGTCAACTTCTGTATCATAGTAGCAGCATGTAAGAAGCTTCTCCATCTCTTCCTGACTTGGCTGACGTGGATTAGAACCTGTACATGCATCAAGGATAGCATTGGCTGCGATGTCGTGTAACTTAGCCTTGAATTCTTCCTCTGATACAAATCCTGTCTCTGCTGGGAGACCACCCTCACCATAATTCTTGATGCAGTGAGGAATATTAAGTTCATCATTCATCTTTCTTAACATAGCGATAAGATTGTCAATCTTCTCATCCTGTGTATTGCCACCAAGATGTAAGAAATCAGCGATAAATGCATATCTCTTAGCTGCTGTCTCATCCTTGGCATTGAACTTGATAACCTTAGGAAGATACATAGCATTAGCTGCACCATGGATAATATGTCCGCCTTCAAATGCTGCACCTGTCTTATGTGCCATTGAATGAACGATACCAAGTAATGCATTAGAGAATGCCATACCTGCAAGACACTGTGCATTATGCATTGAATCTCTTGCTGCCATATCTCCGTTGTATGATTTAACGAGGTTAGCCTTAATCATCTCCATAGCATGAAGTGCCAGTGGATCTGTGTAATCACAGTTAGCAGTTGATACATAAGCCTCAATTGCATGTGTCATGGCGTCCATACCTGTATGTGCTACAAGCTTAACCGGCATAGTCTCTGCAAGCTCAGGATCAACAATAGCAACATCAGGAGTAATCTCGAAATCTGCTATAGGATACTTAATACCTTTCTCATAATCTGTAATAATAGAGAATGCTGTTACCTCTGTAGCTGTTCCTGATGTAGATGAAACTGCACAGAAATGAGCTTTCTTACGAAGCTTAGGAAGACCGAATACCTTGCACATATCTTCAAATGTTGTATCAGGATATTCATACTTAATCCACATTGCCTTAGCAGCATCAATAGGAGAACCTCCGCCGATAGCAACAATCCAGTCTGGCTCAAACTCTGTCATAACAGCAGCGCCCTTCATAACAGTCTCAACTGATGGATCAGACTCGATACCCTCGAAAAGCTTAACTTCCATTCCTGCTTCCTTGAGGTAATCCTCTGCTTTCTGAAGGAAACCGTTACGCTTCATAGATCCGCCACCAACGCAGATGATAGCTTTCTTTCCTTCAAGTGTCTTGAGGGCTTCCAAAGAACCCTTTCCATGATACAAATCTCTTGGTAAAGTAAATCGAACCATAATAAAACCTCCGTACATAAATATTTGATTGTTAAATTATAAACAAACCCTATGCTCTTATTATATGCTTGCCCGTATAATAATTCAAGTAAATTTTATTATAATTTTTTGTAAATATTCCATGAACAATTATATATTTTTATTATCACTTACAATCCTGCCATCACTAATAGTAATTATCCTGTCATCTCACCACACAGCCTATTACCCTAAGCGGGGGGTACTCTTACCGCTTTCCAAAGTTACCCGGTAAACCTACTATTTCATCAATTTTCACAATCTGGTAGGTCTTTTTTACATTGTTAGTTGGTTTATGATGCTTCTTTCCGTCTTAAATACCTACTAAATATGTCACATCTCACACTTTATTAGGTCTTTTCCTAATATATCTGTAATATTAGTCACATCTTGTCAGCCAAAAGACCTACTATTCTCGCATAAATCACAACTTTAGTAGGCAATTTTCTTTAGCCACCTTAATTCCCATCAAAATTTCTTCTCAAAAGACCTACTATTTCATCTCATTTAGCAGCATTGGTAGGCTTTTCACCAACTTATGCACTGGTTTCATATGCTATTTGACACTGCCAAAATGCGAAAAGCATTTCAAAAAAGTTTTTATTTTCAACTACAAGTTTCTCTCAAACAACACATAATTGTCTGCTGTTCCAGTCTGAATCTTATAATAACAAGTCTCCTCTGTTCCATCATCATATATAACTTCTGCCTCTATAAGTATGGCGTTAAGCATGTCATTTCTTTCCTTGCGTACCGTATCTGGTGATTGTTTATTCATATACCATGAGTATGTACTTGTTGGAAATTCCATATACAATATTAAATCCAGTTCTTCCTGCTCTGCTCCCGATATCTTTTTACTTTGCGTCTTAATAACCTTTTTATCAAGGAATTCCTTAAGCTGCACCTCTCTCTTTTCAAACTGCACACGTGCATTATACGCAGTGTATTCTATAAACTTTACAGACTCTTTATCATACAGCACTGGCCACGAAAATCCCATTATATAAAGATATGATGTATCTGTGTCATGTACATCCTGTTCTACAGACCTGCTGTTTATTTTGAATTCACCCACTTGTGCCCAGTCTCCATATGTATCTTCTTTTTCGGGATACTCCACCTCCTGTCTGGCTAAACGGCTGCTTTCACTTGCTGTCTTGTCACTCTCCTGTACTTCTTTATTCTTACATCCAACTGATACACAGCCACATATAATCATCATCATTATCACAAACTGTTTAATTCTCATACATCCCCCTCACATAATAATACATAATATAGCAGTATTAATAACTATAATCAGAGGTATTCCTTTCCCCGAATTCTTTTTAAAAATGTGCCTTGAAGCGAATACTGTTTCAAGTCCGACTGCTACTGCGAATAGTATCTCCTCTGCCATGAGAATAAGCATATACTGGCTTATCGTTATATTCCTGAATACCTTTGCTGTATTCATATAAGTAAGGCTTATAAGCGGTGCATTAATATATGGCATGCTATAAGCCTTATACATTATTATCATTTCGATTATATACAGTAAAAATGCACTTACCCCCGCCAATATGCATACAGCAGCTGCCTTAACTGTACGCTCCCATCTTCTCCCTTTCTTAGACGAGCCAATAAGCATATTCATTCCGTTCTTATATTCCACTGAGTTTTCAGTCTCTGCAATAAGAACAACTCCAAATCCGAGTATAATATATATAAGCAGTTTTCTCGTTGCTCCTTTACTGCCAAATATCTGGTCGTATCCCCGTTGTGACATAACATACGCATCTATTCCGTACTGCTCTTTTATCTGTGAAACATATTCAATCTGCTGCATATATTCGCTCATGTTATCAAGCAGTCTCGTAGCATCCATGAGGTTGTACACATATCTGCTTACATCATCCTCACTAAGTTCTCCCCACTCATACTGTTCTCTTGCAGCATCCAGCTTTGCCTGTGCCGCATAAACATCATTTTGTCTCTGCTCTATAAGGCTGGTAAATCCACTGTAATCCCTGCCACCATACTGCTGATAATATTCATCACGCTTCTTTTCATCTTCAGAATATGCTATTTTCTGGTTATTACATATAAATATTGTTATAAACACAACAACACATATTACAATCCAGCCTCTTGCTGTTATTAAAAATTTGTACATTTCTTTCCAGAAATGCGGAAGTCTGGACAAAACCCTTTGAACTCCATGTCCAATTTTTTCAATCATTTTTCCTATAAAGCCAGCGGTTCTTCCCGGACGGATAACCTTTCCAAGTAATACAAGAAATATTGCCGATATTACAGCTATAATAATACACACCATGCACAGCACATTTACCATGCTCACAGGAACACCTGCTATCATGATATTATCATACTTCCTAAGTATATTGCTTACATCCATCACATTTATTATATTAATCTTCTTGAAAATTCTTAACCTGCCCTGCATTGATATATTCTGGTATGCAAATGCTTCCGCTCCGGCAATTATACCCACCAGCACAATTGAACTGATTCTTTTCCTGCATAACGCAAATACGAGTGATATAACAAGCACTATTGCAATAACTATCAAAGATATAATCATATATCTTATAAAAAGATATGTCATTACGCTTATCGGATAAGTGAAATTATTATACCCTGTCAGACACTGTACAGGTGCGATAAGGAAATCCCAGCCACCATACACCACAAGCATAGAGACAAGACCGCATAACTGCATAATCAGTGATACAAATAAAGCACCCAATCCGACTGCAGCAGTGTCCTTAACTGCAAGTCTTATTCTTCCATTGACAGCAGTATAGATAATCTGCCACATTCCATTATCCCTGTATTCGTAAATGTTATAAATAATATATATCATCAACGCAAGAACAACATAGATAGAAATATCATTCTTCAGAAACTGCTCAACTGCCCTGCTGTTTAATTCCCTAACCTGTACATTTTCAATCCTTTTATAATCGTTTTCCGTTTTATTGATATTGGCTATTGATTCTGATGTACCGAACACACTGAATTTTTTCATATTCGAGGCATTTGTAATAACTGCTTTGACACTTTCTGTATATCCATCAATATAATCAGACTTTTCCTTGTATTCCTTTGCAAGTCTCTTAAATATTCTTCTATCATCCTGTGCCAGTTCGTCAGCATGCTGCTGTATCTGTTCATCTGTATGCCCATTAATCAGCCAGTTGTACTCTCTTACTTTAATCTTATAATTATCTATTCCGCAGTCTGAAAAGTCCTTTGCAAAAACAACCACGACACATATACATGCCGCAGCCAGAATTAGCAATATTGTTTTTCTATTAAGCAGTCTCCCCAGTTCTTTCATCTACCTAAGTTCCTTAATATCCCCTTTTTCAATGTTACTCTTATCAATATATACAATTCTGTTGTTCACAGATGAGAACATAAACATCTTCCTGCTGTCCCCGTGCATAATTGAAAATATCTTTTCCTCGTCTGGAATCGTTCTCTTTGCTATAAGCTTTCCATCTAAGCCTAACTGATATATCGTATAATCAAGTGAACTGCTCTGTTTGTTAAAATACATTGCCATACTCTTATATCCTTCATCATCCATCCAGATATAATTTCCGTCAAATGTTATATAAAAATATCCTGTATCATTATCGCTTTTATATATGCTTTCTGACTTGCCGCTGCCAAGATCATATTCATATATCGTTCCATCTCCAAGCCCGCTGTAATACAGCTTGTTATTATCTGCATCTATACAGTAACTATACACATTCTTGTCAAGCAGACATTCAGTATTTTCCCCTGTAATTCTGAATATTCCTTTTCCTTCCAACGAATATAATCCCTTATCATCTTTTGAAACAGATGTCTTTAAAAAAAATGTGTCACTGCCATATGTTTTAAGTGAATTAATTCCTATCCCATATCCCGTTTCTTCATATATTTTATCGCTCAAACCCGTATCAAGATTAAATCTGTGCAGCCTTACTGTTACATTACCTTCTATATCTCCCGTTATCTCTTGAGATACATATGCATATCCATCATTGAAGCACATTGACACACTATCCTGTCCACTCAGGACGCATATGCTTCCAAGGTCTGTTCTCTGTGTTCCATCAGCACTTATCCGTACAAGATTTCCCTTGGAACTTATCATATATATGTACGAATTATAGTAATACAACTCACTTTTAAACTCACTTCCTGAAATATATGCCATGCACTCTTCTCCATCATGCCCACATTGTGGTTTATTACATAACACAATGCTTTCTTCTGACTTATCATCATAAAACATAAGATTATCAGCTGATGCGCCACATTTATCAAGGTAATAATATCCTGAATCACATCTTGCTGCCTTATGCATGCTTTCAGAAAAATATGACTGCGTATTATCAAGCTTGTCGCTTCCTACGGTTATCGTATTACCTGTTTTCCCCTTACACGACACAAGCAAAACTGACATTATAACAATTAATCCTGCTGCTATTCTTCTCATTGCAATCCCCCTTAAAGTTACTACATCTATAGTTAGTTTAATTAACTATAGATATTATGTCAAGCGTAAGCAACCAAACCGGACACTATTAATCATGGTCTTGGAACACGAAGCATTAAAAGAATTGTTGACAGTTACGATGGCATCATGCAATAGTTTTGGCATATTCTGCAATATATGGCATATTCGGTAATATACGTCACATTTGTATCGGGTAGTTTTGGCACATTCGGTAATATATGGCACATTCTGCACTTGACAATATAAAAAAACAGGGATTCCAGTTATATTTAATAACCGAAATCCCTGTTTTTTTATATTAATTTTCTTATTATTCTATCATCTTAGAAAAAACTCTTAACAGTATCAACTACATTCTCTACTGTGAATCCGAAATGCTCGAATAACTGGTTAGCCGGACCTGAAGCTCCGAATGTCTTCATGCAGATTACCTTACCGTCAAGTCCTACATATCTGTACCATCCGAAGTCTGAAAGTGCCTCAACTGCAACTCTCTTTCTTACACTCTTAGGAAGGACTGATTCCTTGTATTCGTCTGACTGCTTCTCGAATACGTCCATAGATGGCATACTTACTACTCTTACATCTATTCCTGCATTCTTAAGCTCTGCCTTTGCTGATACAGCAAGGTTTACTTCTGAACCACTTGCAATGATGATTCCATCCGGAGTCTCTTTATCTGAATCCTCAAGAATATATGCTCCCTTAAGTGCTTCCTTTGATGAACCAGCCATCTGTGGAAGGTTCTGTCTTGTAAGAACTAAAGCTGTTGGCTCGTCCTTAGATTCAATAGCATATTCCCATGCAAGTGCTGTCTCTGTTCTGTCACATGGTCTGAATACTGTGAAGTCCGGCATTGAACGAAATGCTGCAAGCTGCTCAATTGGCTCATGTGTAGGTCCGTCCTCACCAACTCCGATACTGTCATGTGTAAATACATATATAAGTGGAAGCTTCATAAGTGATGTAAGTCTTGCCATTGGCTTTGTGTAATCACTGAATACGAAGAATGTTGCAACGAATGGTCTTAATCCACCATGAAGTGCAAGTCCGTTACCAATTGCTGCCATAGCCTGTTCTCTTACACCAAAGTGAAGGTTAGTTCCTGCATAATTCTCCTTAGAGAAATCTCCTGCATCCTTCATGTTAGTCTTATTAGATGGTGCTAAATCTGCTGAACCACCAATAAGGTTAGGCATGAGATTCTTAATCATGTTAAGAATTGTTCCACTTGAACTTCTTGTTGCTTCTGCCTTCTCTGGCTTTGCAAGATATTCTTCTGAATTGAATAAATCGGACATATCACAGCCATTGTAATACTTATCCCAGAGTTCTTTCATCTCAGGGAACTTCTCACAATACTCTGCAAAAAGCTTATTCCATTCCTCTTCTGGCTCAGCCATTCTTGCTGCTATCTCTTTATAATGGTCATATACTTCCTGTGGTACTTCAAAATCACCCTTGCATGGCCAGTTAAGATTTTCCTTAAGTGCTGCAACATTATCAATACCAAGAGGCTCACCGTGTGCGCTTGCCTTACCCTGCTTTGCAGGACAGCCGAATCCTATCAGTGTGTTAACCTTGATAAGTGATGGTCTTTCTTTATCTGCCTTGGCTTCTTCAATAGCCTTGCCGATAGCTTCAATATCATTACCATCAGCAACTTCGATTGTCTGGAAGCCAAATGCTTCAAATCTCTTCATTACATTTTCTGTAAATGCAATATCTGTGCTTCCTTCAATTGATATATTGTTAGAATCATAGAATACAATAAGCTTTGAAAGACCTAATGTTCCTGCAAGTGAGAAACACTCTGATGAAATACCTTCCATCATACATCCGTCTCCACCAAGTACATATGTGTAATGGTCAACTACATTGTATCCGTCTTTATTGAATACTGATGCAAGATGTGCTTCTGCCATAGCCATACCAACTGCCATAGCCATACCCTGTCCAAGAGGTCCTGTTGTAGCCTCAACACCAACTGTGTGACCATATTCCGGATGACCTGGTGTCTTAGAACCCATCTGTCTGAAATTCTTCACATCATCTAAAGAAAGATTGCCAATTCCAAGTAAATGGAACAATGAATAAAGAAGCATTGATCCATGTCCGCCAGAAAGAACGAATCTGTCTCTGTTCTCCCATTCTGGATCAGCCGGGTTGTAATTCATATGGTTAGTCCATAATTCATAAGCTGTTGGTGCAGTTCCAAGTGGAAGTCCAGGATGTCCTGAATTAGCCTTCTGGATTGCATCTGCTGACAATACCCTGATTGCATTAATTGACATTTCATCAATGTTAATCATATTTTCCTCCCTGTGTAAGCACATCTGTGCATAATATTATAAGTTATCTGTCTTTAAAATCTGCCTCTGTCAAGAATATAACATCACCATTCTCGCTTCTCTTCTTCTTAAGTCCGCCAAAGAATCTTCTTGATGCTCTTCTTTCAGAGTTGACAATTGCCTGATTGATAATTTCCTTGATATCATCAAGTTTAATATTATCATTCACATTATGGAGTTTGTCAATCTTAAGATACAGTTCAAGTAACGCATCATCATCAACCTCATACTGTCTCTTTCTTGCAAATCTCTTTGCCATCTCAACAAGCTCGTTAACTGTGTACTGCTTAAGCACAATTCTATGGTTAAATGTCTTGGTAAGCTCAGGATTAAAGTTGATAAGAACATTCATGTCTGTATCTGAATCTTCAAATATGACAATCATTCTTCCTGTATCCTGTTCAAGACAGTTAAGCAGTTCATTAATTCTCTTAGGCTGGATTGTTCCTGCGCCTTCAACAATAAGAGCTGTTCCCTTAAGTCTTCCCATTGCCTTGGCAATACCTCTCTGGTTAATACTCTCTCCGGATGTCTTAGCAATCTTCTTTGGCTGGTCTGGATATAAAGTATTAATAGCTCTTATTATAGTTCTTGCAAGGTCTGTCTTATCAGAACTTGAATTACCAGAAATAAGAATATTTCCTGATGCTGATGAACTCATCTGCATTTCATCGTCAATTGTATCGAAAAGATCAGCTAACTGTTCCTCAAGTCCTGGCATATCTCTGTACTTTCTGAATATCTTTGCCAGTTCTCCTGTAAGCTTCTTCTCTCTCTGCTCAGTTTCTTCAATCTCTTCTTCCATAGTCAATGGCTGTTCTTCTTCCTGTCTGGTGAATGGAATTACTGTTTCTTCCGGCTCAACACCTGCAGCTACCTCATCTAGTACAACAGCCTCCTCACCTTCTTCTTTATTGTCTTTATTATCAATATCTTCATTCATAATTGAATTGATATCTGAAATCATTGATTCTGACACAGTTGGTATCTGTGCTGTAACTAAAGGAATATCTTCATTCTCTATAGCAGTTGCTGCCTGCTCTAGTCTCGCTGCAGCCTTACCTGTTCTTATTGCAAGATCCATTCTCGCTGAATCAACTGCCATCTGTGCAAGAGCTGCTCTCTTTGCTTCTTCCTTATCAATCTCCTTACCATCAGCCAGTGCTTCTGCTTTCTTCTGCTCTACGAGTTTTTCATAAGCTGCACTTTTCTCGTCTTTCTCATCAAGATAACGCTCAAGCTCTGACTTGGAAAATTCCTTAGTATCCTGCTTGCCATACTTTTCTTCTCTTACAGACTGCATCCACTCTGTTATATCCATCTGGCCTTCAATCTGGTCATCATCTTCCTGAGCTTCTGCATCATCATTAACAACCTGTTCAGCTACAGGAGCCGGAGTCTTAACCTCCTCTGCAGGCTGTTCTTCCTTATTCTTAGAAGCTGGTACAAATGTCTTAACATCGGCATCTTCTTCCTCATCACCGAACAAGTCACTCATCTTGGCAGCAAGCTCTTCCTGAAGATTTCTTGTATCATATAAATTGTTATATTCAGGTACAGGAACATTAATATCTATCTTCTCTGCTTCCTTATTGATTCTTTCCTCAGCTTCTTTTCTCTGTTCAGCTTCGTCTTCTTTATTGATCTGCTCATAGTTATCAGCTAACTTCTGCTTTGCATTCTCAATAAGCTCCTTAAGTGAGACATTTGCCTTATTAATCTCGCTTGAGAAATTCTTCTCTCCATCTTTGCTAAGTGTCTCAGAAACCTCTGGCTTCTCCACCTGAGGAGTCTCTATCTTAGACATAACAACAGAGCTGTCATTAGTATTATCTGCATCTTCATCCTTATTCAGAGCTTTCATTAAAAATGCTTTGATATCATCATTCTGGTCGTTCTGTACAAGGTCTATTGAAAGAGGTCCTTCCTCCTGTTCCTTATCATATTCTGGAACATTAAGACTTACCTCTGGTGCAGGCTGTTTACCAGATGCTTTCTGTTCTTTCTCATCTTCTTCACGGAAAACATCTTCAACTTCATCTCTCTTAAGATTAGCAAGCTCCTTCTGCTTTGCAAAAAGCTCTTCCTTATTAGCTTCATCATCGCTCTTTCTCTTCATGACATCATCTAAGATGCCCTTCTGTGTCTTAGTAAGAACAACACCAAGCTTTTCCTTTAACTGGACTGCCTTCTCAACATATGTACCGTCCTGAAACCACAGAACGATATTATCACATGTCTTAATACATTCTTCTTTTCTTCCAGTCTTATAATATAGTCTTGCAAGCTCATACATATACTTTTCATCAATCTCATGATCTCTGTATTCCTCTAAGATACTTACAAGTTCATTATCTGATGCCTTCTGTGCCTTTCTGAGATCATAATACAGAATGAATCTGCTTACATCATGCTGTGAAGATTTGCTGTATTCTTCATAAAGCTCGTTGGCATTATCAAAATCTCCAACTTTAATAAAGAATTCAGTAAGCTTATATACAAGCTTTCTTCCTCCGAGGTTTCTATTATAAGCAAGAATAGCCATATCTCTTGCTTCTTCATAATCCCCGACTGCTTCCTGTACATTAATGGCTGTGGCAAGTGCCTGCCAGTCCTTAACCTTGGTCCAGTTAATATCCTTAGCTATGGCTGCTGCCTCTGCATATTCTTTTTTCGCTGCCAGTTTCTTAATCTGGTCTATCTTAATTCCTAATTCGTATTTATTCATAAATATATATTCCTCATTCCAATGCTTACTCGTTGAATGTTGTGAATAATCTAATTGTCGTATTTTACAACTCATTAAAGTTTAGCACAGCCTAAGTTCATTGTAAACCGAGTTCACAGAATTGTTACAAATATGTTACAAAAAATCAAATGTAGCCTGTTCGTAATCCATTCTTGTGTATTCCAATTCTGATTCCTTCGTGCTGCTGTAATAATCAACAACCACAGTCTGCTGCCTTGAATCTACCAGCTTCTGACCAAGTATGTAATTAACATCGAATCTTCCTGTAATAGCAGGAGTTGCACCTCTTGCCGGAACAATAAGCTGGACATGATTAGTTGCAAGCAGCTTGAATATTGGCTCCCATATGTATATATCCTTTGCCGCACCAAACGGGTTATCGATAAATATTGTCTTACCCTCAACACCTTCATTGCCTGAAGAATTCATATTAGATATGTAGTTGATAATCGCAATAAGGAACTGGATATATATACCCTGCGACTGTCCTGTTGAGCCAACCGCTTCCTCATATCTTAAATAACGGCTCTGGTCCTTGATTCTCTCTCTCTTATACAGATTAATTCTAATTGAATTCATATCTGTGACAATAACTGAGAAAAGTCTCTTCCATGACAGTCTGTTTCTTATATACTTGAGTCTTTCCGCAGGCTCTTTAAAACTTTCCGCCATAAAAACAGTTTCATCAATATATTCAGACATCTTTTCCTTATATAATTCTTCCTTTATATAAGGAATCTGCAAACTGATTATTGCAATCTGTTCTCCGTCAAGATTGATATTAGACAACTGCGGCAGACGGTCAAGCTCAGTCTTAATATTACTGCATGTCTGGATACAACGATTTTCAAAGTTATCCTTAATCATCTGCATATCCTCTATACCCTTGGCAATGCGGTCTTTTTCTAACTGTATAAATGTGTTCGTCTCATTTAACGATTCAATCATACTTCTTGTCTTAGCCACATTTTCAGGAACATTAAGTGATATCCTTACTTCATCAGCAAGCTCGACTGCATTAAATCCGTTAAGCAGGTCAATAAGCTTAGATTTATTCTTATTAAATTCATCAACCTTCTTATACTCTAATCTGGTAATCGAAGCATATTCTTTATGAACAGCCTCATATTCTGTAAGATTAGCTGTAATTCCTTGCGCATCCTCAGGACGGAATTCTTCTGGAACATGCATGCCCGCATCAGACACGATTCTTTCAAGGTCTTTTCTGCATACAAGAATGTCTTTTAATGAATCAGACATCTGTCTGCGTGTCTTTTCCTGAACCTTGGTGTTATCCTCTAACTTCTTGATAAGTACCTTGTGCTGTGTAATGAATTCATCCGGGTCATCGCATGGGAATTCATTAAAGCTTCCATAATTATTCTCAATCTGGTTAATACCATGTGCGATACTTCCCTCAAGTCTGTTAAGAAGTGCTTCCTGTGACTCAAGTTCTTCCCTTACAGAATCGCTGCTCTTCACAAGATTATTAAGAGCATCCTTGGCATTCCTTAACTGCTGTGAACCTGCTGCCATAATCTCACCGGCTTCATACTTTGCCTTAATATCGTCAAATGTATAACCTCTGTACTCTATTGCATCACGACATTTGTTCATAGATGCAGACAGATGGTTCATCAGCGCCTGCCTATCTGCAAAGTCACTGTTCTTCTGTGAAAGTGCTGTCTTTAATCCGGTGAATCTGCTCTCTATTTCATCCTTATCAAGACGGTATGTATCGTCATCGATTTCTATTGAAACATTTTCATCATAATAAGGTGCGTACTGCTCCTCCCATGACTTAATGATTTCATCATATGCCTTTCTTGTACTGTCCTCGAAATCTCTCGCGGTATCATACTCAGAATTAGCAGAAGCTGCTGCCTCCTCGCACTCATATATGCGGTTTCTTGCACTATCCACATCAGCCTTCAGTCCCTTTAAGCGCTCATACTTCTTATCTATAGAAGAATTCATCTCCATAATACGCGAGAGCAGGCTGCATGCTGTTTCCTTCTCTTCTATATCATCTCTTGTCTGTGCGAGGTTCCTTGAAAGCTGCTCTTTAACCTCATTTAACACACTTCTCTTCTTCTCAGCCTCAATAATTGCAGCCTCGCTGTCAGCAATCTTTAATCTGATTGCTTCTGCCTCGGACGCATCCACATTTCCAGATGCAGCATTATATACAAGTGCAAATGTATAATCATTCCACACAAGCTCCATTCTGTCGGCCAGCTTTCCTGCCTGCGCCTTATGCGACTCAAGCTCCTCCTGTGCAAGCTTAATCTGTGTCTCAAGCTTTGCCTCATCACGCAGGAACGACATATCCTTTAATGCGAATACAATCAGGTCTTTGTTAATCTCTAACTTAGTATCAATAAGCACCTGCTCGCTTATAACAGGATAAGCAGCCGCACCCTTGCCAAAATCCTTAAGCATCTCATCTGCTTTGATTCTCTCGAAATCGTTCTTTATTATAAATGCGTACTCAATGAAAGGTGTTCTCTTTAATACATCTCTTTTCTGTCCTGCATTCAGGGCTGCAAACCACTCATGTCCCTCAACAACATCTGAACCGTACTGGCTCTCAAGGTATTCCTTAAGCCTGTCTCTTTCAGGACTCTTACAGGTATATGTTCCCTTTCTTGCATTGTCAATAAAGTTCTCAAGTTCCTGTGCTGCCTTACACTCTTCTGTATATTCACTGCGCATCTTCTGGTAAGTCTCAAGAATAACCGAAAGCATTGCCTCGTCATTATCTGCACTATATATTTCACGGATTTTGCCCATGCGCTCGGCATCTGCATTACCAGCTTCATCAGCTTTTTCAAGCTTTTCTGACTGCTCAGCAAATATATCAATAAGCGCTTTATTGGCAGATATTGTCTCATTAAGTGACATTAACTGCTGCTGCACATCATTGAATTTTTCGGACATTCTTGTCTCTTCATTCTTTAACAGTTCTTTATCCCTGAATGACTTGTCATATTCTTCAGACGCATTTTCACATACAACAGTTCCTGCCTCTGATAAAGCTGCTCCAAGCTGTGTCTGTAATTCCTGTATCTCATTCTCAAGATTATCCGAAAGACTGCCAAGACCTGCCGCCTCTTTGTCAGCATTTCTAAGGTTATCCTTAGCCTCTGATAATCTGACTTCCAGAGCCTTAACACGGTTAGCTGCTATATCAAGCTTTTCTTTAAGTCTTCTGGTCTCTGTCTCATAGAATTTTCTGTAACCAGCAGCAAGTATCTTTAACTCTGCTGTTATATCAGTATCTTCTCTTAATCTGTTATCTATCGCAATCCGAAGCCCTTTATAAGACTTCTCATATTCTGCATAATCTTTATAATCGCCCGCAGACTCCATCAAAGAAAGCTTTCCTCTTGCCTCTTCAATTGCCGCGTTCTTGAGTTCAAGTGCCTTTCTTGTCTCATTAACAAGGCTCTCAACTCCTGCCATCGAATTCTTTTCAGACATAACCTCTGCAACTGCTATAGCTTCCTTCTCGTGTGCAAGCTCATCATACATCTTAGTGATAAGGTCATCCTGACTCTTAAGTTCCTTATCCTTCTTATCACTTTCCCGCATAGCAACAAGAAGCAGGTCATATAGCTGCTTCTCTATTTCTTCTTTTCTGTTGTAAAATGCTTCATATGTCGACAGATATTCTTTAAAACTGTCGATAGCTGCAATCTGGCTGTCATATGCTCCAAGCTGTGAGTGTTTCTTTGAAAGCTCCACTAACTTGTCCTTAATATCCATAAGAGTCTGAGCCATCATGCCCTCATCATTATCAACTGACAGCTTGTTATTGAAGGATTTCTGGATAATCTCCTCTATAAGCAGATCCTCAACAACCTTACGGCTTGTCTTATAATTTGACTCGAAATATGTTCTTACATGTCCCTCTGTCTTGTTAATTCCACGCACAATTTCCCATGCACTCTCATATATTCCGTAGTTGCTTATGAAGCTCTGGTAATCACCTTTTCTGTCAAATATCTTAACAACATATTTGTACCCGCCCTTCTCAAGGTCACGAAGATAAGCCTTAAGTCCGTTATATGTAATTCTCTCTCCATTACTTACAAGTGGAAGATTCTTAATATCGTTATCGCCAAACTCCCTGTAGAATATGCAGTAATTAAAGTATTCAACACTTGCTGTCGGTGCAGCTGTCTGTTCCTGTCCATCCTGATTCTCATCGTCTGTGCCTCTTCCCTTTCTTGCACAGAAACCAGTTGTCATGAACCTGAAACCATCCTTCTGATAACATGGATCTAACTTCCACTCAACCAAAGAATGAATACATGTATTACCGCTTCCCTGCCTGAAAAGCTTCTCTATCGGCTGCTTGTCATCAAGTGTGCAGTTAGGAAGCATATTCTGCATAAGAAGCAGCATAAGCAGGCTCTTACCACCGCCATTGGCAAGGTCATATATAGTATTCTGGCAGTTGAAGCGCATCACGAAATCGTCGTACACCTGTGTACCGAAATTATATTTAACATTATTAACTCTGATTCTGTTAATCTGTGGCATCGCGTCCTCCATTCATAAGTTCGGCAAATCGTCCTCTGTAATCATCAAAATAATTCTCTATAAGACTTCTGAATCTGTCTGTCGGATAATATCTGTCCTGACTCTCAACTAAAAGTTCCTGTGCAACGCAGAAATTAAGCACAAGCTTTACCATACCCGACTTTGAATTTCTTGCTGCTCTCGCTCCTGTCTGATCCTCTACTGTTGTCACCGGAAGCTCGTCCCATGTAAGTGCTATCTGCTTAAAGCTGTTCTCCTCAACCTCATCAAGCACAAGCCCTGCGCTCTTATCGACAATACCACCTGTTGTCTTATCAACATTTTTAATGATGTCCTCAAGTCTTATGAACTCAGCATAAGTTGAACTCATTGTATCTGAATAAAACTCTGTTATTATGTTGTAGATTATGAAATACGCAAGATATAATTCTTTATTAACTCTTAACCCAAGTACATTTCTTAATTCCTCGTTGGAATATCCAAACACCCTGTTATTATCACCTGCACTCACATACAGACCATTGTTATATTCATATATGTTAAGATTAAGTTTCTTAAGTGACATATGAACGATGTCATACACTTCTGCATTATTATTGTATTCCTGATAAAGAGCTGCATTCTCGCCCCTCTCAGACACATTTTCCCCTGTGATAAGCTTGGAAACTATGTCCAGCGCCTTATCTAGATTTCTATTCTCCATGTGCTTCCTTTCGTACCAATTCAACATCTGCCATCATACAGTTATCCGACAATATAACCTGCCCGCCAAGCCCTTTTCTTATTGCAAATGTAAAGCTTTCCGTATCTTTAAAGCCTTCCCCTAAGTATGCATCAAGAAATGTATCTTCTCCCGCATCACCGCCAAGCTGGTACTCATCCTTCTGGCACAGATTAACAAAGAAAGAGAAGAAATCTGCATTTCTTAGAATCTGCTCACCATACGCCCTCTTCATTGCATCTGCGAACTGACCAAGTGTTATAATGTCCGATTTTTTCAAACACATAATGAGATTTTTCATAAGGAATATGTAATTATCCTTAATTCTCTTTTCTTCAATCTCATCTGCGAATTCAATATCTTCCGGTCTTTCATTGCTTATAAGCTCTTTCTCCTCATATCTTGGAGGCTTCACCATAAGCGCATCATCAATGCTTATCAGGTCAAATGTCTTTCTTATGTTCGGCTTTAGAAGCGGACTTAACATTGTGACTAATATATCTGCATTATCCCTCTTAATCATATCTGAAAGTGCCGATGTGAAATCCATATGGCTTCTTAATCTGCCAAGCTTGGCGCGTCTTACTGCGTCATCGGTCATCTTCTGCATTTCTGTACAATCCTTTAAAAGTTCGCTGTGCCTGTTCATTGCCTGCTTAAGCTGAGTCTCAAGACTGTATATTTCGTTCATCGTCCTGTAATAGCCTTCGCCTGTGCTGCCCGATGCATTAAGCTTCTCGATTGATTTTGCAATAAGGTCACGGTTCTTCTTAAAAAGCTTTTCTTCATCATCAAACCATTTCATTCCTGTCTTGACGAATTCCTCATAAGCCTCTATTCCTGCAAATACATCACCCGACAGAATTGTCAGCACTTCATTCTTCTTTAACTTAAGGCGGTTGACCTCTTCGTTGATTCTTTCAACCACTTCAACTCCGCCACGGAAGTTCTGTGAATTAATCATTTTTTCAAGAAGAAGCTGGGATACGCTTATCCTGCTCTCGTCCTTGATTTCCTTGGTATCAAGATAGAATTCAATAGCATCAGGGCTTATCGAATACCACACGGTATTGTCTCTTATCGAACTCTCGATTATCTTCATTCTTGATACTCTCTTTTTCCTGTCCACCGGATCAAAATACGAGAATTCAAATGGCCTGCCATCATTCTTTATCTTGTCAAATATATAATCAGCAATCTCCTTGCTGTCCTGTTCATTCAAATCAAGCCCGAAATCTCTCTTAAGTATCAGCCTTAAGAAATCGAGATATTCGGGATATGTAACATCCTTTTCCTTAAAATTATTCTCCTCTATAAAGAAACGGAGAACCGCCATAACTATATAGCCCATATCAAGTATTTCGTATTTACCATCCTTGAAATTAGAAAATGATGTGTCTATCAGTCTGAAGAAAGGATAATATTTCTTCAGATTAAGCATTCGTTCACGGTGATCCGATATGATATCACCTGTCATATTCTCTGCCATAGTATTCTTCATTTCTGCGCACGCATTTTACACATATTGTCTTAATGCCCGGTGCGCCATGGCATTAAGCTTAAAGCTTGGTTCTTCGCCAAATTTAAAGCTCGGTTCTTCCGTCCAGCGCTCTTAAAAGTGTAACCTCATCGATATATTCAAGATCACCACCGACAGGAACTCCGCTTGCAATTCTTGTCACCTTAATTCCTGTTGGCTTTATCATTTTGCTTATGTACATTGCTGTTGTCTCACCCTCCAGATTGGAATTAGTTGCGATAATAACCTCGTCAACATCTCCCTGAAGCCTTACCATAAGCTCCTTTAACCTGATATCAGCCGGTCCGATTCCAAGCATCGGGCTTATTGCTCCATGAAGAACATGATATACGCCCTCGTACTTTCCTGTCTTTTCATATGCCGCCATATCTCTTGTATGTTCAACTACCATAATTGTCTTATGGTCTCTTTTCTGGTCGCGGCATATCGGACACAGTTCTTCATCTGTAAGTGTAAAACACTCCTTACAGTAGTGTATATGCTGCTTTGCATCAATCATCGTGTCTGCAAGTCTCTTAACCTCAGACTCAGGCATGTTTATAATGTGAAATGCCAGGCGCTGGGCGCTCTTCGCCCCAACCCCTGGTAATCTCGACAATTCTTCAATTAATCTGTTAATATGACCACTGTAGATGTCCATTAGAATAAGCCTCCGCCTAATCCTCCAAGTCCTCCAGTAATCTTAGCCATCTGTGCCTGTGACTCTTCTTCGCATTTTCTTAAAGCTTCATTAGTAGCTGCTACGATTAAGTCCTCAAGCATCTCTACATCATCTGGATCAACTGCTTCAGGGTCAATCTTAACCTTAGATACTTCTCTCTTACCTGTAACAGTTACCTCAACTACTCCGCCGCCTGCTGTCGCACTGAATTCCTTATTCTCAAGCTCTGCCTGCTGCTCCTCCATCTGACGCTGCATTCTCTGTGCCTGCTTCATCAGATTATTCATATTACCAGGCATTCCTCCTGGAAAACCACCTCTTTTAGCCATTATATAAGTTCCTCCTTATCATCTACTTCTATATCTATGCCTACGAGTTCCTTAAGATCCACAAATCTGCTGTGGAAATCCTCATCATCGTTAAGCTTAGTCACTTTAATTGAAACCCTTACTCCTGTTCTCTCCTCAATTACATTCTCTATGCTCTCCATAACTTCCTGTCTGCTGAGTGAATTATAGGCACTAAGTGATTCTACCATAATTTCAAGACTAATTCCATCTTCTGCTAATGTAACATGTGCAGCCTGTAAAAATGTCTGATTAACCGGATCATCTATCGTTGCAATGATATCCTTCCAGCCTGCCGCAATTGCCTTAACATCTTCCGGAACAGCGTCATATACACGCTTAACTACAGGCTTCTTTGGAGTCTGCTGCTGTACTGCTGCCTGACCACCCGTAGCACCTGCATTTACAAGTCTGCCGCTTTTAATATCATCAAGTACTTTCTGTAACTGCCCTTCAAGCATTGTCACACGGCTTACAACATCACCGATATCCTGACTGTTATCCATTGCCGGACGCATCAGCTTTATAAATGTTATTTCTGTCTTAACTCTCTTCTGTGTAGAGAACTTCAGGTCATTTGATAATTCTGACAACACTCTTATATAGTACATAAGTGTATCTATATCAACATTCTGTGCATCCTTCTTCAGGTCTTCAAGATTATCTGCTGATACTTCTATTACATCTTCAATTCTTTCTGCATCTTTAGTTGTCTTAATAAGAAGCAGATTTCTAAGATACCATATAAAATCTGTAACAAACTGAGAAAGGTCTCTTCCCTGCATTATCAAATCTTCCATAAGTGACATGCACACGGCAACATCTCCTGACAGAATTGTTGAAAGCATTTTACTAAATACCGCCGTGTCAACTGCCCCAAGTACATCTAACACATTTTCATACTTAAGGTCTTTTCCCAGATAGAACGCCAGACACTGGTCTAACAGACTTAACGCATCTCGCATAGAACCATCTGCAGCTTTGGCAACATATTTTATTGCCTTGTCCTCTACATTCAGCCCCTCCGCCTTCATAAGTTCTGACAGTCTTGCGGCAATTGTCTCTATTGTTATCCTGTGGAAGTCATATCTCTGACATCTTGAAAGGATTGTAATAGGAATCTTTGCCACTTCTGTAGTAGCCAGTATAAATATTACATATGCAGGAGGTTCTTCCAATGTCTTTAACAGCGCATTAAACGCTCCTATTGAAAGCATATGAACCTCATCAATTATATAGACTTTGAATCTTCCTTCTGTCGGTGAGTACTGTACTTCTTCTCTTATCTGTCTTATATTATCGACACCATTGTTAGATGCCGCATCTATCTCTATTACATTCATGCTTGTTCCAGCCGCAATCGCCTTGCATGTCGGACACTCCCCACAAGGGTTGCCGTCAACCGGATGCTCACAATTAACCGCCTTCGCAAATATCTTGGCAACTGATGTCTTACCAGTTCCTCTCGTTCCGCAGAACAGATATGCATGGCCTATTCTGTCTGCATTAATCTGATTTCGCAGAGTTGTTACTATTGTATCCTGTCCTTTGACATCATTGAAATTGTCCGGACGCCATTTTCTGTATAAAGCCTGATATGACATGGTTACCTCCCTCTGCGCTATGTCTACTTTCGCAGCCCTTAACCTCATGCGTAAAACCATCCGCCTCCGGCGTCTGTCGCTGCTTCGCAGCTTATGTTTTACTTATGTCGATTAAGTTCCTGCTTCGCAGGATAATTTAGGAATGTCATACAGCTTCTTACATGCAAGCATGACGAATCTGCATGACATTCCTAAATTAGCTGCGACGAGTAACATTTTAATAACAAAAGCCGTGCGTCCGGCTTCGAACTGATATCCACAGACGTTACCGATGCAGTTAGCTCGATCCAGGCACCCTTTCAACACCCGGAAGGTTCCACTTAATGCTGCTTCATTCCTGACCTGACATGGTTCGTGGATTTCCGTCGTGAAAGACCCAAATGTCAACACCACTTACACCGGGCTGCTCCATAAATATCAACCCTCTGCCGAACATCACCCCTGCTATAGCGGATTGCAGGTTCAAGGTGCCGCTACTACCCCGGCTGCACGGTATTTCAATTATACTTGTTACATATGCCTGTTGTCAAGGTGTGAAGCGTTGACAAAATAAGACAGCCTCCGCAATCCACGCAGAAGCTGCCTTAAACCATTACCTTAAACGTATTACTCCAAACATATTATTCCTATCCCTCATCCTTAGATTCTTCATACCTAGGCAGCTCAACTATCACCGCCTCATGATGAACAGCCGGAAGGAATTTCTCCATCACTTCCTTAGTCTTTAACTTAAGGCTTGATGTATTGATGCAGGGATGACATCCGAGAGATTCTCCCTCAAGCACTTCCTTATCCATCAGTAACTGCACATGATTATCCGTATCATTCATAAGTCCCATTATGGATACTGAACCCGGTGTTATATCAAGGAATTCCTCCATATATGATTCATCTGCAAATGAAAGTCTCGCTGAATTAATCTGCTTACTCAGATCCTTTGTCTTAAATGGCTTGTCACCCGGCATCATAAGCATATAAAAATTCGTCTTCTGTCTGTTACATAAGAAAAGATTCTTACATATAAGTGTGTCCAGAATCTTATCTATGTCATTACACACTTCCATTGTTGTAGCAGGCTCATGGTCTGTTCTGTAATATTCCATTCCAAGCTTGTCCAACAAATCATATACTCTGATTTCTTTTTCTAATCTTCCTGTTTCATCGGCAGGTCTTCCTTTAATAAGTTCCATGATATTTCTCCCTGACAATCTGATATTCCGTTATTCCGACTATCTCATGATCTGATAATCTACTCAAAATAATACAGATATACATCCTCAAGGTCAATATTATCTCCAACTTTTACTGCTTCTTCTGGAAGCTCATCACCTACAACTCTTAACGCAAGACCGTTCTTTCTCTGTCTGATATTGCCAATCTTGTATTCCTTCTGCAGCTCGCCGACCTCGTCAAGCGTGCATGTTATCTCACCGACTTTTCCAGCCATGCTTTCAATAAGCTCAACAGGTGTTCCTGTCGCAATTATCTCTCCGCTCTTTAGAAGAAGTACTTTATCAGCAATACATTCAATATCACTTACAACATGAGTTGCAAAAAGAATTATCTTGTCCTTAGACAGCTCTGCAATATAGTTTCTGATTGAAATTCTCTCTTTAGGGTCAAGTCCTGCTGTTGGCTCATCAAGTATAAGAATCTTAGGATTGCCAAGAAGTGCCTGTGCAAGCAGCACTCTCTGCTTCATTCCTCCTGAAAATCCTCCAATCTTCTTATATGCAACCTTAGTAAGATTAACAACCTCAAGCAGTTCATCAATCTGCTGGTTGACCGTCTTAACAACCTCATTGCCATTCTCATCAGTAGTCTTAATCTTCTTAACGCCCTTAATCTCTGCCATATATTTAAGAAATGCTTTAGGCGAAAAATCCTCATAAAAGCCCTGCTGCTGAGGCATGTATCCAACCAGACCCCTGAACTGTTTGCCAAGCTTTAATATATCTTCCTTGGCACTGTCCTCTCCAAAAAGAATGCTTCCACCATTCATCTTATCTCTCGATACATTATCTGTGATAAGATTAATCATAGTACTCTTGCCAGCTCCATTAGCACCAAGAATACCATATACTCCTGGTGTAAATGTATAATTAATCCCCTTCAGTGCCTGAACTGTACCATAAGTTTTCTTTAAATTCCTTACCTCTAATTTCATACCCTGTACCTTCTCTTTCCTAATGATTTTCCAACCTTCATCATAACCAGCATAATTACAAACTCGCATACCAGCTCTGTCATATAGCGCACAATCATGAATTGTCCTACGGATGTATGAAGTATAAGACTTTTGATCCCCCGATACTGCCTGCTGATATAATCATTATACTACTAATCAGTTCCAGTGCAATCATAATTCTGCGCACGTCCCCTCCTTTTATTATTAATACGAAAAATGTTCCTGATAAGTTGACGCATTTTCACAAAAAAGTTAAAATTTTTATAATATTTTGTGGAGGATAATCTAGTGGAGAATACTCAGGTGGTTTTTGATAAAGATGATTACAGATATATGAAACAGGCAATCACACAGGCTAAGAAGGCTTATAAACTCAATGAAGTGCCTATCGGCTGTGTGATTGTGTATGAAGGAAAGGTTATAGGAAGAGGCTACAACCGCCGTAACACTGATAAAACCTCTCTCGGCCATGCCGAGATTACTGCAATTAAGAAAGCCAGCCGCTACATGAACGACTGGCGTCTTGAGGACTGCACTTTATATGTTACACTTGAACCTTGCCAGATGTGTGCAGGTGCTATTGTTCAGGCAAGAATTCCAAGAGTTGTTATCGGCTCAATGAACCCTAAAGCCGGATGTGCCGGTTCTATACTTAACATCCTTCAGATTCCAACATTTAATCACCAGTGCGAGATCACTAAAGGTGTATGTGAAGAAGAATGTTCAGAAATGCTCACAACATTTTTTAAGGAGCTGCGTAAAAGCAAGAAAAAAGATGCCAATGCCTGATTATATTTCCTGATACCAGTATCCAAAATATGGATTGGCATAGTCACTCCTGTGGCTCTTCTTAAAATTATTAAAGCCAAACATTGAAGCCATGTAACGTTCACGGTTGCAGTACATTCCCGGAACGCCAATGAAATATTTAGTATTATCAAGGTTATCGCGCACTCTTCCAAAAAGTATGTGTCTGAAATTATAATAGCCATGCAGCAGGAAGCTGTTTCCCGCGATATCAATTTCATTCTGGTTAAGACACTTTAACTTCTCTGGCGACACTTCTATACAATCATAGAAGTAATCATCGTCAAATGCATCTATATAATCAGCCCGCACAAAAAGCTTTTCAAAAGGATCCGTCTGCGTTGCATCGGCTCTGTGTGCTTTTTGCTGCAAATGTTGTGTTTCCGCAGGTATTTTAGCTGCTGCTCCGGCAGCCTTTATATCTTCTGTGGATATGTCACTTTCGTTTACACTTTCCGCGGTCACACCTGTCTGTGGTCTGTATGCTTCGGCCTGTTTTGACTGAACTGTCTGCGGTCTGCCCGCTGACACAGCAGGTTCTGCCTGAGCCATCTGCGATTCTGCGGTCTGCGATTCTGACGACTCTGGTCTGACCGGTTCTGACCTTAACGATTCTGCCAGAACAGACTCTGACATTTGCTGCCCCCGCTCTTTTTCCTCACTCTGTCTCATACGCTCTTTTATAACAATTCCTGCTTCAACCTGCTTCTTTGCATCCATTCCTGAGAACACAAGCATGTCAGGTGTTACGTCCTCATCCTTCCACATAGACATCATACAATCATATCTTGCATCCTCCCTTGCAACCGCAAGCCCGCATATATCCTTAAATCCATAACCGGTTTCATCGATATTATCAGGGTTGAATATTCCACTGTATTCCATCTGTCCCATTTTTACAAGACATTCCCCAAGCTTTATAAGCCTGTAACCACCGTCAGTAACCATCATATATATTCCAAACATTTCCGGGCTGTCAGTCTTAACGCCTCTTAAGCTGATACTTAACTTGAACTGCCCCTGATGAACTAATGCCTTCGCAAATCCTACATTTCTCCCCTTTACTCCTTCCGGATATGAATATATGTATGAGACAAGACGCTGATAATCCACAATAAACCTCCGCCATAATTAATTCTCTTATGCACCTTATGCCATGTGTTCTGAAAATATTACAACTTGACATTTTTTATTAAGTTTCATAACATTATTCTTATAGATTGGAGGCAATATGAGCGATAATAAATATAATAATGTTATGCACCTCGGCAACCCAACTAACACGATTGCCGTGCTTAACAGATATGGTTTTGATTTCAAGAAAAAGTTCGGTCAGAACTTTCTTATAGATGAAAATGTTGTTGAGAAAATCGTCCGTGAAGCAGGCGTTACGAAAGACGATTTCGTTGTTGAAGTCGGCCCTGGAATTGGAACAATGACACAGATTCTGTGTGAAAATGCCAGAGAAGTTGTTGCCGTTGAGATTGATAAGAAGCTTATCCCTATTCTTACAGAAGATACTCTTTCTTATTATGACAATGTAACAGTAATCAATGAAGATATCTTAAAGCTTGATATCAAGAAGCTTGCAGATGAGAAGAATGAAGGCAGACCAATCAAGGTTGTTGCCAACCTTCCATACTATATAACAACACCTATTATTATGGGACTTTTTGAGAGCCATGTACCATTAGACAGTATAACTATCATGGTTCAGAAGGAGGTAGCTGACCGCATGCAGTGTGGTCCTGGAACTAAAGATTATGGCGCACTTTCACTTGCTGTACAGTTCTACGCCAGACCTAAGGTTGTGCTTAATGTACCTGCAAGCTGCTTTATGCCTCGTCCTAATGTTGATTCAGCGGTTATCCGTCTTGAGCGCTTCAAGACTCCACCTGTTGATGTTAAGAATGAGCATCTTATGTTCAAGATAATAAGAGCATCATTTAACCAGCGCCGCAAGACTATGCTTAACAGTGTCGGCAATTCCGGCATCGGCATCACGAAAGAAGCTCTTACCAACGCATTAGAAACTATGGGACTTCCGCTTACTATCCGCGGCGAAGCCCTTACACTTGAGCAGTTTGCAGAGCTTAGCAACCTGCTGTGCTAAATAACATGATACCTATAAGTAGTCGCATTTTCGCAGCTTTAGTAGGTTTTTTACAGCAAAATTCACGTAAAACAGGTTATTTCCAGACTAAAGACCTATATAACAACAAAAAACGGCTATTTAGTAGGTGTTTTCATGGCTTTATCAATAAAAACCACGTTAAAAGACCTACTAAATAGCCGTTTTATTATAACTTATAGGTTTCAGCACCAAAAAGCAGCCTTCTCGCATTCTGGTTAGTAACATCAATAACCTCCTGCGTATCAAGCCCTTTAATCTGCGCCAGCTTTTCTGCAACATATTTTATATTGCGGCTGTCGTTTCTTTTACCTCGGTTAGGCTCAGGTGCCATATATGGACTGTCTGTCTCCAGAACAATTCTATCCATCGGTATATACGCTGCTGCTTCCACAATCTTCCTGGCATTCTTAAATGTAAGAACACCGCCAATTCCTATAGAAAAGCCCATGTTAAGAAAATCTCTTGCGGCTTCCCTGCTGTATGAATAACAGTGAATTATTCCACCTGTCTCCTGTCCGTGATTACTCTTTAATATGTCGATTGTATCCTGACATGCATCTCTTGAATGAATCATTACCGGCATGTGTGTACGGTACGCTACATTCATCTGTGCTGCAAACCATTCACGCTGCTGCTTCTTCTCAGCCGCCGCCATATCTGCATCATCTGACACATAGTAGTAATCAAGTCCGATTTCTCCAAGTGCAACAATCTTTCTGGTCTTAGATTCACCAAGCATGTTTTCCAGCCATTCAATGTCCGATTCTTTCAATCTGACAATATCCTCCGGGTGGAAACCAATCGCTGCGTATACCTTTTCATATTGTGCAGCAAGTTCAAGGGAAGCCTCACAGCCCTGACGGCTTGCACCTACATTAACAATGTAATCAAGCTCCCCTGTATCACTAAGCATGCTGCTTATAAGTTCATCTCTGTCCTCATCAAATCTTTCATCATCATAATGAGCATGAGTTTCAAATATCTTCATATCTATCAGCCAATCTCTGCGCCTTCAATAATATCCTTCTCAAGTGTAAGAACTGATAAGTTATCCTTATCATCCCATGCTGAGATAATCATTCCCTGTGACTCAATACCACAGATCTTTCTTGGCTTTAAATTAGTACATACAACTAACTTCTTACCAATAAGCTCCTCTGGCTTATAGTACTTCTGGATACCTGATACGATAGTTCTCTTCTCATCACCAATCTGAAGCTCGAACTTAAGAAGCTTTGTCTTCTTAACAGCTTCACATGTAAGAACCTTGGCAACTCTGAACTGAACCTTTTCAAAATCATCAAATGTAATCTCAGGCTTAACTTCAACCTGTGGATATTCTGTAACACCATTAGCCTTCTTCTGTGCTTCCTGAATAGCCTCAACCTTTTCCTTAAGGTCCTTCTCGAAGTCAAGTCTTGCGAAAAGAATCTCTGGTGTCTCAGTAACCTTAAGTCCTGTTTCTCTTAAGCCAAATGTTGCAAGGTCATCAAAATCTCTTACTCCTGCCTCTGGATTAGCTGGATAAAGCTGTGCAAGAATCTTATCTGTAGTCTCTGGCATGAAAGACTTAAGAAGATTAGCACCGATTGTAATACTCTCAACAAGATTATAGAGCACTTCTGCTAATCTGTCCTGCTGTGCCTCATCCTTTGCAAGAGCCCAAGGCATTGTCTCGTCAATATATTTGTTACATCTCTTAAAGAGTGTGAATACTTCTGTGATAGCATCTGCTACATGAAGTGTAGCCATCTTTGCCTGAACCTTATCTCTTGTTGCTGTTACAACAGCCTTAAGGTCGCCGTCAATTGCAGCATCCTCTACGCCAGTCTTATTAACAACTCCGCCAAAATACTTGTTAGACATTGCAATTGTTCTGTTTACAAGATTTCCAAGTGTGTTGGCAAGGTCTGAGTTCATACGCTCAACCATAAGCTCCCATGAGATAACACCATCATTCTCAAATGGCATCTCGTGAAGAACAAAGTAACGTACAGCATCAACGCCGAAGAGGTCTACAAGGTCATCTGCATAGATAACATTTCCCTTAGACTTACTCATCTTACCATCATTCTGTAATAACCAAGGATGTCCAAATACCTGCTTAGGAAGTGGCTCTCCAAGTGCCATAAGGAATATTGGCCAGTAAATTGTATGGAATCTGATGATATCCTTACCGATAAGGTGAAGGTCTGCTGGCCAGAACTTCTTGTACTGCTCTGAAGAATTGCCATCAGCATCATATCCGATACCTGTGATATAGTTAGTAAGGGCATCAAGCCATACATAAACTACATGCTTGTCATCAAAGTCAACCGGGATACCCCATTTGAAAGATGTTCTTGATACACATAAATCCTGAAGTCCAGGAAGAAGGAAGTTGTTCATCATCTCATTCTTTCTTGAAACAGGCTGAATGAATTCCGGATGTGTATTGATATGCTCAATAAGCTTGTTGGCATATTTGCTCATCTTGAAGAAATAAGCTTCTTCCTTAGCTGGCTTAACTTCACGTCCACAATCAGGACACTTTCCATCAACAAGCTGGCTCTCTGTCCAGAAAGACTCACATGGAGTACAGTACATGCCTTCATATGAACCCTTATAAATGTCTCCCTGATCATAAAGTTTCTTAAAAATCTTCTGAACCTGCTTCTCATGGTAATCATCTGTTGTTCTGATGAACTTATCATATGAAGTATTCATAAGATCCCATATTCTCTTAATCTCTGTTGAAACATTGTCAACAAATTCCTTAGGTGTAATTCCAGCTTCCTCAGCCTTAAGCTCAATCTTCTGACCATGCTCGTCAGTTCCTGTCTGGAAAAATACATCATAGCCTTCCTGTCTTCTGAATCTTGCAATACTGTCTGCAAGAACGATTTCATAAGTATTACCGATATGTGGCTTGCCTGATGTATAGGCAATAGCTGTTGTCATATAAAATGGACCTTTACTCTGTGGCATATCAATTCCTCCATAATCTATTATTTTAATTCATCGTTATAACGCAAATGTAGTGTGAATCATTTATCCGTAAACTTTATCATAGAAAAATTTACAATAAGTGTCAAGTCTGTATTAAGTATGATACAATATGTGAATAATAAATCAATATTTCTTATAATATTAATTAAGACAGAAATGAGGATTAGTATGCGTAATAAACAACTTTGCCTTTTACATCAATTTCTTAACAAGGCTGTGAGCCTGCTGATAGTTTTTATAATAGTAATTACCCTGTCTGGCTGCAGCCTGCCCTGGAATCAGAAGCAGATATCAGAAACTACTATATCTGCCACCGAGGATAACGCTGATTTCACGGAATATGTAAACAACCTGTTTGCTGACCTGTTAAGTGCCGACATGGTATCTTTGCATGCCTATGTCGAACACCCCAAGGATTTCGGAATTAACGATTATGAGATTACTCTTGGCCGCTACGACCTTGACAATCCCGATGATACCTCAGATTACACCGACATAATATCAACGCTTAAATCATTTGACAGAAGCACACTCTCCGCAAAACAGCAGATTACGCTTGATGAGCTTCTTATGTATATGGAAAATGAGCTGGAATACAGTGATTTGTACATGTTTAATACACAGCTTCAGACAACTACAGGTATTCATGTCCAGCTGCCACTGCTTTTTGCTGAATACACATTTGCAGAAAAGAAGGATATTGACGAATATATTGAACTGCTCTGCGATGTTGACGGATATTTTGAAAATATGGCTGCATTTGAGAAGCTTCGTGCTGACAACGGATATTTTATGGAAGATACCCTTGCCGATGAGGTAATTGAAAGCTGCAAATCATTCCTTGAGACTGCCGGTTTGCCAGATGGTGCAATGATATCAACCTTTAACGAAAAGCTTGCTTCTGTTGACGGACTTTCTTCACAGGATATTGCAGATTATAAAGCTAAAAATGTGTCCGCAGTCAATGAACATGTAATTCCAGGATATCAGTCCCTTGTAAATGCGCTTACTTCATTGAAAGGCTCTAACAGGTATTCAGGCGGTTTATGCAATTATCCTGATGGTTCACGGTATTTTGAATATATACTCTCTTCAACACTTGGCTGGAGCAAATCTGTTGACGAATATGATAAGCTGGTTGATTCTTACCTCAAGAAATATATGCTTAAAATGCAGTCACTTGCACTTAAAGACTCCTCTATTCTTGATAAATTTGACACATTTTCATTCAATATGACAGACCCGGTTGGCATACTTACCGACCTTAAGAAAAGAATAACCGATGATTTTCCTGAGATTCCAGATGTGAATTATAATATCAAATATGTGTCAAAGGCGCTTGAGGACTACACCAGTCCGGCTATGTACTTTATTCCGCAGCTTGATAACCTTGATATCAATTCAATATACATCAATTCTTCAGGCACTTCTGCGAGTGAATTATATCCTACACTTGCACATGAAGGGTATCCGGGACACATGTACCAGACACAGTATTTTGCCGCAACCAACCCTGACTGGATAAGATACATTCTTGCACCAGGCGGATATGTTGAAGGCTGGGCATCATACGTTGAAGTTCTTTCTTATAATTATGCACAGACCGGCAACGATACACTTAACAAAATGTATGCTGCTAATTATGCCACTGTCCTGTGCCTTTATGCAAAAGGGGATATTGGCGTTAATTACTATGGATGGAGTGAAGATGATGTTTACCGATTCATCAGCCAGTATGGTTTTGATGATAAATCTGTCGCCCACGAAATGTATTACGCATTCGTATCTGACCCTGGCAATTATTGCAAATATGTTCTTGGAATGTTAGGATTTGAGCAGTTAAAGACTAAGGCACAAAGCGAGCTTTCTGACAAATTCAATCTTAAAAATTTCCACCAGTATGTACTCGACATGGGGCCTGTACAGTTTGATATATTATTTAACAACCTTGATGCATGGATTAAAAAAGAAAAATATAATTAAACATAAAAAATGGGATGTTACCTTAACAATAGTCTGGTAACATCCCTTATTAATTGATTATTATACGCTTCCACCTGGATAATAACCGCCTGAACCATAGCCACAACACATTGGCATACATATATTTGAACACAGGCAGAGTGCAACCCACGGAGCACAGCCTGTACAATATGTTGTAGATGATGGTCCCTGATACTGCGTCCTTCTTCCTGCATACCAGCTTCCACCGCTTGCAATACGCTGATACAACAGCTGATACTGCATATTGTCAGGATCAGAATCCAACGCACGCTTAGCATCTTCCAACGCAGTTGCTTCTTCTCCTTTTCCAAGATGTGCTAATGCACTATAGTAGTACCATCTTCCATCCCGGTCAGTTATGTTGTTAAGCACATTAATAGCTTCATCATAACTTGAATTATTAATATAATTAGCTGCTGCCCTCAGATGCACTGTTGTGGGATCATTACCATTGAGATTATCACTGCCATATCCATTGCCACCATAGCTTCCTGTATATCCGCCAAATCCAAATGGCCCGAATCCCCAGAAGCTTCCAAAATCTCCATAGCCACCCTGTGACTGGTTCTGATAATCACCATCATAACCATAATGGTCTGAACGTCCTGTACCATAACGCGTCTGGCTATATGACTGACTGCTGTATCCGCCCTCACGCTCACGCATTATCTGGTTATACGCCTGCTGCACAAGCTTAAACATCTCTTCTGCCTGATCCTTATTAGGATTATTGATGTTAGCATCAGGATGATACTTTCGGCTCAGTGTTCTATATGCTTTTTTCACTTCATCATCGGAAGCATCCCTTGATACTCCCAACACTTTATATGGATCTGTCATTATGTTCCTCCAACTGCTTACCGGCAGTGTCAATTCTTTTTCTTCTGGCGGCGTAGAACTTTGTCCATACACCTGAATATATAATATTTCTTAACAGCTCTGCATTAGCAAGAATCGGCAGTCTCTCAAAAGCCCTTGCACATCCTGCCATATATGCTTTAAGTATGTTTTCTGCAAATGTATCAAAATCCTCTACATCCTTATGATACTTAAATACATTATAATTGTTCTTTTTCTCATCTTTTTCCAAATCATCATATGCATCCAGCAGATATATGAATCTGCCAAGATTATTGCCAAGCACCCTTAACTCATCACTCCACTCATCATCTTTCATGGCAGCAACTTCACCTAACAGTATGCCAAACTGTTCTGCCGGCTTGTCAATGTTAGTCTCCTGTGCCTTCTCATATTCTGACAACTTAGAAAGGCTTTTCCTTATAATCTCTGCCTTCTGCGGATATTTCTTCTCAAGCTTTTTAATATCTCTTTTCAATACTCCGGCATAAGTTCTTTTCAAGACCTTTTTCTCATCGTACCAGTCGTCCATACATTTGTAATATGTCAGAAGGACATTCATGTCCGCAACATAATCTGAAACAACGTTACGCCTCACAGGATGCTTTCTTAATGGATGTGTGACGCAACGTTCCTCAGAGTATATAGTTTCCGGTTCATACAACCCTGTAAGAAGTATAACCAGAAATGTCATATCATAGCTTAAGGAAATCTGCCCCTTCAATCCATGCGCTTCTGCCAGTGAATCGCACAGACCACAATAGTATGAGCGGTATTTATCAAATTCTCTGAATTTAAGTTCTGGCTGATCAACAACTATATACCCATACATACTAAACTCATACCTCCATTTTCGCTTATCATATAACATTGAAAATATTCAGTCAATCAGCCTTTCAAAGATTAATAAATTATTAATACTATTTTTAGATATTATTCTTGTCGTCAAAATCAGTTCCCCACAAAAGAAAACTTGTATAATCATCTAGCGAATTGACAGGACGCATTACATCGCTCTCGTCAAGATTGCTGGCAAATTCATTCTCACCGTCATCATAACCTTTATCGCCCTGCCCATTATCGTATCCGTTTCTGTACTCATCTTTTTCATGATTATAGTCAAATGCTGGAAACATTATGCCACCTCCTTTCGAAGGTAGTATGTTAAGTTTCACCTGGTTTTATCCGATATTATATATTTTAAAAACGTCTCCATACCAGCATTTATAATGTCAGTATGGGGACGTTTTATATATAATAGTTATATATTCATTTTTTATTCTACCTGATATCTAACTCTGGTGGAACATCAAGCTCGTGCGGAACTGGCGCACCGTTCTTCTTTCTCTGTCGTACACACTCGGTCAGCAGGTACTCTATCTGTCCATTAACAGACCTGAAATCGTCCTCTGCCCACGCTGCAATGGCGTCATAGAGTTTAGCTGATAACCGGAGAGGAACCTGTTTCTTACCTGAATCTGCCATTAGTAAAGACTTCCTGAATTAACTACTGGCTGGGCATCTTTGTTTCCACAAAGGACGACTAAAAGGTTGGATACCATAGCTGCTTTTCTCTCTTCATCAAGCTCTATAACCTGCTTTTCTGATAATCTCTCAAGCGCCATCTCTACCATTCCTACAGCACCATCAACTATCATCTTTCTTGCATCTACTATTGCTGATGCCTGCTGTCTCTGAAGCATTACTGCTGCTATCTCAGGTGCATATGCAAGATATGTTATTCGTGCTTCTATTATCTCAAGGCCGGCATCCGCTACCTTGCCCTGGATTTCTTTTCTTATTCTCTCTGCTACAACTTCACTTGACCCACGAAGGCTTCCCTCATCCGCAATACCATCTCCCGTTGTATCTACATTTTCTGCAACGTCATATGGATACATGCGGACAATATTACGGAGTGCGCTGTCACACTGTAATGAAAGATATTCCTTATAATTATCTACATTAAACACTGCCTTAGCTGTATCTGTCACTTTCCACATAACCGCAATACCAATCTCAACAGGATTACCAAGGCAGTCATTAATCTTCTGTCTGCTGTTGCTCAGTGTCATTATCTTAAGTGAAATCTTCTTATTAGCTGACTGTGAATTATTTCCTGCTGCAATTGCCATTCCTGCAACACCTGCCATGCTAGCCAGATCAAGCTTATTTCCATCTCCTGTCACATCACCGCTCTGATTAAGCTTAGTTGACGCTGCCGGGTTAACAGCAACACAAAACGGATTCACAAAATAGAATCCCGCTTCTTTAATAGTTCCAACATACTTGCCAAAAAGTGTAAGCACAAGTGCCTCCTGTGGCTTTAATACCTTAAGACCAATAAAAAATATCCAGCCTATTGCTGCGTATACACCACCTGCAACGATAAGTACTATCCATCCTGCTTTAGTCTCTGCCTGTTCAACCATAATCGAACCGACAATAATTGCTGCTATAGCTGCTACGTAAAGTAATATAAACAGCGTAACCATTGCCATACCATTCTTGCTTTTCTTCAAAACCTTTTCTTCCATATAAAAATACCTCCTTAACACCCTGATTATTAATCTTGTTATTGATTATTCTTTTAATGGTGTCTTTGTTGATATTCGCATGATATCATTTTGATATCATCTTGTCAAGATATTAACATTCTTCATTCCATTAATCACAATTTTTTATTGGACCTCATCAGACATTTTTTCTGGTCCGAAGTCCAAAGTTACTTCAGAATCGTAAATTGTACCCCGTGTCAAGGACACGACGGGTACAATTATTTACCCAATTTTTATCCTGCCAATAAAGGATTTATTCCTGTTTTTGTATACTGATAGAATTCATTTGGTGACATCTTTTTTAATAGCCATTGTCCTCTATCATTGTTGTAATAATCTATCCAATCATCTATTGCCTGTTTGATTTCATTATAATTCTCCCATTTCTTCTTTTTTATCTTTAACTCATCTTTCATGTGGCCGAAAAAGCTTTCCTGCGGTGCATTATCCCAACAGTTTCCTTTTCTTGACATTGATTGTCGTAAGTTATAATCAGATATAAGCTCACGAAAACTAACGCTTGTGTAATGACATCCCTGATCACTATGAATAACTGCATCTGTTTTTAATGTATCACCATGATTTTTTATCAGATTCCTTACTGTTTCTAGTACGAAATCAACTTCTAATGATTCACTTAATACATAAGATAATACCTGTTCTGTATATGCATCTTTTATAACTGATAAATAGCAGAATTTATCTTTAAATGGTATGTAAGTTATGTCTGTTAACAGTATTTTTCTTGCTCCATGCTTTCTGAATTCTCGCTTTACCCTGTTGTCTGCAACTGCATTTGTTCTTATTGCTTTTGCTATTCTTCGGTATGGATTTGCTGCTCTTATAGGACACAACAGCTCATATTTTTTCATCAGGCGTCGGATTTTCTTTACATTCATGCGGATTCCCATATGCAGCAGTCTCATGTGAATTCCTCTTGCACCCTTGTCATAGCCACGATATTTATAGGCTTCCAGTATAAGTTCAAAGTCCTTTTTATCTTGAATTTCACGCTGTTCACGTTGTTCTCTTCTTCGCAGCCAGTTATAATAACCGGAACGTGAAACCCCTGCTGCTGCACATAATTCTTTCACTTCAAGACTATTCATTTCAGCATTTATCTGATGTTCAATCAAAAGAAAAATGTCACATGCTTTCATTTCCTGGGCGGTAATTGCGTTTTTTTTAGAAATTCAACCATCTGTTCAAGATGTACTATCTTATCCTGAAGTTCTTTTATTGCAGCATTTGTCTGCTTTTTTGATAAATCTTCTTTTGCAAAAGCAGCTATCCTGTCTTCTTTCGATTTTCCTTTTGATTCCCTTAATCCTTTAGGTGATTTTGCCTCACGCTTAAATGTCTTCATTGCTGAATAAATACGTTTTTTCCCAAGAATGTCATCAGTGAGACCAGCCTCATTAAAGATCTTAATTGATTTCATGCCTCTTTCTGCCTGAGCTATTGCTTTTTGTTTAAACTCAAGAGAATAGGTAATCTTAGCTTGTGTAACATTCTTTACATATGGATTTGCCATAAGTATCTGCATCTGTTCTTCTGTGAATCTCTTTTTTGTAGACATGATAAACCTCCAATAAAGTTAATATAAATATATCACAGTATTGGTCTTCCTAAAACTATTGTGTTTTTTCATGTGTCAAAACTGGTTCAGCCATAAAGAATTAAATAGTTTAGGTATAAGGATAAAGTGTCGGTGTTTCCAAGATGGGAACCCCCAGAATTTTAGGTAAATAATTTCATATATGCGTGTCCACTATATGGGGTACATTTTATCGGAACTTTTTGGACCTTCTCACCTACTAACTTGCTCTTGAAGTCCAAAGCGGCATTTTTCACATAATGTTTTGGACTTCCATATACCTCCACACCGCTTCAAAGTCCAATCCGCCACTTTTTCTCGCTCCCTTTGGACTTCCATGTGTCTCTCCGCCACTCAAAAGTCCAATCCGCCATCCACCAGCTAATCTGCCGCTTACAAATAAAAAAGGAATACTCACACCATCTGCAATGAAATAAACTCTCAACGCTTCCTGTGTAAATATTCCTTCTGCCACTACAATTATTTACTGTATAAAAAAATAAAAGCCTTACAACCTAGGATTCCCTAAATCATAAGACCTTCCAGTGCACCGCCAGGGGTTCGAACCCTGGACACCCTGATTAAGAGTTGTGTATACTGTTATTATATATATTAGAATTAATTATGTCTAATAATTTTTCTTCATAATTTTCATCAGTTTTAATTCTATATAATTTTATATTTATTTTTTCAAACAACTTATTTTTAAAATCGTCTGTATTCTTTGCTTTTTCAGAATTATGTGTTTTATCATCTAGTTCTAGTGCATAAAGAATATGTAAATTATTGTCACATATTAAAAAATCAATATGCCTGCTTTTAATATAACCTCTATATTTAAATAGTTCTTGTTTATTTGTAACTTCAATAAAATCCTCCAGTCTAACTTTAGGACAAATTATATATTTATTATTATCTAATAATTTTTGTAATGTTTTAAAAAATGTGTATTCCGTTTTAGTTAATAACATTTTTGCTTTATAAGGATAATTATTTATATTAATATTGGAGTCTTCTGCGTCTTTTTTTATTTTATTTATTTTCTTTGTCGTTGTTTTGTTGTTCAATACAGAATTAACAATTATTAATATTATTATAAGAGCAATCCAAGTATAAGTGTTCATTATTTTATTCTCCTTTTTACCCAATCTTTGAAGATAATGACTTTTCGTCCTGGTCTTCAGGTATGTCTAATAATTTTCTAACAGATGCTTGTGTTCCTGGATCAGCTGCATAGTATGCATCAAGTATAGGATTTGCATATTCAAAGCCATTAATCAACTCATCAGTTGATACACCTAAATATAGTGATATTTTTTGAACAATATCAATTTTAGGGATTGTACCATTTTTATAATTGCCGATTGTGTTTGTGCTAATCTTTAAATCCTTACACATCTTATAAACAGTAATATTTCGTGATTTAAGTGCTTTTTCTAATGTTTCATAGAATTCCATAAATGTCCTTTCTGAATATACCTAAAAATAGTTACAATTTGCTTGACTATACCTATTTATAGGTATATACTATGTGTGTACTTAGTTATTAGACAACAAATGCCGCATAACAACACCGCTACTGTTGGCGGCAATTGTCTATCTTAACAAAATATTATATCAAGTAGCTGGCAATCCTGCAATGTCGGGAGCAGTGAAGGGAAAGGGTGTAATTATGAAAATTGAAATTGACAGAGAAATGACCGGCTTAATGCAACAGATTAAAGATCTTAATGCTCAAAAAGCTGGTCTTTTTTGTAATAGAGGTAACTCTATTGCAGAAGATATCAGGTTTGGAATAGAGCTTTCAAATGTCAATTCTAATCTTCTTCAGAAGTATTCAATTTTATATGACTTAATTTTCCAGAAGATTGATACCAGCTTGCATGATTCTATCCCCATTATAGAAGAGCGCGCAAACGCTCCGAAGTAAAATTCGAAACATAGCAAGGGCAATAGCATTGCCCGCCGCTATGTCGTGGGAGTGTGAGGGCGGCTCCTGCTTGAAAAGATAGCCTAGAAAGGGAAAAAAACATGAATCAGAAAACAAGAATTTTAGTGCTGGCAGTAGCAAAACCTTATGACATGATACCAGAGGGCAGCCTTGAGCGTGTATCCGGTTGTGCAATGCATTATGTGATTACAGATGATGTATCTCGTGACCAGTTCGATGAAGACACCGGAGAAGTCGGATATATCCCGGCAAAGGAAAAGATGCCTAAGGAATTCTATGAGATTGCTAAGACGCAGGGTCTTCCAGCGTATGCAGATGCCGTATTCGGTATGAAGTCAAGCGGCGGTAAAAATGTATTTGTTATCAAAAAGCTTGATTTTATCCAGAAAGAAACACCTGCAGCACCAGAAGAAACAGCAGCCAAGACAGCAGCGGCAACAAAACAGAAGTAAAGACGCACACCGCCGCCCTTTTTCCTAATGACTGCCGAAGGCTCAAACCTAGCGGCCATCAAGCCGGGCGGGAACCCATGGGCGTAGGCTTTGGATGCTTTTCCCAAAGACTAGGGTCCGGCTTGATAGCGGACGGCATAGAAAACTGAAGGGGGTAATCATGGAACAGATTTTTGAAAAGATACTAGCTTTTTTTAAAATGCTTCTCAGCATGATAGGAATGATATGAGAAAAGCAATTAAAACGCTGGCAATAATATTGCTGGCAGTAACAGCATTTATACTTAAACCTACAGACACAAGAGCGGAAGGAACAGGGAAAGAATATACACACAATCTTGTAGAAGAAGCCGAACAAGAAATAAGCTCCATAGCAGCGGAGGAAACATCAACACTCAAGGAAACAACTACCGAGAAAGAAACTGTTGATGACTCTGCACAAATTACCCCTACAGTTACATATGGAGAAATCATTATTGCTGCATTTATAGCTTTTCTGTCCGGAATATGCTGTGTATTAATATTTGTTTTCACTTTAAGATAGGAGAAAACATGAAAGAAATAATAATTGAAGTATTCCCAATAGGTTTTATATGTGGAGCAGGTCTTGCACTAATTATCTGGCTTATTGGTTATACAATAAATGTTCTATTAAGAACAATAAAAAAATCATAGGAGGAAAAATATGGGTTTGTTTTCAATGATTGCAGGAGAAGGTCAGGCTGCAGTAACAGTATCACAGTCATTACTTGATTCAATGCAGACAGTAGCAAATGATTGTTTATCATTTCTTACTTCTGCTCTTCCAATTGCGTTACCAGTATTAGGCGCTGGTATTGTAGTAGCCTTTGGAATCAAGACATTCAAGAAAGTCACAGCAAAGGCTTAATAATTGTCGGATTAATAATCAATGAAGGGGACAGAAATGTCCTCTTTTTTGATATAAGGGGGTATTAATGTATAGAAGAATAAAGAAGATATTAATAGTGCCGCTCCTGATAATGACCGTGTTGTGCTGCATGTTATATACAGATTATAGAAAGCCAATGGAAGTACAGGCTGTAGTATTAACCGGTGATCCATTTGCAGATCTGTTTGGATGGGCATTGGAGCTTGTAGGTTTTACCGGGAAAAATAAAGAATCCCAGGATCAGGCGCTTCATAATTTTGTGCAGTATATTTCAAAAGAGATTAATGATCTGAAATCAAATACCCAAGCCTGGACAGATAACAAAATATTAAATACTAGTGCATATGAGACCTGGAAGAATAGCATGGCTAAGAAGTGGTCTAGTATGTCAGAAAAAGAAAGATTTATGAATTGCCTTAATACATATACTGAAGCTGAATATAGGAAATCAGGTACTACTGATTCATATTATGCCTGGCTTAATGAAACATATGTTAAGAGTTCTACTAATCCATTTGAAGATGTAACCGAATGTATTCCGTTGAATCTTCTCATAGCTGCAGCAATCAGGGATGGAAAAATTTCAAGTAAATATACTGCAGAACAATGGGAACAATCAGGCACATTTGCAATTCTGACAATGGCTGTGAAGGATTGGCTAACTGCTATAAGCAGAGTAGTATTAAAAGATGCTGAAGCTATATGGGATTCTGCTTTGGCTTTGGGTCAGATTGTTAATACCGCTTCTCTTGATTATTTTAAATTTTATAGATTTCTTTTATCAGATGATTTTGAGAAATCTGTTAATTATTTTCCTTGGCGATATTCTTCTTCTACCAAGGATAAACTTGTTGAAGCAAGGGATTATTTTGTTAATAATGCGCCTGCATCATATCACGAAAATTTAAAGGAAATAGGTTCAAAGTATCTTTTGTTTTTTGGCTATAATAGTATGTTCGATTATGTTTTTATTCGTATATTTAATATTCCTGATGATACTACAAGTATAAAAGCATATGAAAATGGTGGGAGTCGTCAAGATATTTTTTATGATTCTAGTGGTAAATGGCTTGGTTCTACTACGTATTCTACTAATCAGTGTACACTTTTGGAATACTATGGGGAATCTAGTAGCGAAAATTGGATGAATGGAATTAGTTTTAGTAGTTCTTCTTGTCTTGGGTCACGTCTTCGTAATATTAAGCTGTTTTCTTTATCTGAATATTCACCTAATGAAGATATTGCAATAGTTCCTTTTGGTCTTGATGATGTATCTCTTTCTTATAGTGGATATACATATGAAACTCCTTCTTCCAGAGTGTATGATCCGGATGCTGCCGATGATGATCCTGTTTATGTTTCTGATCCTTTCGATGTTGTAAAGACAGGAAACGGAGATCTTGCTGCAGATATTGCTGGAACAATGATTGATGTTAGTGATGTGCAGGATATACCAACAGATGAAGTTATTGATCTTGATGTTACTGAAACCGGTGTTGCTGCCAGAGAGCAGGAAGATACAGACGCACTTGATAAAGCAAAAGATAATGCACAGACACGCCTGGAAGAGGAAGCAAAGCCTGATGTAAAGGATGATGTAAATTCTAAAGATGATGATCTGGATAAGTACAAAATAAAGGTAACAGATATATTTCCGTTTTGTATACCGTTTGATATTTACAGATTCTTTTCTTGTCTGGCTGCTGATCCAGTTGCTCCAAAGTTTACAATCCCGGTTATTACTCAAAACAGTTTTGGAATTCCTGAGTATTCTGTTGAAATTGATTTTTCTAAATTTAATTCAGTGGCTGCCATATTAAGAAAAATGGAATTTTTGGGTTTTTGTGTCGGACTTGCTTTTGCAACTAATAAACTTATTAAGCATTAAGGAGGTTATTATGATTACAGGTAAACCAGGAGAATATTTCGATGATGGCATTGTTGGCGGTTATTTTTCTGAATATGGTCATTTAGTTGTTTGTTATGAGTATGGTTCTGATGAATCATTTGAACGTTATGCTGTAAATGTTATGAATGGTGATGGCTATTATGACAGTTCTGGAAAATATAGAAGTTATGAGAGGGATTGACTATGGAATTATTTACACAGTTTTGGGATAAGCTTCTGAAGGTTCTTCCTGTTAGTCCCTTTTTGAAGTTCTTTGATTCATTTGCAGATCTTCCAGCGCTTGGATATCTTAACTGGTTTTTCCCCGTTAAAGATTGTCTGGTTGTAATGGCTGCATACCTTGTCGCGGTAGGTGTGTATTATGTTTACAGTGTAATAATGCGCTGGATTCGTGCAATTGAATGATATTTCTATATAGCGGTACTCCCGGCTCTGGTAAGTCTTTGCATACCGCGGATGTTATTCTGCATGGACTCCAGAGAGGAAGACCTATTATATGTAATTTCGATGTCGCCCATGATATTAAGGGACGAAAATATTTTACTTACTGCCCTAATGAAAAGCTGTCCCCTGAATTCCTAATACAATACAGCAAAGACTATTTCAAGGGTAAGAGAGTAAAAGAAGATGCCATATTGCTGGTAATAGACGAATGCCAGTTGATGTTTAATGCCAGGGAATGGAGTGCTAATGGTCGTAATAAATGGCTGTCCTTTTTTACGCAGCACAGACATTTTGGTTATACAGTTGTTCTTGTTGCCCAGTTTGACCGAATGATAGACAGACAGATCAGAAGCCTTATTGAATATGAATATGTTCATAGAAAATTATCAAATTTCGGTCTAAAGGGTATGCTTCTTAATCTGGCCATGGGAGGACGTACCTTTGTAAGTGTAAAAATATGGTATCCAATGAAAGAGAAAGTCGGCCAGGAGTTTTTTCATGCCAGGAAGAAATTATATAGAATTTATGATAGTTACCAGACATTTGAATAGCGGTGTCAGCCTGTTGGTTGCGAATGGGGATTAAGGGGACCCATGAGCGAAAAACAGGCTGACCACCGGATATCCAATGGGTGGTTTAAAAATACAATCAAAATTCACCAAAAATATAGATAAATACTGGCAAAAATAAGCATTTTAAAATTTACTGAAATAGCCCTTTTAGTAAATTTTGAGAATGGGGGGAAAATGAGTTTTATTGAACATGAATTTGATAACCAGCAAAACCAATATTGGTTCTTTAGGAAGGAAAAAAAGTTTTTACACAATATTGATACATTCTATTATTCTGTGAGCTTCGTGAATGACTTTATGAAAGATTCCGCAGATCCATATGTAAAAAAGTTTCGTATAGATATGCAGAGATTAGCTGATACTGAAGCAATTGATATAAATATTGATTGGACATTGCCTGGATTGGAAGATATGCAGTTGATATACAGTAACCGCTCTTTTGCCGGATATTATAATAATTGCATAACTTGCCCTGATACATTTGATATTTTTATTGCAACCAGAGTTCCATCAGATGTTACAAGTGAAATTCTTGTACAGCTTAGATCTAAACCATTATGGCTGCAGGGTGTTAATGCTGCATTTGAATATTCCATGCGTGTTATAAATGCAATCGCAAAATACTATCACCTGCAGATACATGAAGTAAAAGAAAACAGAATTGATTATTGCTGGCACACAAATTATTTACAGGCACCTGAAAAGTATTTAAGAATAGATAATTTCTGTCAAATGCAGGTAAGCCGTTATAAGCGAATCAATTATCAATATCAATTTAAACCAAACAGCGAATATGAAAATGATTATATTTCTCTGGGAAAGCGTAATGATAAGTGTTTTGTAAGAATGTATCTGAAAACAAAGGAAGTAATAGAGCAAGGTTATAAACCCTGGTTTATTAATGAATGGTTTTTCAATCAAATGATAAGCCGTTATGATTATTATGTATTGTCTAACCTGTATGAGCTGCGTAATTGGAAATATCTCGATATTGTCCGGCTGCAATATTATGCGGAATATGGCTCAAATGTTTTTTATAAAGATAAATGTAATGAATATATTAATGAACTTTCTAAAACTGGCACTGTTAATTTTGATTCTGTTGGAAAGTTAGCTGATCTGCTTACTCCTCGCATAACTATTATTATGAATGTTGAATTTCAGACAACCAGGAAAGGAACAAAATCATATTGTCTTATAAAGTATGAGCGTAATAAAAAATATGGTGTGTGTAAAAGAATATATGATTATCTGGACAACAGGCGAATGATAACAGATTACCTTACACACGATACTCTCCGCCTTGTAGATGTTACTACAGACAGTAATAAAAGCCGGTGTGATTATACCAACTTCTGGAAAGCTTTACGCAGAACAAAACAGGTTGATGTAAAGAAGAGTAAAGTACCTGAGAAGCTGCACAGGGAATATTCAAGGAAGCTTGATTATAACCTTATGAAAAAGCGTTATATACATAGTGCAATATCATTTTCTCTTTATGGTAAAGGTTTAAATGATGATGATGTAGAAAAAGACTTCCTGGATAACCTGGTCATGTTAAATGATAATGATATTCACCATGCCATGAATTACAAGTATAAAAGAAGTCGGCAGCTCAACCAGAAAGATTTTGACGGGTCAATTATAGATGAATGAATTTTACATACAGAAATTTATTATGCAGCGTAAGTCATACTTAGCTCCTGATTCTATCCGTTACTATATGGAAAATTTAACCAGGTTTGAAAAATGGCTGTCTATAAGTAACCTAAATATACCGGAGCTTACCAGTGACAATCTAAGGCAATATATAATCTATCTTGGTTTAACTGGTATTAAGAATGTATCATTACATACTTACTATAGAGCTGTTCGTGTGTTTTGTTTGTGGCTGTTCCAGGAAGGATTTATTAATTCTGATATTACGCAGCGTATAAAGCTGCCAAAAGATGATAGTGATATTGTAATACCGCTTACTAAAGATGAGGTCGCTGTAATTGATGAATATATTATTGATTCTGAAATGGCTTTAAGAAATTTTTGTATATTTCACTTGTTTTTAGATTGTGGCTTACGGCGTCAGGAAGTAATTAATTTAAAAACAGACTGTATTGGTAAAAATACCTTAACAATTAAGAATTCAAAAAATAACAAGTCAAGAATTGTTTTGATTCCTGAATTCTTAAGATTAAGTATTAATAATTACCTGGGTAAAAGATCCGGAATTGTTTTTTTGAATCGCTATGAACAAGAGTCAGTGACAGAGAATACTATAAAAAAACTTTTTGCAAATATAAAGAATCTCCCAGGAATGGAAAGAGTACATGCACACCTTTTAAGGCATACATTTGCAACCAGTTATTTATATTATGGCGGCAATATGGAAATGCTCCGCCTGCTGATGGGACATTCTTCTTATACAATCTTGCAAAACTATGTACACTTGGCAGCTCAAGAAGAGCTGATTGGGTCCGGATTGTATGAATTAGATGAAATATTTTTTAAAAATCGGAGGAAAAATTAAATGAAAATTGTATTTAGTGTATTAATTCTGTTGGCAATCGATTTAGTTATATTTTATATAACACACAATGTTACTAAAACATATGTTAAGGAGCAGCGTATTATATCAGATAACTTGGAAACATTAATAACATCTGTTGAGACAAGTAAATTAGGACATTATCTTATTGCTGTTAAGGAAGAAAAGGACATGTATTTTGAAAATGTTTATTTATTCCATGATAAAGAGTTTGATCGTGATGTGTTGGTTCCTGATGGTTTAAGAAGAGAATTTGAAAATAATTATCAGAGATTTGAAAAGATTATATAATATTATCCTGGACACCCTGATTAATAGGGTGTCTATTTTTGTATAAAAAAATAAAAGCCTTACAACCTAGGATTCCCTAAATCATAAGACCTTCCAGTGCACCGCCAGGGGTTCGAACCCTGGACACCCTGATTAAGAGTCAGGTGCTCTACCAACTGAGCTAGCGGTGCTTAACTTATTTTGTTCTGTGCTTTGGTGTTGTCTCAAGCACAAGTGATATTCTATAGCATGTTTTAATAAAATGCAAGCACTTTTTTGTATTTATTTAAGAACAATTTAACTTTTTTTATAATTTTCTTCTTTTTTCATCATTTTACCATGTTTTTTATATTGATATGCGCCTTTATACCCCTTATAATTCTATTATATTCCCAATTTAAAGAGAAAATATTTATATTTAATATACATTTATTAAGAAAAGAGAGTTGATATGAAGTTAAAAAAATTTGAACAACAGCCAAAACATGTTGACAACATCCCAATAGAGGCTATTAATCTTGATTCTGAACAGGAACAGCCACCAAAACCTGACAAAGCTGTTGGCAAGAATGTATTCCAGCCTAACAGCAAATACTTTACAATTGTTATATATGGTCTGCTTTTTGTGCTAGGTGCAATTCTTATATATAAGTTCATTGGTAACTGGCCTGCAACCGTCAAGTCATTGGGCAACATATTCCATATACTGTCACCATTTCTTATTGGTGCCATGATTGCGCTTGTTCTTTATCCGTTTATCAAGATCCTTTATAACAGGTTCTTCATGGGGGTATGCCATATCAAGTCCAAGAAAGCCGCCAAAATGCTTTCAATTCTTGTTGCTTACCTGATAGCAGTTGGCGCATTTGCAATATTAATAGGCTTTGTTGTGCCTCAGATATACAAAAGTATTACAGAGATTGCCAATCAGGCTCCTGTATGGTACGAGAATATCCGCAACTGGTTTACTGAGTTTGAAGATAAGCACGCCAATTCTTCTATTGATTACAATTTCATTAATCAGAAGATTGAAGATGCTCTTCCTAAACTTGTTGACTACATGACTGGTGCACTTACCAATATGGTTCCTTACATTCTTAATACATCCATGGCCATTCTTTCGGGTGTGTTAAACCTTGTTATTGCAATTATCGTGTCCATCTACATGATTTCTGATAATAAGAATATCTTTTATCATTTTAAGAGATTTTTATATGCCGTGCTTCCTAAGAAAACAGCAGACAATACACGCATCATCTGTAAGAATTGTGCAAGCATTTTTATTAATTATATTATCGGCAAATCATTTGACTCAATTATTGTCATGATTATCTGCTTTATTATCATGCTGATTCTCAAGCTGCCATATGCAGTGCTTATAAGCGTGATTGTCGGCATAACGAACATGATTCCGTATTTCGGACCATACATCGGTGGCGTGATTGGCGGTGTGATTATTGTTATCGCAAGCCCTATCAAACTTATCATATTTGTAATCATGATTGTCTGCATCCAGCAGGTTGATGGTCTGCTTATCGGTCCGCGTATCATCGGCAGTACTACAGGTCTTAAGCCTGTATGGGTTGTGTTCTCAATAACCGTAGGTGGGGCGCTGTTTGGCATAATTGGAATGTTCCTTGGAGTTCCCGTATTTGCTGTATTAAGCTACCTGTTAAACATTACAGTGCAGCATTTTCTGGACAAAAGAAAAGTCACCGTGCCGCCTTATGACTCGCCCGATGACCTTTAGATTATTTCTTGGTATTAAGGATTCTCACGACATCGTCGAGGGAATTCTTAAACCTTACCACTCTGTAATTTGCTCCTTTATGCACATACATCACTTCTGATACTTTCCTTGCAAATGCTTTATTCTTCACATTGTCTCTCCCAAAGCCTTTATATAGTATATGCATTTATTATTAATGATTTCTTACTGCGATAAGTTTACAGATAGGATTGCCCATCTGTGAAAATCTTGTCTCATACTCTGTCATTACATTACCCTCGTTAAGTACAGAGTCATTATGTAAGTCAAATGTGACAACAGGAAGCTCCCAGCCCGCCTCTTTAATCTCTTCTAATGAAAAATCAAATAAATCTTTATTATCTGTTTTAAATTCCACCTGTCCGTCCGGCTTTAATATAATGTCATATCTTGCCATGAACTGTCTTGAGGTAAGTCTTCTCTTCGCATGTCTGTCTTTTGGCCATGGATCTGAAAAATTAAGGTATATTCTGTCTACCTCTCCCTCTCCAAACACCTCACATATTGCCTCTGCATCCATTCTGATGAATCTTAAATTAGGAAGCTGAAGCTCATCCTGTTTTTCTACAGCTCTTAAAAGCACGCTTGAATACTTTTCAATACCCACATAATTAATATCAGGATTATTCGCTGCCAGTGTTGTTATAAATGTGCCTTTACCCATACCAATCTCAATACGGATTGGATTATCGTTACCGAAAACCTGTGACCATGTGCCTTTCATCCCCTCTGGCTCTGTAAACACATATTCATTCTCTATCATTACTTCCCTTGCTCCGGGTACATTTCTAAGTCTCATACGTTACTCCTATCTTATATATTAGCTCAGATTTCGGCTATGTCCGTGTGCGGTATACGCTTGAATATGACAAGCTGTGAAGGAGTTAATGCCACTATCTGCACAAGTTCAGTGCGTGAAAGCACGTCCAAACGAAGTGCGTTTGATTTCACGCACTGTAATAGACTTTGCAGATGGCGGCATTTACTCATGCTAAGCGAAGTCATCCTGAAAGCACCTGCCGCACACAGACATAGCCGAAATCTGAGTTTCCTATATATTATTTACCATAAATATCACTTTTTGCCAAGCAGGGTTTACTTATGGACAATCCTAGGCTACAATGTATTTGTATATTTTATTAATCGGAGGAATTATCTCTATAATGAAAAAGCATTTTTTAAAAGGATTACTTATAAAGATAGCCAGCGCGGCATCTGCCACTGTTTTGGTGTTCTCAGCTTTTGCAACAGATACCCAGGCTGCAGCATACAACAAAGTCTACAGTGAGACAGACACAACCAGCACAGAGGCTGTATGGCCGGATGCACCTGATGTTAACTCAAACAGCTGCATTCTTATTGATGCTGATACAGGTTCCATTCTTTTCGAGAGGAACTCGCATGAAAAATGTTATCCAGCCAGCACAACCAAGATTTTAACAGGACTCCTTACTATTGAGAACTGTAATATGGACGATGTTGTAACATTTTCACAGTCAGCTGCTAACTCAATTAATGTATATGAGGATGCCAACTTAAGTTCAAAAGCAGGCGAGCAATTTACTGTCAACCAGCTTCTTCACGGACTTCTGCTGTATTCTGCCAACGAGATGGCTTATGCCCTCGGTGAACATGTAGCTGGCTCTATAGACGCATTTGTCGATATGATGAATGCCAAGGCAAAAGAACTTGGTGCTTTGAATACACATTTTGCCAATGCAAGCGGATTATATAATACCGACCACTACACAACGGCATATGATATGGCAATGATTGCGAGAGGGTGCTATAACAATGCTTCTTTTGTCAGCATTGATTCAACTGCCGATGCATATGTAATTCCTGCAACTAACATGTCTGCACAGCGTACAATAAGACACCGACACAAGATGTTAAAGGGCCGTGCCTACTATTATGAATACTGCAAGGGTGGCAAAACAGGATATACTGATGAATCACAGAATACACTTGTTACATTTGCAGAAAAAGACGGTATGCGTCTTATATGCGTTGTATTTAAGGAAGCCACAGATGAGATAAGATATGTTGATACAAAAACCCTTTTTGACTGGGGATTTGCGAATTTCCAGAAATCAACAACAACCGGAAGCCAGCTCGGAGCAATGTTCTCTAATGACAACTATTACAACTCAGCTGTTTTCTCAACTCTTTCACTAAACTTTGGGTTAAATGCTTCATTTATCACAATACCTAATAAAAGTTCATTGTCAAATGTATCAATGACGGTTGATGATAATTATGACATGACCAATGAGAATGGTGTTATGACAACACATCTTAAGTTCCTGTACAATGATAATACGGTAGGAACTACAACACTTAATATCTGTGCAGCTGGCACGGACACAGGCAGCCAGCTCCCATATATTAATAATGATGTGACATCAACTTATACACCTAAGACATGCATTAAGATTAATATCTGGATACTCGTTGGAATCGGAGCTGTTATCCTGTTCGTTATCTATATTATTGAAGAGCATGCAAGAAGAAAGCGCCAGAGAAGACACTATAACAAAAGAAGACGTAGATTATAAAAGAATGCGCCCCAGTAAAGTAATCTGGTGGCGCATTTTCAATACCATATTATTATATCTTACTTGGCTGAACCTTAGAAACATCACCATTAAACTCATAAACAGCTATTCCATACTTATGTAAGTCAATAAGTAATGACTGCGGATATCCATCACATTCTCCCTTAACGGCTGTAAGAGTCTTCTTCTGGTCAGCTTCATTATCTCCAAGAACCAGCTTATACTTTGTCTTGAACGGAACTCCTATTCTGAAGTTGTCTCTTTCAACTGGTGTAAAATTAAGTACAAAGAGAAGATTCTTCTTTCCATCCGGACTGATTCTCATAAACGATAAAACGCTATTATCTTTATCATTAGCATTAATCCATCTGAATCCATCACTGCTGTAATCAGTAGCATACAGACATGGATAATTCTTATTAAGCTTCAGACACTTCTTCGTAAAATCCTTAAGTTCTGTATGACTTTCATCCTCTAACAGATACCAGTCAAGCGCACGCTTCTCACTCCATTCATTCCACTGACCAAATTCCTGTCCCATGAATAAAAGCTTCTTGCCAGGATGTCCACACATATATGCATATGCCAGCTTAAGATTCTTGAACTTGTCCTCCCTGTCACCAGGCATTTTACCAAGCATAGAACACTTAAGATGTACAACCTCATCATGTGAAAGCACAAGAATGAAATTCTCGCTGTAAGCATACATCAATGAAAATGTCATCTTGCTATGATTAAACTTTCTGAAATATGGATCAAGCTTCATATATTCAAGGAAATCATGCATCCAGCCCATATTCCACTTAAATGTAAAGCCAAGACATTCCCCATTGTCAGGATCACCACTAACCATAGGCCATGCTGTTGACTCCTCAGCTATAGTTATTGCCTGTGGAAATCTCTTCTTTAACATGCTGTTAAAATGCTTTAAAAAACTGATTGCTTCGAGATTGCCGTTGTCACCATATTTGTTAGGGACCCAGTTTCCATCTGTCCTTCCGTAATCCAGATACAGCATTGAAGCAACAGCATCAACTCTTAAACCATCAATATGGAACTTGTCCACCCAGAACATTCCATTAGCAATAAGGAAGTTAGCCACTTCATTCTTGGAATAATCAAATACCTTAGTTCCCCAGTCAGGATGCTCTCCCTTTCTAGGGTCTGCATACTCATATACACAGCTTCCATCGAAATTAGCAAGTCCATGCGCATCCTTTGGAAAATGTGCCGGCACCCAGTCAAGAATTACACCAATTCCTTTTTCATGCATATAATCTACAAAATACATGAAATCCTTAGGTGTTCCGTATCTTGCTGTAGGTGCATAATAACCAGTTACCTGATATCCCCATGATCCATCATATGGATACTCTGCAATTCCCATAAGTTCAATATGTGTATATCCCATATCTGTTACATATTTTGCAAGCTCAGGTGCTAATTCTCTATATGTATAGAATCCGTCCTCTGTTCCATCATCTTTCTTCTTCCATGATCCAAGATGACATTCATATATAGAAAGAGGTGCTTTAAGATGATTCTCTGTCTTCTTCTTCTCAACCCATTCAGAATCTTTCCATTCATAACCTGAAAGATCGGCAACTATTGATGCTGTCTCTGGTCTTAACTGTGCCTGATTAGCATATGGATCTGCCTTGTAAAGAGCCTCTCCACTCTGGGAAATAATAAGGAACTTATACATATCCCCTGCTTTAGCTCCTGGTATGAACAAATCATATATTCCACCATCTGAAATCTTCTTCATATCATAACCATATGCATTCCAGTTATTAAACTCACCTATAACATAGACTTCTCTTGCAGCAGGTGCCCACACAGCAAAATACACACCTTCTTTTCCGTCTTTTACTCCAACATGTGCACCCATTTTGTTATATATCTCATAATGAGTTCCCTGTCCAAAAAGATATGCATCCACTTCTGTGATTGCCAGCTGCTCATATTTTTGCATATTCTTCATAAAATCCTCCATTATATTATTATTATCC